>OLSP01002167.1_pt1 | contig 16454 bp, 9 predicted proteins | sample 1672941 | NCBI WGS metagenome assembly OLSP01 (sample SAMEA3136739, study PRJEB25190) | human gut metagenome | reverse complement strand
GTCTTGTCCCCATCGGTCGTTCGGGGCTTTGCCCCTACGACCGACGGCTACGATGCGTCGGACCTCTTGCGAGGTCCTATCCAAGGATAGTGATTATAGGTTAGAGATCAGAGGTATCGGAGGTATCGGAAACATTGGAGAGATCGTAGGGTATCGTACAGAGCTGACAGATTATATACAATGAGCTTATCTACCTCTCCACTCCTCGCTGGTCGCTCATGTGTAGCTTCTAAAAAAACGATGATGAGGCATCAGCCTTGGCTGGGCAAATTCGACGTTGGCCTTGTCACAATAATTTAGATCCGACTACATATCAACCTGACGCCGTGTCGGGGAAAACTGATTTCCACGTGGGGATTTTGAAATATCCACGTGGAAAAAGAAAATCCTCCACGTGGGCACAAAATAAAACTTCGGAAGAATGAACTGAAACTTCGGAGGATTTTTTTGACGCCCACGTGGAAAACAAAAAATATCCACGTGGAGATTTGAGATTTTCCACGTGGATATTCGAGAAAGGAGGGAATCGGACAAACCTCCCCGTAAAGATATGTAAACAGAGATTAGGGGGTAGAGACTAGAGATCGGAGTAGATCGGAAAGTGTCGTATAGGGCTGATGTATTATATACAATGAGCTCATTTACCTCTCCATTCTTCCCTGGTCGCTCATGTGTAGCCCCTGACAGAGCGATTATAATACATCGACCCTGGCTGGGCAAATTCGACGTTGGCCTTGTCACAATAATTTAGACCCGACTATATATCGACACAGTGTGTCCTCTCCTGAAATAGTAGGCGTAAAGGTCAAATAGTACACAATTAGGGAACGACTCCAACTGTGTACTATTTCAAGAGAGGACAGTAGTCGGGATGTATCGCTTTGACGCAACGGACGCACAGATCGTGCGTCCCTACACGGCGCAGTAACGGTAAAAGGCACGCACTTTTCCATCGAAAAGGACGTGCCTTTTGTAGAATTGACAGATCCCTACAAGGAGCGACCTGCGCTTAGTTGTTGCTTATTCCTTACCGCTTGATGGTTAGTTGACGTGTAGTCAGTACACCAGCTCTGTCACGGAAAGAAACTAAGTAAGAGCCTTCGGGAAGTCCTTCAAGGAGCAGTGCGGCATGCCCGTCTTGATCGGCAGTAATCATTTGGAGTCGTCTACCATCCGTTCCGTAGATTATCACTTCAGTTTGAGGTGCTACGCCGAGCAAGTTTGCCTCCGATTTGGCAGGATTCGGGTATAGGGAGATACTCTCTCGTGTGACAGCATCAATACCAGTCTTGAATGTAGCGGTCACCTTGACATCGCTCTTCACAACGAATCGCTTACTGGCGGTGATGTCCTCATCGTTTGCCATGATCTTATCCAGCTCATAGCCAGCCTCGGGAGTTACCTCTACGGTGAGTTCTGTACTATAAGGTACGGCCTCAAGGTTTTCCGCACCCTTGATGACTATCCGTCCGTTTGCTTTCTCCGAAACCGTTACTACATAGGAGAGTACATTATCGACACAGTTTCCGTCTCGTCCGTCATATGGAGTCACTTCATCATCTCCGCCATTGACAGTAGAATAGACTTCCCAATTTTTCGATTTTGCCATACTGACTGCATGTTTTGTGATCACATTTCCTACATTAGGATTCTGGTTTTCCGCCGCTGTAACGGCAATGAATGTAGCATCGTCGTCAGGATGTCTTTGTGGGAGCGAGGCTATAATAGCTTCCATTTGACTGCAGGCTATCTGGTTGTCTTCACAATAAATATAGCAGACCTGGGGACACTTAGAGAAGTCCAGTGTCCTAATTTGATTCTTATAGCATTCAAGCGACATAAGATCTGGGCATTTAGATAGATCTATGGTACTCAGTTTGTTGTCATAGCAGTACAACTGCTTTAGACTTGGGCATTGAGAAATATCTAATGTGGTCAACTGATTATTGCTACACCATAGATGAGTCAACTTAGGACATTGTGATGCTTTTATTGAGACTAATTTATTTGTATAGCAATACACCTGGGTCAAGCTTTCACAACCTGAAAAGTCCAGGTCAGTCAAAAGGTTTGAACTACACCACAGATGAACTAATTTGGTAGAATTAGAAACATCCAGCTTGGTTAGTTGATTACCTTCACAAAACAAATCGGTAAGTGCTTCGCATGGTTTGGTGTCTAAGGTAGACAGTTTATTGTCCCCGCACTTAAGCTTCTGAAGATTCTTACAGTTAGAAAGATCTAAGGACGCGATTTGATTCCTTTGACACCAAACAAATTGTAAGCTAGGACATGCTGATAGGTTAAGCTCTGTCAGCTGATTAGCGTGGCATAAGAGCTTGGTAAGTTTCTTACAAGCAGACAGATCAAGAGCGGCAATCTGGTTACTTGCGCAGATCAAGTTTTCTAAGTTTGGACAGCCCTTGACATCCAGTGCTGTTAATTCGTTGCTAGAGCTGCTTAGCCCTTTAAGCTTCTCCGCTTCAAACAGCTCGATGGAGGTCAACGAGTTATTGTTGCACTGAAATACCTCTACATCCCCTTGCAACGTAACCGTCTGTGCGGTCAGTGTGTAAGTTTGGTTATTACCATCGGCAACAATCTTTTCTTTTATACCGGTAGCAATGACTTCTCCCTCAGACTTTACAGCCAAGCTGATCGTTTCGCCGACTGCTTTGGCGGTTGTAAGTTCGATAGAGCTTGAGACCGTGACAGCGGCAGGTACATAATTCACATATTGCTCCTTAGAGGGGTCCCAAGCTTTTATGCTCCACCCTTTTAGTTTTGCTTCTTCCACATGCTCTTTTGTGCAGACATTCTTTTCCAAAGTCTCGTCTAGGTGCACCGCATAAATAACGCCGTCATTCGAAGCACTTCTATCTGGTAGCGATTGGATTAGCTTTGTCATTGATAGAGCCGAAAGGTTGTTTTGAAGGCAGTAAAGCTCTTTTAACTGAGGAGCTTGTGTTAGATCCAATGACGTAAGGCCACCACCTTGTACTTGCAAAGAGCTTAAGTCGCTACAATTATATAGTTCCAGCTCCGACAAGTTTGCTTTGGAAAAATCAAGCTTAGTGGCCTTGCTCTCCAAGCGGTACGATTGCTGATCCTGCAAAGTGACCTCTCTTAGCACAGTAGTAACACTCTCGACCTTAACCATTTTTTGTTCACTGCCCCAAAATTGGATGTCGCTACCCATAGGGGCTGTAACAGTGATCTCTATATCTGCGTCTTTTGACTTTTGAGTAGCAAACGACAGATAAGGATAGCTATCATTGGACTTCACGTCCAGTGTCCATCCTTTGTTCTGTGCAGACTTTAGGTTTACTTTATCCGTGGAAGGATTGTAGCGGATAGAGAGATGCTTGAGATAATCTGCCTGATAGGAGGGGACTGTCACATTCGATATATTTGGGAGCGTCTCTATGATGCTCGCCACTTTTTCGGGAGTAAGTTTATTTCCGGCTAATTGAAGGCAGAGCAGGCTCTTATTGCTAGGCGCAAGCTTCACATCTGCCAGAGAGTTTTGTGAGAGCCATACCTCTATCAATTCCAAACATGGAGAGAGATCTATCGAGGTGAGCTTGCCATTCATTGCCTCGATGTTTTTCAACTTAACGGTATGCGAAAGGTCAAGCTCCGTAAGAGAGGTGTGGTGGATAGATATAGCCGTAAGCTCTTTACAAGGAGACAGATCGACCTTTTTCATTGGGTTGTACGAGAGAGTTAACCCGCGAAGTTCTGTACATTGTGTCAGATCGATATCGGAGATTTTGTTTTTTCCCAAATTGAGGGCAACCAGCTCTTGCAACTTGCCCTGTAGGCTAACAGACGTAAGCTGATTCTTGAAAAGATCAAGCATACGCAGATGAGGTGCCTCAGATACGGAAAAGCTACTCAGCTGGTTGTTGCGAATAGAGAGATCCATTATCTGACTCCCAGGAGCAAGCACTACTTCCGTTAGTTTGTTGTCCGACAAGTCTGCATTAGCAATACTTGCACTTAGCGTTACAGTCCCCGCTAATTGATTTTGAGAGATGTCAATATCTTGGAGACTACTACATCCACTTAGATCTATGGATGATAGTTGATTTCCCTGAGCCCACAAGTAGGTAAGCTTGCTCTTCTTGCCTAGAGACAGCTCTTGTAGCTTACAATAGGAGACGTTCAGCGAATTAAGTAGCGCTGCCTCTGAGAGATCAATCTTGGCAAGAGGGCTATTGCTCAAGTCGATATTCAGCAGCTTTAGCGACAGCCCGACCGTGGCTTGCGTCCATCCTCCCGAAGGCGCAAGGATGTGCGAAATGGACTCTCCATAAATCTTGATGCTGCTACCCGACACTTTATCATAGATCGGGTTCTCTTCACCATAGCTTCCCTTGGTGTAGCGCTTGGGGACACCGCTCCCCCAGTCTATCCAGAAGTAGTCGGTTGACGAGATTTGAATTGCCAAGTACTCGCCATTCTGCTTCTCGGTAGTGGCATCCAAAAGTGGCGTCGTCGGACGTACTTGTGCCTTCGTACCCAACGAAAGAAGGAGTAAAAGCAACGATGCTAGTAACAATACTCTTTTCATAGTAAGCCTGTTTTATAGATTAGACAACTGTACGCTTTGCTGCAAGTTCTATTGAGCCTGCACTATCATATGAGTCAAAGGTAGCATTATTTCTCAAATAAAGAGCGGGTGGCGTATGTGGTGGTACGGTTTTATTGCGTACCTTTGCGGAGGCGATTGTACAAGGCAGTTTGCAGAGAGCTATGGCATATGCCAGCGTGCAGGTATGCAGAGGCCCCTGTAGTTCAACGGATAGAATAGAAGTTTCCTAAACTTTAGATCTGAGTTCGATTCTCAGCGGGGGTACGCTTGCGGGTTGTCAAGTTTTTTGTACCTTTGCAGTCGGTTTACTTCCTAAGTAAGGTTTGTCAAGCGCTAGTCGATAGTAGACGGTCACCTTACGGGACTATATAATAATAGTAATAGACAAACGTAATGTACGCAATTGTTGAAATCCAAGGTCAGCAGTTTAAGGTAGAGGAGGGTCGCAAGCTCTTCGTGCATCATATCCGCGAGGCGGAGCAGGGTGCAGAGGTTACCTTTGACCGGGTTATGCTCCTCGACAAGGACGGAGCAGTCGCAGTAGGTGCCCCGACGATCGAGGGTGCGCAGGTAGTATGTGAGATTGTATCTCCCATCGTGAAGGGTGAGAAGGTACAGATCTTTCATAAGAATCGGAGGAAGGGCTATCGCAAGCTCAGAGGGCATCGCCAGCAGTTCTCCGAGATACTAGTAAAGCAAATCGTAGGATAATTAAAAGACTCTAAGGAATCATGGCACATAAGAAAGGTGTAGGAAGCTCCAAGAACGGACGCGAATCCGAAAGCAAACGCCTAGGCGTTAAGATCTTTGGAGGCGAAGCCTGTAAGGCTGGTAACATCATCGTACGTCAGAGAGGTACGCAGCACCACCCAGGTGAGAACGTGGGTATGGGCAAGGATCATACTCTCTATGCACTGACAGACGGTACGGTCGTCTTCACTCAGACGAGAGGAGATCGTAGCTTCGTCTCTGTAGCGGCACACGAGTAGTCATCACTTAGTGACACATCGCTAAGCTTTACGCTACACAACACAGCAGCCCCTCCGCCTCCTATCCCTTCGTATGATAAGGGTTATGAGGCAGAGGGGCTTGGCATTTTTTCATTCTTCCAACATTACCTTAGTGGCACGCTGGATTATTTACCTTGCATTGGGTAGACCGTGTGCTATCTGAAGAAATATTACTATCTTTGCATCGTAATGAACCGGTTGAGGTCATACGGCTCACAAGCAGTTGACTCAGCTTAGGTATGGAGGAGGAAGCCATGCGACAGCGGTTCCCTCCTTTTTGTATATAACCATCGAGTATCATGATAGATCTAGCAGTACTCCGCACAGAAATAGAGCAGATGCTCCACGAGGACGAGTTTGTCGTGGAGATAACTAGTAGTCCAGGGGATCAAATCCGAGTAGTGGTCGATGCTATGGGCGGCTTGCCCATCTCTCGCTGTGTCGAGATCTCTAGAGCCATCACGCAGCTACACGATCGTGACGAGGAGGAGGACTACGCCCTAGAGGTGTCGTCACCCAGTCTCTCCGATCCGTGGCAGGTCTACGAGCAGTACACACGTCATCTAGAGGCACCCGTGCAAGCGGTCGATGCGTCTGGTATGAAGTGGCACGGCAAGCTCATAGAGATCGGTGCTAAGGACGCTGATCAGCTCCCTGAGTATGTCGTCCTAGAGATAGAGCGCACAGAGACCATACAGGATGGTAAGAAGAAGAAAAAGCAGCAGATCATCGAGCCACACCGCATCGAGCGTGATCAGCTCAAGCGCATCTCGTACGATCTCGACAAGGCACTCTGATAGCGATCCCCTCCCCCATCATTACTTAGATAAGACACTAGTCCCACAGAAGAGACCCAACATACATATATGGCTAGAAAGAAAGAATCAACGAGCTTAAAGGTTCTACTCACCGAATTCAAAGAGCTGAAGAACATAGACGAGGAGACGATGCTCCACGTATTAGAGGACTCCTTCCGGAGCATCCTCGCTAAGATGTTTGGTTCAGACGACAACTTTGACGTGATCATCAATGCGGATAGCGGAGACTTTGAGATCTGGCGTACCCGCGAGGTGGTCGCTGACGATGCTGTCGAGCGGGAGAACGAGCAGGTAGCCTACACAGAGGCTCTTGAGATAGATCCCGAGGCTGAGATCGGAGATGATGTGACCGACTCGGTAGACTTCCTCTCCTTCGGTCGGCGTGCCATAGTCAATCTACGCCAGACCCTCTCGAGCAAGATCTTGGATCTGCAGAAAGAGCACTTCTACCAGACCTTCATAGAGCGTGTAGGAGAGCTGATCACGGCCGAGGTCTATCAGGTATGGAAGCGTGAGACCCTACTCGTCGACGAGGATGGCAACGAGCTCATCATGCCCAAGAGCGAGCAGATCCCTGATGAGTACTTCCGCAAAGGCGATAGCGTCCATGCCGTCATAGCTCGTGTAGATAATGAGAACAATAACCCTCGCGTCACGCTCTCACGCACTAGCCCTGAGTTCCTCAAGCGTCTCTTCGAGATCAACGTCCCCGAGATAGCAGATGGTTTGATCACGATCAAGCGTGTAGCACGCATCCCAGGTGTCCGCGCCAAGATTGCCGTCGAGTCGTACGATGATCGCATCGATCCTGTCGGCTCTTGTGTCGGTATGAATGGTAGCCGCATACGTGGCATCGTACGGGAGCTACATGGGGAGAACATTGACGTCCTCACCTACACGGCGAACGATAGTCTATTCATACAGCGTGCGCTGAGTCCTGCTAAGATTTCTTCGATCGAGCTCTATCCAGAGACCGCCAAGGCAGAGGTTTACCTACGTCCAGAAGATGTACCTCTAGCTATCGGTAAGAACGCCAGCAACATCAAGCTAGCGTCCGTCCTGACAGGCTTTGAGATTGAGGTGTTCCGTGATGCAGCTGATGCGACCGAGGAGGACATCTACCTCTCTGAGTTTAGTGATGAGATCGAGGATTGGGTCATCAAGATGCTTCTAGACATAGGCCTCAACACGGCACGTGCCGTCCTGACCACTTCACGCACAGAGCTTCTTAAGAAGACCGATCTCGAGATAGAGACCATCGATCGTGTCCTGCGTATCCTCTCGTCCGAGTTTGACCTTGAGGAGCTAGAGGAGATGGGACTACCACAGGAAAACATAGACCTGCTCAAGAGTCCCGTACCTACGCAAAAGGAGATCGCACAGGCGATCATCGAGGACCTCAAGGAAGAGGAGAGAGAGACGCTCGCAGAGCCTCAGCCAGCAGACGAAGCTACCGAGGAGTAAGCAGAGTACACTACTAGCTAGTCACAGTATAGGGGGTGACCGTGACTGGGACTATATCATAACGACAAGAAATACCAGCCCCCACCCGTAGACGAGCAATCAAGAGAAATATATGTCCATAAAACTGTTTAGCCTAGCCAAAGAACTCAACATCGGAGTCAATACGCTTGTCTCCTTCCTTAACGACAAGGGTAAGGAGGTAGACAACAACCCCAACACACGCATCACGGAGGAGGAGTTTAATCTCATCCTACGTGACTTCACACCGACCTTTGATGAGGAGACTATAGGAAGAGCCAAGAAGAAGTTCCTCCGCAGTAAGAGCACGCCTAAGGCTAAACCTGAGGAGCCTGCCAAGCCTGAAGCAAATAGCACCGAGGAGCAAACCTCGAAGACGTCTGCTCCAGCAGCTAAAAAAGAGAAGGCAGACCCAGACATCCCCACCAAGGCGAGCACCTCGCAGGTCAACGTCGTGGGGCGTATAGAGCTCGACAAGCACAACAATCCAATCTCAGCCTCCACGGCAAAAGCCTCTACAGCTACTCAGGAAGAGCCGACCAAGACGAAGGCTACAACTAAGCCTAGCAAGCCCAAAAGCACGAGCACTTCTAAGCAGAAGGAAGCTACTCCAGAGGAACCCACCAAAACGAAGGCAAGCACGATAGCTGAGCAGCCGAAGGCCACTACGCCTGCCAAGGAAATCAAGGAGACTAAGGAACCTAAGGAGACCAAGAAGGCACCCGAGACTAAGGAGACAAAGAGCGAGGCTAAGACCGTAGAGAGTGCTAAGACCTCTGCTGAGGCGCCGTCTAAGGAGCAGAAGAGCGACACTTCTAAGGAGTCAGCACCTGTTGCTTCTAAGGAGCCTGCACAGAGCGAGGTCAAGCCTGTAGCCACTAAGGCTGAGCCAGCAAAGGCAAAGGAAGAGCCGAAGCAGAAAGCTCCCAAGCAACCAACCGCTACCGCATCAGAACCAGCAGCTAAGGAGGCACCCGCACCAGCTTCCAAAGCAGGTGCATCCACTGAGACTACGACAGAGACCAAGGACGAGGGTGAGACAGAGATCTTCCGCATTGCCAAGAAGGAGGACGAGCCACAACTCAAGGTGGTCGGCAAGATCGACCTCAGTAGCTTCAGTAACTCACGCTCTCGCAAGTCTAGCAAGGACAAAGAGAGCAACCGGCGCAAGCGTAAGCGCATCTCCTCAGGAGCAGTCGATGTCAAGAGTGAAGGCGCTAAGATACAGGACGACCGCTCTGGCAAGAAGGGTGGTCGCTCAGGAGTTCCACAGCGCAATGAGCGCGGAGGACGCAACGAGCGTCGCACTGGACGTAAGAGCAGACGTCAGGAGCCCGTCTTGACTCCCGAGGAGCAGGACGAGCTAAGAGCTAAGCAGGTCAAGGAGACCCTAGCACGGCTCAACAACAAGCAGACCGTCTTCGGGCGTGCTGCTAAGTCTAGACGTGAGAAGCGCGAGGCACGCCGTGCCGAGTTTGAGCGTGAGCAGGAGCTCTCCACGCAGGAGGAGAAGGTACTTAAGCTGACCGAGTTTGTCACCGTAAGCGACCTGGCCAACATGATGGACGTCTCCGTCACCGACGTTATCTCGACCTGTATGAGTATCGACATGATGGTGTCGATTAATCAGCGACTCGATGCTGAAACGATCAATATCGTTGCTGAGGAGTTTGGCTACGAGACCGAGTTCGTATCGGCCAACGTCGTCGAGGCTATTTCGGCCGACGAGGAGCCTGACAAGCCTGAGGATCTAGAGCCTCGTCCACCTGTCATCACCATTATGGGTCACGTAGACCACGGTAAGACTTCACTGCTCGACTGCATCCGTCGTTCGGACGTTACCGCAGGCGAGGCGGGCGGTATCACGCAGCACATTGGTGCGTACAATGTGACTCTCTCCGATGGTCGTCGCCTCACCGTCCTAGACACACCTGGTCACGAGGCCTTTACCGCTATGCGAGCTCGTGGTGCGCAGATTACAGATATTGTGGTCATCGTCATTGCGGCAAATGATGCTGTGATGCCTCAGACCATCGAGGCGCTCAACCATGCGAGTGCCGCTGGCGTGCCGATCATCTTTGCAATCAACAAAATCGATGTCAATGGCGCCAACCCCGACAAGATCCGTGAGCAGCTCGCTGGTATGAACTACCTCGTCGAGGATTGGGGTGGTAAGTATCAGGTACAGGAGATCTCTGCCAAGAAGAATATCGGCATCCCCGATCTACTAGAGAAGGTCTTCCTCGAGGCTGAGCTCCTCGAGCTTAAGTCCAATCCTCATCGTCGTGCCTCAGGCTCGGTCATCGAGTCTTCACTAGACAAAGGCAAGGGTTACCTCGCCTCTGTCTTGATCCAGCGAGGCACCCTCCACATTGGAGACTTCATCTTAGCTGGTAGCTACTACGGACGTGTCAAGGCTATGTACAATGAGTACAACAAGCGTGTCGACACCGCTGGGCTATCTACGGCAGTCTCTATCCTCGGCTTCAATGGTGCGCCGACCGCGGGTGATGACTTCAACGTTATGGAGAGCGAGCAGGAAGCACGTGAGCTAGCGGTCAAGCGTGAGCAGCTACAGCGTGAGCAGGGCTTGCGTACGCAGAAGATGCTCACCCTCGACGATATCGGTCGTCGCATCGCTGTGGGCAATTTCCAGCAGTTTAACCTTATCATCAAGGGAGACGTGGACGGCTCCGTACAGGCACTAGCCAACTCACTCATCGAGCTTTCGACGAAGGAGATCCAGGTGAGCGTCATCCATCAGGGTGTCGGTCAGATCACCGAGTCAGACATCCAGCTAGCGACGGCATCAGAGGCTGTGATCATAGGCTTCCAGGTTCGTCCTAGTGCTCAGGCTCGTAAGCTAGCCGAGCAGGAGGGTGTCGAGATCCGCACCTACTCGGTCATCTACGATGCTATCGAGGACGTACACGATGCGCTCGAGGGTATGCTCTCGCCAGACATTCGCGAGCAGGTCACTGGAAACCTAGAGGTGCTACAGACCTTCAAGGTGAGCAAGATCGGAACCATAGCTGGCTGTATGGTCACCGATGGCAAGATCAAGCGTACCGACAAGGTGCGTGTCATCCGCGATGGTGTGGTCATTCATACAGGCGAGCTAGAGTCACTCAAGCGCTTCAAGGACGAAGCCAAGGAGGTGGTCTCAGGTCTCGAGTGCGGTATCAATATCAAGAACTACAACAACGTAGAGGTGGGCGACATCATCGAGTCCTTTGAGGAGATCGAGGTTCGTCGCAAGCTCTAGTCCCCTACCCCAACACATTTGCCTAAGTGGCGACTGCTTCTCACAGAGGAGCGGCCGCCACTTTTCTTTTGCCTCATCCCCACTTCAGCTAGGTTCATATGGAAGAAACTGCAGTGCCAGCGGGAGGAAACAGAAAGGAGAGGGGATTTATTGTTACCTTTGTGGTAGGAGACTGTTGCTATGGTCTCCGTAGAGGCTTGCGCTACAGGCTCCGTGGCGGAGATGACAGGCACCTCTCTCTGCTTTTATCGATTTACTATATGTCTCACACGACTCCCCCATTATCATTTGTACCCTCCCCGCAGCCCAAGGGTTACCGCTACTATAATATACAGAGCGACACCGACCGTCAGCTCTTGGCCAGTCGGTGCAAAGAGCGACTGCAAGCGCTGCACCGCATACCCGTCGAGAAGCGAGCGCAGTATCATCGTGCGCTGCAGGAGCTACTTGGCGGGCTCGGCGAGGAGAGTTGGCTAGTGACACCATTCTTTTGCGACTATGGGAGCGAGATTGAGGTGGGGAGTCATACCTTCATCAATAGTGGCTGCACTATGCTCGATGGCGGCCATGTGACCATCGGTGACTATGTACTCATCGGCCCCTCCGTCTCACTCTACAGTGTAGGGCATCCGCTTGATCTCGAGGAGCGTGCTGCTGGCTGGGAGTTTGGCCTCCCGATCATCATCGAGGATCATGTCTGGATCGGCGGAGGCTGTACGATCCTCCCTGGCGTAACCATTGGCCGAGGCTCCGTGATCGGTGCGAGGAGTGTCGTCACCAAGAGCATCCCCCCGATGAGCCTGGCCATGGGCAATCCCTGCCGTGTCATTCGCTCGCTCAGCGATTCTGCCGATCCTCAAGATTAACCCGTTACTTTTTACCCTATTTGAACTATGCCTACGCTCTATCTGCTTGACGCTTATGCACTGATTTACCGAGCCTACTACGCATTCATCAAGCGTCCCCTTGTTGATGCACAGGGGCGCGACACGAGTGCGCTCTATGGCTTCGCCTCCACGCTACAAGACATTATTGACAAGAAGCGACCCGACTACATCGCCGTGGCGATGGATATGCCAGGAGGAACCTTTCGCCACAAGGAGTACCCAGAGTACAAGGCCAATCGCCCCGAGACTCCCGAGACGATACGCTTCTCGATGCCTTATATCAAAGAGTTGGTGCAGGCTTACCAGATACCTCTGCTAGGGGTCGAAGGGTACGAAGCGGACGACCTGATCGGCACGCTGAGCCGCCAAGCTGTCGAGGCGGGCTACGAGGTGCGCATGGTCACGCCAGACAAAGATTACGGGCAACTCGTCGGACCGCATGCGCAGATGTTTGCGCCACAGCGCACGGGGTCAGGCTTCGAGCTACTCGGTGCCGAGGAGATAACCGCTAAGTACGGCATCCGCTATCCACTACAGATGATTGACTACTTGGGACTGGTGGGCGATAGCTCGGACAATGTGCCCGGCTGTCCAGGCATTGGTAAGGTAGCAGCGCAGCGACTTCTCGAGGAGTTTGACTCGATCGAAGATATCTACGCACGCATTGACCAGGTGAAGCCGACCTATGCGAAAAAGCTCCTCGCAGCCAAGGAGCAGACGATGCTCTCGCGGCATCTCGTCACCATCGTGACCGATGTGCCTGGGGTTACCTTTGACCCAGATCAGATGAAGTGGCGGGGCCCCGACCATGCCGCTGTAGAGCGCATCTTCAAGGAGTTTGCCTTCACCTCACTACTCAAGCGCATCGGCAAGCCCGCAGAGAGTACGCCACAGGTGGGTCTCTTTGACCTTGGCGGTAGTTCGACGCCAGCAAGTTCGCCAGCCACGATTGAGGTGTCAGGTCCCGTGAGTGCCGCAGCTCCTCTAGAAAACTATAAGACGGTTGGCGTAACCTTTACCGAAGTCAAAGGTTACGAAGCCGTGAGCCAGCTCGCTAAGCAGTTGGCGGGCAGCTCCGTTGTTGCCTTTGACACTGAGACCGATGGCCTCGATGCGCTCTGTGCAGGCATCGTCGGTATGTCGCTCTGTGCCGATGAGCAGCAGGCTTACTTTATTCCGCTACCTGAGTCCGCTGAGGAGGCTACGCATATACTCTCTCCCTTAGCGGATCTGATGCAGGACGAGCGTGTACTCAAGGTGGCGCACAATGCGAAGTTTGACCTAGAGGTGCTGACACGCTACGGACTGCCCGAGGCGCGCCCGCTCTACGACACCATGCTGGCGCACTACCTGATCGATGCCGACCAGGGGCACAGCCTCGACGAACTGGCAGGTGGCCTGCTCCACTACGACACAATACGCTACAAAGAGCTCTCGCCTAAGGAAAACTTTACACTACGCACCGACGTAGACCCCAAGCTCCTCTGCGACTACGCCAGCGAAGATGCCTACGTGACGCTACGCCTTTACCACGCCCTGCACAAGCAGCTCTCCCCTACCGAGCAGCGACTCCTTACCGAGGTGGAGATACCGCTCCTCTACGTGCTGATGCACATGGAGCAGCGCGGCATCGTCCTCGACATTGAGGCACTGCAGCGCTCCCGTCAGGAGCTACTCGAGAGCGTCCTCCGCCTAGAGAAAGAGATACAGAGCTACTCCTCACGAGGGCTTAACCTCAAGGTCAATAGCCCGAAGCAGATCGGCGAACTGCTCTTTGATGAGCTTAAGATTATGGAGAAGCCGCGCAAGACCAAGACGGGCAACTACGTGACCAACGAGGAGACGCTCCTCCCGCTTCGCTCGCTCCACCCCGTCGTCGCACTCATCCTAGACTACCGTGAGGCGCGCAAACTGCTCAACACCTATATAGATCCGCTGCCCAAGATGTGCTACCCCGATGGCAAGCTGCACACTTCGTACAATCAGGCGGTCACCGCCACGGGCAGGCTCTCCTCGAGCAATCCGAATCTGCAAAACATCCCGATCCGTAGCGACCTCGGCCGTCCCCTGCGTCGTGCCTTTGTCGCAAATCCGTACTACACCCCACGCCTTTCGGCTTGCACTCCTGTGGATCACGCCCATGAGGAGCCGATCGGTGCTGTCCTGCTCAGTGCGGACTACTCGCAGGTGGAGCTGCGTGTTATGGCGCACCTGAGCCAAGACCCAGCGATGATACACTCTTTCCTCTCGGGCGATGACATCCACACAGCGACAGCCGCTAAGGTCTTTAAGGTGGCCCCCGAGGAGGTGACCCCACTGATGCGCAGCAAGGCGAAGACGGCCAACTTTGGCATCAACTACGGCATCACGCCCTATGGTCTGAGCCAAAGACTCAACATCCCCGTTGGCGAGGCTGCCGAGCTGATTAAGGAGTACTTCGCCACCTTTACCCACATACAAGCCTTTATGAATGAGTCGATAGCGCTTGCCACCGAGCGAGGCTATACGGAGACCGTCTTCGGTCGTCGCCGGCAGCTGCGCAACCTCCGCACGGCGCGTGGAGCCCAGCGTGGCAATGCCGAGCGCAATGCGATCAACGCACCGATCCAAGGCACCGCCGCTGACATCATCAAGATCGCTATGATACGTGTCGAGGAGGAGCTAAAGAAGCAACAGCTACGCAGCTACCTCGTCCTGCAGGTGCACGACGAACTGATCCTCAACGTCTATCTCGACGAACTGGAGCGTGTCACAACCCTCGTTCGCGAAGCGATGGAGGGTGCTTGGCCCGAGTGCTCCGTGCCGCTTGTCGTCGAGATCGGTACCGGCAAAGATTGGCTCGCAGCGCACTAATCCCCCCAAGACGCAGAGGATGATGAACCCGCTCACCCACGCCACACAGCGGCTAGCTCGCACCCTGAGCCGTAAGGGAGGAGATCGCCTTAAGCTCCTCTCCGTCCTCGGTATGCACCTCTTGAGAAGACGCTACATAGGCATTTTCATCGACCCTATCTTAGCCTGCAACCTCCGCTGTCAGATGTGCTACTTTAGCGATCCAGAGTATAGAGCTACGCTGCGTGGCAAGCTGACCACGGACGACTGCGAGGCGATAGCGCCTCACCTCTTTCCCTATGCACTCAGGCTACAGATCGGTTGCGGTGCCGAGCCTACGCTCACCCCTGAGACAATGCTTCGCCTCGTACAGCTGGGCAAGGAGTACCACGTCCCGTGGATCTCCGTCATAACAAATGGCAATGCCCTGACCGAGGATACCCTGCGGGCACTCGTGACAGCGGGACTGAGCGAACTGACGCTCTCGTTGCATGGCACCTCGCAAGCGACTTATGAGCGGCTGATGGTGGGTGCCGAGTGGCAACGATTTGTCACGCTACTAGAGTGGCTGAAGATGCTAGACAACCCACCCGCCGTACGGCTCAACTACACGGTCAATCGCGACAATCTGGAGGAGCTAAGCCGTCTACCCGACTTAATCCGTGACTATCCCGTCGGCACGGTGCAGATACGCCCCGTGCAGAAGATCGGCGAGAGTGCCTACAAGGAGTTCGATATGGCTCCCCTCGTAGCGGTCTACGACCGGGTCATAGCGACTACCGTAGAGCGGCTTCGTGCTGAGGGGATAGAGGTCATTTGCCCCAGCAGTAAGAAGATGAGCCAGACAGCCAAGCCACCTCGACGCTTGGCAAAGCTCTTTGAGGAGGCGACCTATTACTACATCTCCCCGCAGAGCTTCGGGCCTCAGGGGGTGGACTTTCGCGCGGTCTCGCTCAGGAGCTATGCTCGCCAGTCGCGCCTCGTCGGACGGCTGCTTCGCGCCATCTTCACCCAGCGCAATACCTACGCAGAGCGCGACACCCACACGACCAAAAAGCTAAACTACTAGTTCCCCGCTCCGCTCCTCCCGCGGAGAGCATACGAACTGCGCGCAGCGATATACAACCCCAAAACCAATAGCCACGTAGGAATTTTCCAATCCCCACGTGGCTATTTTTTATTTTCCACGTAAGCGAGAAACATTTCCTCCGAAGTTTCATTCGATTCCTCCGAAGTTTCATTTCTCGCCCACGTGGAGAATGTTTTGTTTCTACGTAGAGATTTCGGATTTCCTCGGTAGCGAGCGAAGGTAGTGACTAGGGTAAATCGGAATGAATCGGAGCGATCAGAGAGAATCAGAGCTGCACCACAGCGAGACGTGTAGTCCGCTGAAGGTGCGCTCAGCTAGTATCTAGCGAGAGGGCGTCCGTTGTCGTACAGCAAGACGAGTAGCCCGTTGTAGGGTGGAATGTACGCATCCCTAACCATTCTAACTCTTCCCTCTTCGAACGGATGAAAATGTCTGCGGTGCTGCAAGCCCGGTCTGTTCCAGTTCTTTGTAAT
>OLSP01002148.1_pt1 | contig 16549 bp, 15 predicted proteins | sample 1672941 | NCBI WGS metagenome assembly OLSP01 (sample SAMEA3136739, study PRJEB25190) | human gut metagenome | reverse complement strand
GTATAAAAAAGCTGGAACAGATTTCCGAGAATGACCGGAACAGCAAATTTTAACAGAACGGATTTCCGACGGTGAGATCCATTTCGTTTGATTTTGGTCTGGACATAAGAAAACCTCCTTATAGTAGTTTGCGTGCTTTTTATTGCACGCCTCATTATAGAGAAATACATGGTAAAATACGATTCTGGTATTGTTGTTTCTGATACAGATATTGACCAGATCATCGAATTTATTTATGATAATTAAGAGCTTATTTTAATACGGAAGCGGAAAAAACAACAGAAGCTGGAGAACTACAAGATGGCAAAAAGAAAAATCCTGGTAGACAGTACAAGAAGAGAACTTGAAGCACACGGAACAGAAACCTTTCCCATGACAGTAAATCATGATGATCTATGGTCATTTGAAGGCAAAAATGTTCCCATCCACTGGCATAATGATCTGGAGATCAGTCTCCCAAGAGAAGGCGAGGCAATTTATCAGGTTTATCAGAAAAGTTACAGGGTCAGACCGGGAGAAGGGCTTCTGATGAATCGAAATGTGCCGCACAGCTGCAGTTCTCCGAGGAACGAGAGGGCTTTGTACAGTACGATCCTTGTAAGACCGGATTTTCTGTATGGTGATTTCGGCAGCGATGTCGAGCGGAATTGTTTCCGGCCGTTTCTGCAAAATTCAGCAGTTCCCTGCATTCATCTGACAGAAGCAGACGAAAATGGAAAAGAAATCCTGCAGAAACTGAACCAGGTGGAAACTGTTTTTGATCAGAAATCATTCTGTTACGAGTTAAAGATCAAGGGGCTTCTGTGCGAAGTATTCAGCATGATCCTGTATGCTCACAGACAGGAATTGACAAAATTTATTCCAGCCAATCAGCAGGAACTGGAACGTCTGGAAAAGATGCTGAACTATCTCAACCTCCACTTTGCAGAAGTAATTTCCCTCCAGGAACTGGCAGACCAGGTTCACTTATCAAGAGAAGTCTGCTGCCGTCTTTTCAAAAAAATGACCGGAAAAACAATCACCGGATACCTGGAAGAATACCGCGTTAACAAAAGCTTCCCCCTGGTACAGAGCGGGCAGTATTCCATGACCCAGATCGCAGAACTGGCAGGCTTCAGCAACCCCAGCCGCTTTGCCAGCGCCTTCCGCAAAAGATTCGGCTGCAACCCGGGAGAGTATCATTCTCTGAAGCAGTAACAACTGTCGATTTCCATTGATGAAAAATGAAAAACATAGTACAATAAGTTCAAAGGAGGATTATAATTACATACTACAAAAGATGAAATCAGATTATAGAAAATAAATTCCTATAGATAAAAATATAAATAAACCAAAGACATTTTCAAAATACAAAAGCATACGATACTGAACGAAGAAAGAAAGGAAGCCGTATGGCAAACACAAAACATAAAGATGCGATTTTGAAAATGGGTTTTGACTATTTCCGTGACACGATTCTGAAGTTTCTGGGAATAGATTACGATTTTGTAGAAGCAGGAATCACAGAACTAGTGTACTGTATCATTGATATTTCGCTAAATAACTTGCCTGTTTTCCCATCGAACTGCGTTGACTTCGCTCAACGATGCCACCGCATCGCCTCGTTCAGTCGCCTTGTCGATGAAAAAACATTCTGCGTTATTTAACTGAAAGTCAATGAGACAGCACACTAGTGGAACTGACAATTCATTCTTTGTATATGGATTTTACTTTCCTGACAACAGGAGACTTTTATATCCATATAGAATTTCAGACAACAGATTCCGGTAAAAAAGATCTGCGCAGATTTCAGGCATATGAAGGTGTATTTTCGCATAAAACAGGAAAAAATGTGATTACATATGTGATCTATTCTGGCGGTATCAAGAGAGCAGTTACGGAAATGGACTGTGGTATACATACTTATCGAGTGATACCAGTATATCTGTCGGACAAAGATGCAGATACCGTTCTGAAACGTCTGCAGGAAAAGAAACAAAAGGGTGAACTGTTTACAGAAGAAGATTTTGCACAGCTTGCAATTGCTCCACTAATGAACAACAGTAACAAAGAACGAAAAGATGTTATTTTGGAGTCATTAAAGCTGAGTAAGACAGAAAAAATATCACAGCAGAAAAAACAATGGCAATGCTTTACACACTGGCAGATAAATTTCTGAAAGGAAAAGATTTGGAAGAAGTAAAGGAGGCGGTTGCGATGACGAGAATTGGTCAGATGATCTTTGATGATGGTGTTGTACGTGGAAGGGAAGAAGGTAAAAAAGCTGCGACAGAACGTATGTCAATGCTTACAGCGAAGTTGCTGGAAGAAAATCGGTTGGATGATTTGAAGAAAATAACTCAGGATGAAGAATTCAGAGAACAACTGATGTAAGAATTTAACATCCCCTGAAGTGGAGTGCATTTAGAAGTGAATTAGTTTGAACGGAAGCACAATTTGCTGGTAGCTGGCGAATTGTGCTTCTTTCTTTTGGGAATAGATGATTACTTGCTGTCATGCATATTTTCTGTACTTTTGTGGGAAAGTCTGGGTGGCTGGTAATGATATACAGCCTCGTACGATTCCAGTTCATCCTCATTCATCGGTCCTGAGGGGATCAGCCCGGTGCAGTCCTGGGTTGATGCAGCATTTGAGAGAAAATCACAGGAATCAATAATTTCCTGATTAGATGTTGCAGATTTGTGTGAAATATTTTTTTTCATAAGTAACCTCCTCGTGCTAATAGTTATCAGTATAAGCAGAAAAACAAAAAATATTTTATAAAATATGAAAAATATCTGAAAGAAAACACAAATTCGTAATCAGGTATGATAAAATATAAGTATAAATTCAAGGAGGGACAGAGAATATGAAACAGATTACAATGAAAAAGAAAGTGAAACAGCTGTGCTGCATTTTGCTGGCAGTAATTCTCTGCATGGGGATGACAGTTCCCGCTATGGCTGCATCATCCAGATATTATAATGCAGCGGTATCAAGCTACAAGAAGTATGTGAAAGGCAAACGTGGCAGTTACAAAATCGTAGACATTGATGGAAATGGAATTCCGGAACTGCTTATGCATAACAGTTCTGCAGGAATCAACGAAATCCGTACTTACAATCCGAAAACAAGAAAAAATGTACGTGCAGCATCTGTAGGATATGGCAAGGGCTACAATTTTCCGATCAAATACTCCAGAACCTGTCACACTGTAATGCTCTGCAATGCCAACACAGGTGGAACTGAGTACTGTATTTACAGAGTCAGAGGAACCAAGGCAACAAGAATCGTAAAGGCAGAACGCTTTAACGGCAAATTCCAGAAAGGATATAAGGTTAATGGCAAGAGAGTAAGTGGTTCTACCTACAGCAGAAGTGTCAAAAAATACATGCAAAAAGCCGGAGTAGTATGGTCCAGCGGAATGTGATACGGCGCGAAAATGAAAAAGAAAAAAATAGTGAATTGAATTAGTTTAAGAGAAAGCCCAATTTGCTCAGATGGCAAATTGGGCTTTATAAGATTTATTTAAAAATAACTATCGCTGTTTCACTCTGTCCTGTTTTATTGTTTACAGCATTCAGAAGCAGCATGGAATTCTTCTTTGTTACTTTAAATGTTTTATTGTTTTTTAACATTTGGGACTGAAATTTACCAGCTTTGTCCAGATAATCGGCAGTAACAGTCCAGCCGCTTTTTCCCTTAAAGACAGGAATCCCGCACTTCCCTGAACAAAGTCAGCATTCTTGCAAGAAAACTGACCAGTGTTTACGCAAGAATCACTACAAAGATGGAATTTGTGCCGGAAGTACATCAGCACAGTGCGGGTCTGATCCTGTATTATGATAACATGAACTACATCAACCTCCGCAAATATTACAGTGAAACTCTCGGACAGAGCGCATTGTCCATCATCCATCTGGAAAATGGCGTCAAGACAGAATTTTTGAACACCAGGATCCCGGTAGAGGACAAACCGATCTACCTTCGCCTCTACATCGAAGGAAGAAAATCCTGGTTCGAGTGGAGCTACGACGGAGAAAATTATGAGAAGATCGGATGCATCTTCGATACCACCAGATTCTCCGATGAATACTGCAAATACGGTGAGTTCACCGGTACCATGGTAGGCCTCACCTGCGCCGACCGCATCCTCCACAGGAAATGTGCCGACTTCGATTTCTTCGAATACAAAGCCGACGAAAGCCGGATGGTGGAGTAAATTAGTCAGAATATCTAAAAAATTTAATATAAACCATCAATTCTGAACATTGACGGTTACCCCTTGTATGTGACAAAATAGGTATTACCAATAATAGGATTGCCGGGCGTTAAAATGCGCCTGGTTTTTCCGCGTTAAAAAGGAATATCAGGGAGGAAAGAAATGGCACAGAAAAGAAAATGCGGCGTACTGCTTCCAGTGAGCAGTCTGCCTTCAAAGTACGGTATTGGATGCTTTGACAAAAAAGCGTATGAATTTGTAGATGCACTCAAGGAAGCAGGACAGAGTTACTGGCAGATCCTGCCGCTGGGACCGACCAGCTATGGTGATTCACCGTACCAGTCTTTCTCTACATTTGCAGGAAACCCATACTTCATCAGTCTTGAGGCACTGATCGAAGAAGGAGTCCTGACAAAGAAAGAGTGTGACAAAGTAGACTTTGGAACAGATACGACCAGCGTAGATTATGCGAAATTATACGAAGGACGTATGCAGCTTCTCCGCAAGGCATATGAGAGAAGTAATATTTATATGGATCCGGAGTTCCGCAGATTTCAGGAAGAAGAAGCATGGTGGCTCAAGGACTATGCACTTTTTATGGCAGTGAAGAAACGCTTCGGCGGTATTCCGTGGAGCGAGTGGGCTGAGGATATCCGCCTTCGCTGGCAGAACGCCCTGGATTACTACAGAGAAGAAATGTATTTCGAAATCGAATTCCAGGAATATATGCAGTTCAAATTCCGCCAGCAGTGGATGGCACTCAAATCTTATGCAAACGAAAAGGGAATCCAGATCATCGGTGACATCCCGATCTACGTTGCAATGGACAGCGCAGATACCTGGGCAAATCCGTGGCTCTTTAAACTGGATGAGAAAAACTGCCCGACACAGGTAGCAGGATGCCCGCCAGATGGATTTTCCGCTACAGGACAGCTCTGGGGAAACCCTCTGTACAACTGGGAAGTGCACCGTAACTCTGGATATGAGTGGTGGATCAAACGAATCTCCAACTGCTTCCGCCTGTATGACGTTGTAAGGATCGACCATTTCCGCGGATTTGATGAATATTATGCAATTCCATACGGAGATAAGACAGCAGAGAACGGCTGGTGGGAAAAAGGTCCTGGAATCGATCTGTTCCGTGCAATCTCAGCAAGATTGGGAGACAGAGAGATCATCGCAGAGGATCTTGGCTACATGACCGATAGCGTTAAACAGCTTGTAGAAGAGAGCGGCTATCCCAACATGAAAGTTATCGAATTCGCTTTTGACGAGCGCGATACCGGAAATGCCAGCGACTACCTGCCGCACAACTATCCGAGAAACTGTGTTGTCTATACAGGAACCCATGACAACGAAACACTTCTTTCCTGGCTGGACGACATCACACCGGGCGAGAGAAGACAGGTCCGTGAGTATCTGAACAACTTCAAAGACTCCGGCAAAGAACTGTGTGACGACCTGATCTGCCTCGTAATGCAGAGCGTTGCCAATCTGTGCATCATTCCAATGCAGGATTACCTTGGTCTTGACAACTCCGCACGAATGAACCAGCCGTCCACCCTCGGCAAGAACTGGAAGTGGAGACTAAAAGAAGGTCAGTTCTCAAAAGAACTTCAGAAAGAAATGCTGGAACTGGCAACACGTTATGGAAGAAGATAAGAAGAATAATATCAAAGGATATATGCTCGCAATCCTCGGAGGGGTCAGCTGGGGAATATCCGGTGTATGCAGCCAGTATCTGTTTACGCAATATGATCTCAGTGCTGACTGGCTTACCGCGATCCGAATGCTGCTTTCGGGGATACTTCTTCTCGTACTTGCTTTCCGAAAGGAACATACACGGATTTTTAAGATCTGGACAAAAGGGAAAGATACGTTCTGGCTGATCGCGTTTGCACTTGCCGGACTTCTTCTGTGTCAGTATACATTTCTGGCAGCGATCAAACATTCTAATTCTGCTACAGCTACGGTCCTTCAGAGTCTGAACGTTGTTTTGATGGCGATCGTGATGGCGGTCTGGAATAAGAAAATGATGAGCAGAATACAGATAGCGGCAATTGTCTTGGCGTTTTCCGGTACCTATCTGATCGCAACGAAGGGAAGTCTGACAAGCATGGGTCTTCCCGACAAACCTTGACCTTCCAGCGTGGATCATCATCGCAGTCATCGTTATTATCGGCACAGCAGTTGGATTTTCCGTATTTCTCGAGAGCGTAAAATATATCGGCTCCGTAAAATCAACACTACTTGGCTGCCTGGAACCTGCATCCGCAACCCTTCTCTCAGCCTTGCTGCTGGGAACGAAATTTACCGCGATCGAACTGATCGGTTTTGTATTTGTTGTAGGCACGGTATTTCTTTCCGTGTCAACAAAGGAATAGAAGTCTAAAATATTGCACCGGTTGTTTACTTGAGAAAAAGCATGTGTTATAATTTTTTACACGAAAAGATAAAAAATTATCGGGAGTGTAGAATGAAGAAAGAACTAGAGAAATATTTTGTGATAGCAGATACTGTTCAGGAGATGAATGGAGATATCTGTGAGGTTATCCTTCATGAGCTGACAAAATCTGGAAGTTATGTGGCATATGTTGCAAATGGAACAGTTACCGGACAGAAAACAGGAGAGAAGTCAGATTACTTCGTGAAGCAGGTGCTTGAGAACAAAGACTTTAAAGACGATCATCTTTCGAATTATTTTTTCAGGACAACAGATGAAAAGGCAGTCAAGTCATCATCAGCACTGCTCCGAGATCAGGATGGAGATGTGATCGGGATGCTTTGTATCAACATGGATATTACTATGCTTCAGAATGTAAATACTTTGTTGATGAACTATCTGAAAACAGACCTGGAGGCAGGAAGAAATCCGGGAACAGGAGAACATGACGTCCCGCAGGACGTCATGGCAGTCATTGACAAACTCATTATGGCGGTGATCGGATCCACAGATACCAGAGAGTTAAGCCGCTCAAAATGCGTTGGGCTGGTGCGCCTTATGGATGAGAAAGGAATCTTCCTTGTCAAAGGAGCAATGGACAAAGTAGCAGAACTGATGGGAGTCTCCCGAGTGACGATCTACAGTTATCTTGACGAAGCAAGAGGAAAAAAAGGATAATTTTTATAGCATATATTAAGATAAGGGCTGCAGTTACGCTGGTGGTAACTGCAGCCCTTAAAATTGCATTGCATATCGAGGAGGTGCCAGTGGCACGTCTGCTGATTTTATGCCTCAGGCGTATAATATACAGCTGAGAACGGCGGCAGGGTCAGGATGATCCTGTCGTTTTTGAGTGTGATGGCGGTATTTAAGTTTTTCTGGATGCCGCCGTAGATCTCAAGATTGCTGTTCAGTAGTTCTTTAAGGCTGGTGACTCCCGGGAGTTTCAGTTCGTACATCTGCTCGTGGTCGGAGAAGTTGAACAGGGAGATGATCTTTTCTTTCTTGCTGTTTCGCTCAAAGACGTAGATGCAGTTTGCCTCCTGGTGGCAGTCGATCCACTGGAAGCCGTCTGCCTCGTAATCCTTCTCCCAGAGAGCAGAGTGCTCAAGGTAAAGCTGGTTCAGGTCTTTCATGAAACGTGCAAATCCCTTATGGATCGGATAGTCGAGGAGCATCCAGTCCTGTTCACGCTTTTCATCCCATTCACGGAGCTGGCCGATCTCATTTCCCATGAAGTTCAGTTTCTTGCCAGGATGTGCATACATATACATGTACAGTGCGCGTGCCTGCGGGAATTTGTTGTCATAGTCGCCGCTCATTTTCTGCATGATCGTTGCCTTGCCGTGGACAACCTCATCGTGTGACAGCGGAAGCAGGAAACGTGAATCGTAGTAATACATCATGGAGAAAGTCAGTTTGTGATAATTGTCTGTACGATATTCCGGACCAGTACGGAAATAGTCCAGGGTATCGTTCATCCAGCCCATGTCCCATTTATAGTCAAATCCAAGACCGCCCTGGGAAACCGGATCGGTAACTTTCGGGAAGGAAGTGGAATCTTCGGCTGCGAGGATCGCAGACGGATGGAGATTCTTGAGTCCCTGGTTCATGTACTGAAGGAACTCTACCGCATTCAGGTTTACCCCACGAGCCGGGTCGCCCTGCCAGTAGATCGCACGGCTGATCGCATCCATACGGATACCGTCCATGTGGAATTCACTCATCCAGTAATTGGCACAGGACTGCAGGAAACTTCTTGTTTCGCCGCGGGAATGCATAAAGTTGCAGCTTCCCCATTCGCTGACACCGACAGCAGAGTTCGGATACTCATAAAGCGCAGTTCCGTCATAATTTGCCAGACCGTAAGCATCCACAGCGAAATGAACCGGAACAAAGTCCATCAGCACGCCGATGCCGTGTTTGTGGCAGGCATCCACGAAAGCCTTTAACTGGTCAGCAGTTCCGTATCTGGAAGTCGGACTGAAAAATCCTGTTGCCTGATATCCCCAGGATTCGTCACATGGATACTCATTCAGCGGCATGATCTCAAGATAGTTGTATCCGTTCTCAGTAAGATACGGGATCAGGATATCGATCATTTCCTCATAAGTATACCAGTCGTCGGTCTTGGCGGACGGCTTGCGGAAAGAACCGAAATGGATCTCATAGATGTTGAGTGGTTTTTTGCGGCAGTCGCTGCGGTTCTGCATCCATTTGGAGTCTTTGAATTTATATTTGGACATGTCACGGACGATGGACGCGCTGTTCGGACGAAGCTCCATGCCGAATCCATACGGGTCGCAGTGATCGACCGGATTGTCGTTGCGGTCATAGATACGGTATTTGTACATCTGTCCCGGCTTTGCCTCCGGGATATAGCATTCCCAGAAGTTGCCGTCATAAACTTTGTTCATCTCTGATTCCTGCCAGTCGTTGAATTCTCCGATCACAGCGATGCGGGAAGCAGATGGTGCGAAAGTGCGGAAAGTAACTCCTGTTTTTTCTGTATGTGCACCGAGGTACTGATAAGCGTCAAAAATTTTTCCTGTGTAAAATCCGTAAAAATCCATGCAGATTCTCCTTTGCATATAATAATTATGATTCGATAGTAATGGACAATAGTTGTTTTTTTAACTATACTATAAGAAGACAAGGAAGGGTTGTCCACCGACAATAAAAAAAGAAAGACGGATAAGCAACTTTTGAAAAAAACCGTCGGAAAAGGAAAAACATATGGATATCAGAATCGAAAAAACAGAGCGCGCGATCAAGAATGCTTTTCTGGAATTACGCTCCCGCAAACCACTTGGAAAGATCACTGTAAAGGAGCTGTGCAGTCTGGCTGCGATCAACAAGTCAACTTTTTACAGTCATTATGAAGATATTTATGCACTGTCAGACAAAATGGAATCAGAAACAATTGTCTCTGTGCTCAAGAATATTTCCAGTCAGCAGGAGGAGCCGTTCAAGAATCCGGATGTGTTTACCAGAAACCTCTACATGGCACTGATCTCAAATAATACCCTGATCAACCTTCTGTTTTCCGGAACAGAAAAAGCCCGTCTCGGTGACTGCCTGGAAACAGAGCTGAAACGTCTGATCTGCGAAAAATATCCGGATTATAAGGAGGACCCGCAGAGAGACATCATGCTTTCTTTCTGCATCCAGGGCTGTTTCCATGCATATCTGAACAATCAGGAAAAAGATGTCGCAACACTGGTCTCTATCAGTGAGAGTATTGTACGTAAACTGGCTCCGATGTATCTGGAAAACAACACAGAAGAAAACTGAAATACAATCTGAAAGAAGAGAAAACATGAAAAAACTGGTAATAGGAATCCTGGCGCATGTAGATGCCGGGAAGACGACTTTGTCCGAAAGACTCCTGTATCTGTGTGGTGTGATCCGTCAGATCGGACGCGTGGATCACGGAGATACCTTTCTGGATAATTATGAACTGGAAAAAGAGCGTGGGATCACGATCTTTTCCAAGCAGGCGATCCTTAAGACCGAGGATGTGGAAGTAACACTTCTGGATACTCCGGGGCATGTCGATTTTTCGGCTGAGATGGAGAGGACACTGCAGGTGCTGGACTATGCGATCCTTGTGATTAACGGCATGGACGGCGTGCAGAGCCATACGATGACACTGTGGCGGCTTCTGGAAAGATATCAGATTCCTACATTTCTGTTCGTCAACAAGATGGATCAGAACGGAACGGATCACGAAGCCCTTCTTGCTGATCTTAAGGCACATCTGCATGAAAACTGTGTGGATTTTGGAAAAATCCAGGAAAACGATGAAGAAAACACCCTCACTTCAGACCAGATGGAAAACATCGCGGTCTGTGATGAAACACTTCTCGAGAAATATCTTGAGACAGGCAGCATCGAGGAAGAAGAAATTGCAGAACTGATCACACAGAGAAAGATTTTTCCATGCTATTTTGGGTCTGCGCTCAAAGAGGACGGTGTGGAGGATTTCTGGAATGGTGTGCAGAAATATACCAGAGAACCCAAACGTCCGGCAGAATTCGGTGCAAAGGTATTCAAGATCGCAAGAGATGAACAGGGAAACCGTCTGACTTACATGAAGATCACAGGCGGCTCTCTCAAAGCCAAAACCATGCTTTCCTCCCGGGCGAAAGGACAGGCTCTGCCGGGAGTAAGACAGCAGCAGGAGGACTGGGAAGAAAAAGCCGACCAGCTCCGCCTTTACTCAGGAGCCAAATATACAACGATCACAGAAGCAGAGGCAGGAACCATCTGTGCTGTGACAGGACTGACCAGAACCTATCCAGGTGAAGGACTTGGCATAGAAAGCGAATCCGAGCTTCCTGTTCTGGAGCCGGTTTTGAACTATCAGATCCAGCTTCCGGATGACTGCGACCCGCACCAGATGCTGCAGAAATTACGGCAGCTTGAGGAAGAGGAACCGGAACTTCATATTCTGTGGGACAGCCAGCTTGGCGAGATCCATGCACAGCTGATGGGAGAGGTGCAGATCGAGATCCTCAAGAAACTGATCTGGGACCGTTTTCATGTAGCAGTGGAATTCGGTGCAGGAAGCATTGTCTACAAAGAAACCGTTGCAGAACCGGTGGAAGGAGTGGGACATTTTGAGCCGCTTCGTCATTATGCAGAAGTCCATCTTCTGATCGAGCCGGGAGAGCCGGGAAGCGGCTGCCAGTTTTTTACCGCATGCAGTGAAGATGTGCTTGCAAGGAACTGGCAGCGTCTGATCCTTACACATCTGGAGGAGAAGGAACACATCGGCGTGCTGACTGGTTCTCCGCTTACGGATGTGCAGATCACCCTCCTGACAGGGCGCGCCCATGCGAAGCATACGGAGGGCGGCGATTTCCGCCAGGCAACTTACCGTGCTGTCCGCCAGGGACTTCGCAAAGCAAAAAATATCCTTCTGGAACCATACTATGAATTCCGTCTTGAAGTGCCTGCCGAGATGATCGGAAGAGCGCTGGCAGATGTCCAGAAGATGCAGGGGAGCTTCGAATCACCGGATACAGACGGAACAACCGCAGTCCTAAAAGGAACAGCAGCCGTTTCCCAGATGCGCGATTACCAGAAAGAGGTCGTTGCATACACACACGGAACAGGAAAACTTTTCTGCACACTCAAGGGCTATGCACCGTGCAAAAACCAGGAAGAGATCGTACAGAATGTTGCCTACGATCCGGAAAGCGATCTGGAAAATCCGACAGGTTCCGTTTTCTGTGCACATGGCGCAGGTTTTGTCGTACCATGGGATCAGGTCGAGGATTACATGCATCTGAACAGCGGAGTGGAACTTAACGGCCTGGACAGCGAAACCTGGTATGATGATGTGGATTATGCGGAAAATCCGGGCACAGCGGTGGATAATCCAAACATTTCCAGAAACACAAGTGGAAAAAACGGCAAATTTTCCTACAGCGGAAGTTATGATGAGGAGGAAGAGCTGCAGGCAATTTTTGAGAGGACATTTGGTCCGGTCAAACGCGACCGTGCCGCTTTCCAGAAAAAGACGGTTCATTCGTCAGCACCGACCGTCCGCTATCGACAGGGAAAACCACGCAAGGAAGAATATCTCCTTGTCGATGGATACAACATCATTTTTTCCTGGGAAGAGCTGAATGAGCTGGCGAAAGAAAATATCCACGCGGCCTGCGATAAGCTGATGGATATCCTGAGCAACTATCAGGGATACCGCAAATGTACATTGATCCTTGTATTTGACGCTTACAAGGTGGAAGGACACATGGAAGAAGTTCTTACCTATCATAACATTTACGTGGTATATACCAAAGAAGCCGAGACCGCAGACCAGTATATCGAAAAAACAGTCCACCGGATTGGCAGACAGTATCAGGTGACGGTTGCTACTTCTGACGGGCTGGAGCAGGTCATCATCATGGGACAGGGTGCGCACAGGATTTCCGCACAGGGACTCAAAAAAGAGATCGAAGATACAGAAAAAAATGCACGTGCAGAGTGGCACCAGCAGCGCCAGAGCAGCAAGACCTATCTTTTTGACCATATGTCAGAAGAATTGCAGGCGCAGATGGAAAAAATTCGTTTAGGCAAGGCAGGCGAAGAATAAAAAATGATATATTTATATAGAAGAAACAAAACAGGAATCTGCATTGACCGCGTATATGGACACGACGGGATCGTGGAACTGCCGGAAACTCTGGAAGGACTTCCTGTGACAGAACTGGGAGCATATATTTTTTCTGACCATATAGACCGGGGCGACCTGGAAAAGTGCAGGATGAGTGGGAAATTCTGTACAGAGGACGGACTGGAAGTGCAGGATGAAGAAGGAATGTCGGAGATGTCCGGAAATGCGGTGCAGGAACTGATCCTTCCGTCAAAACTCAGAAAAGTAGGAAGATATGCTTTTTACAATTGTTTTCACTTGAAAAAGTTAAGTTTCGGCGGTGATCTGCGGGATGTCGGTGTCGGTGCAATGACCGGCTGCCACAAGATCGAGCGGGTCACTGTAAAAACAGACGAGAACGGTGATTCCTGCCTGAGAGATATCCTGACAGAACTGCCGGAGACTCTGAGAGTCGATATGGACAAAAATGGTGAACAGGGGCGTTTCTGGTTTCCGGAATTTTTTGAGGAAGGCGTAGAAAACACACCGGCGCGAATCATCGAAAATCATGTGCACGGAAGCGGGATCCGTTACCGAAACAGCTTCCTTCACAAGAAACTCAACATACTGGAATACGACAAGCTTTTTCCCTATGCGGAAGCGTGGGAGGAGGAGTCAATCGTTCTGAAACTGGTACTGGACCGTATCCTCTACCCGATGGATCTGACAGAGACAGCGGAAGAAAAATACATCCAGTATCTCAGAGAACACGGAGAGCGTGCGGTCAGTATCCTTGGCGAAGAAAAAGAATACGCAGCAATGCGGACGATCCTCACAAAGATCACTCCGGACAGGACAGAGACAGAAAAAATGCTCGAGCGTGCACAGAGATCAGGAGATTCCAGATGGGTCAGTATCCTCATGGACACGCTCGCAGGCCATGGAAGGAAGAAGAGAAAGGCATTTGAACTGTGAACAGAGAAGAAAAAAACAAATTTGGAAATTTTGTTCATGAGCAGCGCAAAAAAGAAGAAGAGGTACTGGAGATCTGCCAGGATATTTTTGCAAATTCCAGAAATGAACTGGCGGTTTCCATGCGTTATTTCCAGAGCGCTCTCAGTGCATTAAAGATAGTGCCGTCAGGCGAGACACAGGTGCTGGGCACGGACGGGAAACTTCTCTATGTGTCCCCACAGTGGCTGCTTCCGATGTTTATGCAGAACAAAGTAGTGATCAACAGGCTGTATCTCCACGAACTTCTGCACTGTCTTTTTTGCCATCTGTGGAGCAGAAAGGAACGGGAGTGGAGAATCTGGGATCTGGCAGCAGATATCGCGGTGGAAAATATTCTGGATGAACTTTATCAGAAGGCAGTTTACATCCGCCCGAACAGTTTCCGAAGAGAAAAATATCAGCAGTGGAAAGTAGAACACAAAGTTCTAGCTGCGGAGATCCTGTATTATGATCTCCTGAAATGCGAGGAAGAAGAAATCGCCCGGCTGGAACAGGAATTCCGCAAGGACGACCACCATTTCTGGTACACGCCGAACAGTCGAAGCGGGATGGCAGACCGCCAGAAGAAATGGGAAGAGATGCGGCGCAAGATGCAGACGGAAATGGAGCTTTTTTCGAAGGAAGCAGCAGGGGATTCGCCGGGACTTGTGGAGCATCTGCAGGCAGAAAACAGAAAACGGTATGATTACCGGGAGTTCCTTCGGAAGTTTTCTGTCCTGAAAGAAGAGATGCAGGTGGATATGGATTCTTTTGACCCGATCTACTATCATTTTGGGATGGAAACTTACGGGAATATGCCGCTGATCGAGCCGCTGGAAACAAAAGAGATGAAAAAAATCGAGGATTTTGTCATCGTGATCGACACTTCCATGTCCTGTAATGGAAGCCTGATCCGCAGGTTTCTGGAGGAAACGTACAGTGTACTTGCAGAGTCGGAGAGTTTTTTCCGAAAGATCCAGGTGCACATCATTCAGTGTGACGAAAAGATCCAGGACGATCAGGTGATCCATAACCAGAAAGAGATGGAAGCGTATCTTGAGGATTTTAATGTCAGAGGGTTCGGCGGAACGGATTTCCGTCCAGCATTTACGTATGTGGAGCATTTGATCAAAATGGGAGCATTTCAGAGACTTCGGGGACTTCTGTATTTCACCGACGGATATGGGACTTTTCCGGCAAAGATGCCGCCTTATGATACCGCGTTTGTTTTTATGAAGGATGATTACAGGGATGTGGATGTGCCGCCGTGGGCGATCAAACTCATTCTGGATACACAGGCACTAGAGAGGAAAGAAGATTATTATGAATATTAAACAGGCAAAACAGGAAGTTGTGGATACGGTCGAAGCGTATCTTATGAAAGACGAGTATGGAGAATATGTGATCCCGAGCGTTCATCAGAGGCCGGTGCTTCTCCTTGGTGCACCGGGAATCGGAAAGACGCAGATCATGGAGCAGGCGGCGCGTGAATGCGGCGTGGCACTGGTGGCGTACACGATCACACACCACACCAGACAGAGTGCGATCGGACTTCCGTTTATTTCGAAGAAGGAATACGGCGGCAGGGAATACTCGGCGACAGAATATACGATGAGCGAGATCGTTGCAAGTATTTATAACCGTATGAGTGAGACGGGTCTCAGTGAGGGAATCCTTTTTATTGATGAGATCAACTGTGTTTCTGAGACACTGGCTCCGGCGATGCTGCAGTTTCTCCAGTGCAAGAGTTTCGGAAACCATGAGATCCCGAAGGAATGGGTGATCGTGGCAGCAGGAAACCCGCCGGAATACAACAAATCTGTCCGCGAGTTCGACGTTGTCACCCTGGACCGTGTCAAAAAGATCCTCGTAGAGCCGGACTATCAGACCTGGCGGGAATACGCATACAAAGAAAACATGCACCCGGCGATCCTTTCTTATCTGGAACTTCGCAACAACTGTTTCTACCAGATGGAGACAACGATTGACGGCAAACAGTTTGCGACTCCGCGAGGATGGGAAGATCTTTCCAGGATGATGGAAGTCTATGAGCGTCTTGGAAAAAGTATCACGGCAGATCTTGTGGGGCAGTACATCCAGCATGAGCGCATTTCGAGAGAATTTGCAGAATATTACGAACTGTATCAAAAATACCAGCAGGATTACCAGATCACAGAAATCCTTCAGGGCAAAAACTCCGAGGCAATGGTCAGGAAAGTTTCCCACGCATCCTTCGATGAAAGAGTGAGTGTTGTAAACCTTCTGTTCTCCGGCACAAGACAGGCGGTACGAAAAGTTATGCTTCAGGAAGAAGTGCTGGAAAAAGTATTCGAGGTGCTGAAAGCCCTGAAAGAAAACCTGTCATCCGGAAATCTCGCGCAGAGACTGGAAGACTACATCTTTGATCTCAAAAACACCCGCGAGAAGAAGCAGAAAGAAGGACTTCTGGAACGAAGAGAAGACCTCTGTATCCGCCGCGCAGTTACACTTCTGGAGGATTACGCGAAACTTTTGAAACAGCACAGCGAGGTTCGGGGAGAAGATGCATTTGATCTCGTCCGGGAAGCATTTGGAGAAGAAAGAGTTTCCTGGGAAGAAGAATGGGATCAGGCAGGAAATACACTAGAATATGCGTTTGATTTCATGGAGGCGGCTTTTTATAACAGCCAGGAAATGGTTATGTTTGTCTCAGGGATCAATACCGATTTCTACTGTGTACGGTTCCTGGAAACTTATGAATGTGAGAGATACGTACGTTACAACAGAGATCTGCTGTTCGAGGATGTGAGCCAGCAGATCCGAAGGAGAA
>OLSP01002143.1_pt1 | contig 16574 bp, 9 predicted proteins | sample 1672941 | NCBI WGS metagenome assembly OLSP01 (sample SAMEA3136739, study PRJEB25190) | human gut metagenome | reverse complement strand
CGATGTTAAAGGCGTGAGAGGCCTCTGTCTTAACCGCTTGACCAACGGGCCATACTACCATTTGCATCGGGTGTTGTTCCCGACTCGATTATTCTAGCACAGCCTCCCCGCTTTGTCAACAGGTATTTTCAATTTTTTCGCCAATTTCTTCAAAAATCAGAACAGATGCCGCACGCCGCCCCTGACAGCCCCCAGAAGGACGCTCAGGTAGAGGCCCATGACGCTCTCCACCTCGCCCATCTCCATGCTCTGGCGCTGGGGCAGGTCGGCCAGCGTGCCCCGGTAGAGGCAGCGCAGCTGAGGCAGCTCGGCGTAATCGCTGGGGTGCATAAGGGTGCTGGGCTTGGGCAGGTCCAGCGCGCCGCTCTTCTGGAGCACCTCGCTGACGAACTGGGAGCAGAAATAGTGCCGGCGGCGCTGCCAGCGGATATGCATCCAGCAGAGCAGCAGGCCCAGCGAATTGAAGCGGTACAGCTCGCCGTGGTGCATCATGTGCTGGGTGCGGCGCTTGGCCCGGATGTAGGCCTCGTCGGTCACTTCCAGCGCATAGAGGGCGCAGGGGATGTTCTCCCGCATGAGGAACACGCCCCGGTTCAGGTACTCCCGGCTGGGGCCTGCGGGGAACATGGTGTAGCCGTTCTTCCGGGTAGAGCTGTAGAGGGTGCTCAGATCCTCGTCGAAGGCGAGAGAGATGTGGGTGTACTGCGCCCCGGTAAGGCGGTACACGAGGTTCGAGAGCAGGGTCCCGGAGCGGGTGAGGAATATGTAAAGCGTCTTCATCGTTGTTGTTTCTCCATGCTGGCGGCTCATGGCCGTGAGTCAAGCCTGCTCAGTATACCATAGGCCGCGTCTTTTTTCCAGATGCATCGCAGAATATACACAATATTTGTGTCTCTATTTATAATACGGCCTTCCGCCGCCAAAAATTGCACCGCGCTGCCCTCCCGTTTCCCGCCCTTGTATCCCAAATCGATAAAATTTTATCAAAGATTTGTTTTTGGCCGGTTTTCTTTAATTTGTGCGGCCAAACGGGGCCGGATTTTTTACGAAATCGCCTCAAATGGAAAAGATTCTTAATAAGATTTGTTGCTTTTACCCGAAGGAAATCACTCTGCCGGTTGATTTTAGACCCGATTTATGTATAATGGTATACAGGAGAATACGCATCTGTATTTCTTTCATCGTCCCGCTGCGGTGTCCTTTTGGCTGAGGGCAGCTTGCCGCAGGCGCGCGGGGCAATGACCTGAACGAAAGAAGAGGTATAAGTATCATGGCAAAGTTGGATCTGAGCAAGTATGGTATCACCGGCACGACCGAGATCGTGTACAACCCCTCTTATGAGCAGCTGTTCAACGAGGAGACCAAGCCCGAGCTGGAAGGCTATGAGAAGGGTCAGGTCAGCGAGCTGGGCGCTGTCAACGTCATGACCGGCATCTACACCGGCCGCTCCCCCAAGGATAAGTTCATCGTCATGGACGAGAACTCCAAGGACACCGTGTGGTGGACTTCCGACGAGTACAAGAACGACAACCACCCCGCTTCTCAGGAAGCATGGAAGGCCGTGAAGGAGATCGCCAAGAAGGAGCTTTCCAACAAGCGCCTGTACGTCGTCGATGCTTTCTGCGGTGCCAACAAGGACACCCGCATGGCCGTCCGCTTCATCATGGAAGTGGCCTGGCAGGCACATTTCGTCACCAATATGTTCATCAAGCCCACCGCTGAGGAGCTGGCAAACTTCGAGCCTGATTTCGTGGTCTACAACGCTTCCAAGGCCAAGGTCGAGAACTACAAGGAGCTGGGCCTGAACTCCGAGACTGCTGTCCTGTTCAACATCACCAGCAAGGAGCAGGTCATCGTCAACACCTGGTACGGCGGCGAGATGAAGAAGGGTATGTTCTCCATGATGAACTACTTCCTGCCGCTGAAGGGCATTGCTTCCATGCACTGCTCTGCCAACACCGATATGGAGGGCAAGAACACTGCCATCTTCTTCGGTCTGTCCGGCACCGGCAAGACCACCCTGTCCACCGACCCCAAGCGCCTGCTCATCGGCGATGACGAGCACGGCTGGGACGACAACGGCGTCTTCAACTTCGAGGGCGGCTGCTACGCAAAGGTCATCAATCTGGACAAGGACTCCGAGCCTGACATCTACAACGCCATCAAGCGCAACGCTCTGCTGGAGAACGTCACTCTGGACGCCGAGGGCCACATCGATTTCGCCGATAAGAGCGTGACCGAGAACACCCGCGTCTCCTACCCCATCGACCACATCCAGAACATCGTGCGCCCCATCTCTTCTGCTCCCGCTGCCAAGAACGTCATCTTCCTGTCTGCGGATGCATTCGGCGTCCTGCCCCCGGTCTCCATCCTGACCCCGGAGCAGACCCAGTACTACTTCCTGTCCGGCTTCACCGCAAAGCTGGCCGGCACCGAGCGCGGCATCACCGAGCCTACCCCCACCTTCTCTGCCTGCTTCGGTCAGGCCTTCCTCGAGCTGCACCCCACCAAGTACGCTGAGGAGCTGGTCAAGAAGATGCAGAAGAGCGGCGCCAAGGCTTATCTGGTCAACACCGGCTGGAACGGCACCGGCAAGCGCATCTCCATCAAGGATACCCGCGGCATCATCGACGCCATCCTGAGCGGCGCCATCAACGAGGCTCCCACCAAGAAGATCCCCTACTTCGACTTTGAGGTCCCCACCGCTCTGCCCGGTGTTGACCCCGCCATCCTCGACCCCCGCGACACCTACGCAGATGCCGCTCAGTGGGAAGAGAAGGCCAAGGATCTGGCTGGCCGCTTCATCAAGAACTTCGCAAAGTACGAGGGCAACGAGCACGGCAAGGCTCTGGTCTCTGCCGGCCCCCAGCTGTAAGCTGACAGCGCCTCTTACATAAAGAGCTTCAAGCCCCCTGTCCGAACTCTAAGGAGTCCCGGGCAGGGGGCTTTTTATTTCCCAAAAAATGACCGATCCTATTTTTTTTTTTGCAAAAATCTGTTATACTGAACCCAGCGTCTGCCCTGCGGCAGGAAGCACATAGGGGGATATTGCATATGAAAAAAGCAACGGTCAACGACTACTTCCGGCATCACTGGATGAAGCTCATGCTCTTCGCGCTCTTTACGGCGGCGGTATCCTTTTTCGCGCCGCTGAAAAACTTCCAGCTCAAGTGGCTCATCGACTCCAAGAGCAAGCAGGAGGCGCTGGGCTATATGGGGCTGGTGTTCCTCATCACCTTTACCAGCTGGTTTTTCGAACGGCTGAGCCGCCGCTCCTTTACAAAACTCGCCTGCGGCGCAGTGGAGCAGGTACGGGGGCAGGTCATGGAGCGAGTGCTGCGCCGCCCGGTGTCCCAATATCAGCGGGAGGGCGACGCAGCCTATCTCTCCCTGCTGACCACCGACCTGCGCACTCTCTACGACGACTATTATATGTCCCTCTTCAACATCGCGTTCTGGGGCGGCATCATGCTCTGTGCGCTGGGGATGTACCTTTACATCAGCCCGGTGATGCTGGCGGCCATCCTGCTTGTGACCGTGCCGCCGCTGGTCCTGCCCCGGAAGATGAATGAGCGGCTCAAAGCCTCCCGAGACGCTTTTTCGCTCCAGATGGCGGGCTACACCCAGCAGCTCAAGGAGCTTCTGGGCGGGTTCGAGGTCATCCGGGGCTTTCTGCGGGAGGACGCCTATGCCGCCCGCCACCGGGATGCTGCCCGGCAGGCCCGCGACAGCGAGCAGGTCTACCAGCAGAGCCTCAACGCCATGGTGGTCAACACCTCTCTCATCAGCAACCTCATCTTCCCCATCGTCATGCTGGTGGGCCTTTTTCTCGCTTTCGACGGGCGGCTGACGATGGGCACCGTCTCCACCGCCGCCAGCATGGCGAACTTCGTCATCACGCCCTGTAATCAAATCGCCCAGTGCTGGGCCAAGGTCAGATCCTCGAAGGGCATTCGTCAGCGGCTGGAAGCAGCCATGTCCGGCCCGGAAGAAGTCTCTGCGGGCCGGGCCATCGGTAAACTCGAGCACATCGAGTGCAAGGACACCGGCTTTGCCTACCCCGGAGCCGCTGCACCGGTGCTGCGCGGCGTCCGGCTGACGGTCTCCGGGCAGGAAAAAGCCGTCCTCGTGGGCGAAAGCGGCTGCGGCAAGTCTACACTGGCAAAGCTGCTGTTCCAGTACTACCCAGACTATACCGGCAGCATCCTCTTCAACGGCCAGCAGCTGCGGGACATCGACCGTCAGAGCCTCTACCAGCGGGTAGGCTACATTGCCCAGACAACCTATCTCTTCAATGACACCCTCCGCAGCAACATCTGCCTCGGCGCAGACTTCCCCGAGGCTCAGCTTTCCCACGCCATCGGGACGGCGGGCCTCACCGACTGGGTGAGCACCCTGCCCGACGGCCTCGACACCCTCATCAGCGAGAACGGCAAGAATCTCTCGGGCGGGCAGCGCCAGCGCATCGGCATTGCACGGCTGGCGCTTCGCCGGTACGACCTCATCATCGCCGACGAGATCACCGCCAGCCTCGACCCCGACACCAGCGGACAGGTCATGGAAAATCTGCTCGCCCTCCCCTGCATGGTGGTGGCCATCACCCACGACGTCTCGGGGGCGTTCATGAAGCAGTTTGACAAGGTATACCGGGTGGAGCACGGAAGCGTCACACGAGCATAAAAGGAGGGCCTGTGCCGGGTTTCAGCACAGGCCCTCCTCTTGTTTTTACCAGTTATTTTGCCGCGTCGAACTCGGCGAGGATGTCGGCCTCCGGGGCCGGGGTCACAAGGCTGACCACCACGCAGACAGCCAGCGAGACGAGGAAGGCGGGCAGCAGCTCATAGATGCCGAAGACGCCGCCTAGCGGGCTGACGAGGTACTTCCAGACGAAGACCATCAGGCCGCCGGAGAGCATACCGGCCAGCGCGCCCTGCCAGTTGCAGCGCTTCCAGAACAGAGCGCAGAGGACGACCGCGCCGAAGGAGCCGCCGAATCCGGCCCACGCGAAGCTGACGATGCCGAAGACGCTGGAGTTGGGGTCGCGGGCCAGCACCACACCCACCACGCTGACGCAGACGATGGTCAGGCGGGCGGCGAAGAGGCTCTGCTTCTCGCTCAGCTTGAGGTGGGCGAACTCCTGCAGGATGTTCTGGGACACGCTGGACGCAGCGGCCAGCATCTGGCTGTCCGCCGTGGACATGGTTGCCGCGAGGATGCCTGCAAGAATAAGTCCGGCCAGAATGGCCGCCAGCACGCCGTGCTGGCTGATGAGGCTGGCGACGCGGACGATGAGGGTCTCACTGGTGGAGCCGCTGAGGAATTCCAGCGCACCGGCCTTGGTCATGCCGAGGCCCACCATGCCGATGAGGATGGATGCTGCCATGGCGATGACCACCCAGACGGTCGCAATGCGGCGGCTGAGCACCAGCTTCTTCTCGTCCTCGATGGCCATGAAGCGGAGCAGGATATGGGGCATTCCAAAGTAGCCGAGGCCCCACGCCATCGTGGAGACGATGTCCAGCAGACTGTAGGACGTCGCTCTGCCGGTCACGGCGTCGTGGCTGGCGGTCATGGTCAGGTAGCCGGAAAGGCTCTGGGCGTTCTCCACCACAGCGCCCCAGCCTCCGGCCACGACGATGCCATAGCCCAGAACCGCCACGAGGGCCAGCGACATGACCACCGACTGGATGAGGTCGGTGGTGGTGACGGCCCGGAAGCCGCCCAGAATGGTATAGCCCACGATGACGAGGGCCGACACCAGCATGGCGGCCATGTAGTCCACCCCGAAAAGGCTGTGGAACAGCTTGCCGCAGGCCGCAAAGCCCGAAGCCGTGTAGGGCACGAAAAAGACGATGATGATGACCGCGCCCAGAGCGTTCAGCAGGTTGCGCTGGTCATGGAAGCGGAGCGACAAGAACTGCGGCACGGTGATGGCGTCGAGGTTGGCCGAGTAGCGGCGCAGACGCCGGGCCACGATGAGCCAGTTGAGCCATGTGCCCAGCGCAAGGCCGATGGCCGTCCAGCCCGGCGAGGCGATGCCGCTCAGGTAGGCCAGACCCGGCATACCCATCAGAAGCCAGCTGGACATATCGCTGGCCTCGGCGCTCATAGCCGTGACCAGCGGGCCCATCTTCCGCCCGCCGAGGTAGAAGTCGGCGCTGTCGTTGTTGGTCTTGCTGTAGGCGAAGCCCACCAGCAGCATGGCCGCAAGATAGACGATGATGGTGACGATGATACAGATCTCACTCATATACATTTCCCCCTTTGCTGCTTTCTCTATAAAAGCATGGCACGATTTTACCACACTAAAGCAGCAAAGTGCAACCCTCTCCGACAGATTCTTCCCCTATGACCGAAAATTCGTCCTTTCCAGCGTCCAGAATCGCTCAATATGCCAACAGGCCGCCCCCTTTTCAGGGGACGGCCTGTTGGTTTGGATGAAGAAAATGATGAAAATAGAGAGGATGTCAGCTTATTTTGCGGCCTCGCCCTCGGGGAAGATGATCTTGTTCACGAAGAAGAAGATCACCATCGAGATGCCGCCGTTGAGCACGGTGGTGCCGATGTTGTAGATGAAGTCGGGCACCAGCAGACCGGCCACCGCCACCCAGATGCAGTTGATGGAGTTGACGATACAGGTGATGAGACAGAAGGCCAGCAGGTACCAGCCGATCTGTTTTGCCAGATTGCCCTTGCTGCGGAAGACGAGGCTGCGCTGGATGGGGAAATTGATGCACTCGCCGATGATCATGGCCACCATGTAGGCGCAGAAGTAGGGCAGGCCGCCGTGGGCCGCATCGTAGCCGAGGATGTTCCACTTGAAGGTCTCCCCAAAGAGGGTGATGTCGATGCCCGGCCAGCCGAAGTCCACCACCGGCAGACCGGCAAACGCTTTGGGCAGAAATTGCAGCAGCAGGTACTTGAACACGGTGATGAGGTTGGACACGATAACGAACAGTCCGCCCTCCCGCACCCATTTGGCCGCAGCCGGATGCTTTTGGGCAAAGGTATTCCAGAAATTCACGGTCGTTCCTCCTTCTCAGCCCTGACGCAGCCGCTTTTTCAGCTGGGCATTCAGGATGGCGTTCTTGATAAATTCGTAGATGACCCGGACGATGCCCACCAGCCAGAAGCCCTTCAGCTCCCAGACGAGGCCGTCCACCATCCCCATGCTGACCATGCCGTTGGTCATCTTGGCCAGCGCACGGAGGGGCATATTGTACTGGAAGACGGTGTTCAGGTCGGGCTTGCCCTTTGCAAAGCTGGCGTCGAGACGGCTGCGCAGCACCTTCTGGGCCAGCCAGCCCAGCGGGCTGCGGCCATGATCCATCTCGCCCAGCGTCATGTTCCGGTCGATGCGGACGACGTCCTCCGGGATGGGATGGCCCAGCAGGGCCTCGAACTCGGCGTCGGTCACATAGGTGATCTGACCGGAGACGTAGTGGGTCAGGCTCAGGCCCGCGTAGGGGTCGGGGGCATTGGTGCCCTTGACGGTGATGTCTGCCGTCAGGCGGATGTCCACGCTGGACGCGCCCACCCGGAGCTGGTAGCTGCCGCCCTCGACCTCCCATGCGTTGGTCTTGACGTTCCAGTAGCGGAACGCCTTATCGTCCAGCGCGATGGCCACGGTCTTGCTCTCGCCGGGGGCGAGAGAGACCTTTGCAAAGCCCTTCAGCTCCTGCTCAGGGCGGAAGACCTTCGCATCCGGCTTTGCGATGTAGAGCTGGACGATCTCGGCACCGGCGGCGCTGCCGGTGTTGGTGACGGTAAGGGTCACGCCCGTTTCGTCGGCCTTGAGGCCGCTGTATTCGAAGGTGGTGTAGCTCAGGCCGTAGCCGAAGGGGAAGGCAGGCTTCACACCGGCGGTCTGATAGTAGCGGTAGCCCACATACAGGCCCTCGCGGTATTCCACGTTCCGGCCCTCGCCGCCGAAGTTTGCCTTGGCGGGGGTGTCGTCGTAGGCCTTTGCCCACGTCTGGGACAGCTTGCCGCAGGGGCAGAGCTTCCCGGTGAGGATGTCCGCTGCCGCACCGGCACCCGCCTGTCCGCCCAGCGCGCCGTAGACCAGCGCCTTGCACCGGCCCGCCCACGGGGTCTCCACCGGCGCACCGGCGCTCAGCAGGACGACGACATTCGGGTTGACGGCGGCCACTGCGTCCAGAAGCTGCTGCTGGTTCTCGGCCAGCGCCATATCGGCGCGGTCGAGACCCTCGCTCTCCCGCAGCTCGTCGAGGCCGAGGCAGAGCAGGACGGTGTCGGCCTGCTTTGCGAGGGAGACGGCCTCCTCCTGCTTTTTGGGGTCTGCGGCTCCCTGACGGTCGAAGCCGGAGGCGTAACCCACAAAGGCGATGCCGCTGTCGTCGGCTTTGATGCAGTCCAGCAGAGCATCTACCTGAAGCGCATTGACGGCGCTGGAGCCTGCGCCCTGATAGCGGGGCGTCTGGGCAAAGTCGCCGATGACGGCCAGCTTTTCGCCCGCCTTCAGGGGCAGGATGCCGTCCTCGTTCTTGAGCAGGACGATGCTCTCAGCGGCGGCGCGGCGGGCCAGTGCGTGGTGGGCAGCTGCGTCAAAGGTGCGGGGGGCTTTCTCCACTGCCGCGTGGGTGGAAAGCACCAGCTCCAGCAGCTCGTCGAGGCGGGCGTCAAGGTCGGCCTCGGTGACCTTGCCGTCCTTCACGGCCTTCATCAGCTCCCGGATGGAGTCGCCGCCGGGGCAGGGCATCTCGAGGGTGGAGCCGTTCTTCACGCCGAGGGCGTGGTCGTTGGAGCCGCCCCAGTCGGTGACGACCGCCCCGTCGAAGCCCCAATCCTTCCGCAGGATGTCCTGCAGGAGATGGGCGTTCTCGTTGGCGTAGGTGCCGTTGATGAGGTTGTAGGAGGTCATGATGGTCTTGGGCCGGGCCTCCTTGACCACGATCTCGAAGCCGGTCAGGTACAGCTCCCGCAGGGTGCGCTCGTCCACCACCGAGTCGGAGGCCATCCGGCGCAGCTCCTGACTGTTGACCGCGAAGTGCTTGGGGCAGGCAGAGATGCCGTTTTTCTGGATGCCGCGCACATAGGCAGCGGCCATTTTGCCCGCGAGGATGGGGTCCTCCGAAAAATACTCGAAGTCACGGCCGCAGAGGGGGCTGCGCTGGATGTTCAGGCCGGGGCCGAGGAGGACAGCCACTTCCTGTGCGGCGGCCTCCTCGCCCAGTGCCTCGCCCACGGCCTCGCCGAGGGCCTCGTCCCAGCTGCACGCCGTGGCGGAGGAGGTCGGGAAGCAGGTGGCCGGGACGCTGGGGTTGAGGCCCAGATGGTCGGCCGCCCCCGCCTGCTTGCGGACGCCGTTGGGGCCGTCCGACAGGGTAATGGACGGGATGCCCTTGCCGGGCAGGGCACGGGTGGTGAAGACCGTCTCGCCCGAGAGCAGGGCACATTTCTGTTCTAGGTTCAGTTTCCGGATGATGTCAGTGTGCTTCATCGCATTTTCCTCATTGATCCCTGAGCGGGGCAAAGGCCCGCTGTTCGCTGCAGCGGGCCTTTGCCATCGGTTTTGTTCAGGTGCTGCACGGAGAGTGCTTACGTCTTAGACTTCTTCCTCTTCCTTGCGCTTTTTGTAGTTCTTGATGGCGGTGTACTCCAGACCCACGATGAGCAGTGCGGCGACGACGTCTGCACCGATCAGGACGATCTTCCACTTTGCCATACCGGGGTTCAGGTTCTCCTCATCGTAAGCGCGGCTGTTGACCACGGTGTAGAGGATGTTCTTGGCAGCGGTGCGCATGGCCTGCTTGCTGCTGTTGGTCAGGACGGTCACGGTGTTGTAATCGTTGCCCGTGGTGCAGAGCATCAGGTCGCCGCCGTTGCGGACAGCCTGATCGGCGGTCATGTAGCCGTAGACGCCGAAGTAGTCGGTCTCGACGAAGCCGAGGAAGCCCCACTCGCCGCGCAGGACGTTCTGCAGCAGCTCAGAGCAGCCGCCGGCCCAGCGATTGCCGATGTAGTTGAAGGAGGACATGACTGCGTGGCAGTCTGCATCCTTGACCGACATTTCGAAGGGCTTGAGGTAGATCTCACGGATGGCCTGCTCGTTGGACCAGGTGGCCGCCATGCAGTTGCGGTTGCCCTCCTGATCGTTCAGGGCAAAGTGCTTCATGTAAGCGTAGACGCCGTGCTCCTGTGCACCTGCGATGGCACTTGCAGCCATTTCGCCGGACAGGACGCCGTCCTCCGAGTAATACTCGAAATTGCGGCCGGAGAATGCGGTGCGGTGGATGTTCATGGCCGGGCCGTACCAGCCGGAGGTGTTCATCTCGTTGGCCATCTTGCCGATGCTGTCGCCGAAGTCATGGGCCAGATCCTTGCTCCAGGTCATGCCGATGAGGGTAGCAGCCGGGAAGCCGACCGAGCCGACGCCGGTGAAGTTGTTGTTGATGGAGGCGGGGCCATCGCAGTCGTTGGTGCGCACCTTGCCGACGCTGTCCACCGCTGCGGTCTGATAGCCGCCGAAGCCGATGGTCTGCTGCAGGTCGTCGATGCTCATCTCGTCCAGCAGGTCATCCCACTTGGAGTCGTTGTAATCCACGCCGCGCAGGTCAGCCAGCTTGAGGCCGTTCTTTGCGCCGGTGGTAATGTCCTCTGCGTTGGGGTCCTCATCCTTCTCGTAGCCGGACTCGGTGTAGGTGAAGCAGTTCTCGAAGCCAGCCTTGACCTCGTCGCTCATCTCGTAGGTGGCAGGAGCGGCAGTGGCCTCATCGTAGTTTGCGAAGCCGTCTGCACGGGACAGATAGGTGATCTCACCCTCAGCGAAATCGAACTGGTTGGTGGCCACGACCTCATCGCTCTCGCGCTTGTTGGACTCGTTGTAGACGATGTCCGAAGCGAAGGTGCAGGTCTTGGAATCCAGAGCGGTGTGGGAGTCTGCGTTGGTGCTGATGACGTAATCGCCAGCCTCCAGCACATAGCAGCCGTTGTTCTGGTAATCGTAGGAAGCCAGCTCCTCAACAGGGATGGTGAAGTCGATGGTCTCGCTCTCGCCGGGAGCCAGCTCGCCGGTCTTGGCGAAGTCCAGCAGGTTTGCGGAGGCCTTCTCGATGCCACCGTTGGTATACGGAGGATCGCTGTAGATCTCGACGACATCCTTGCCGGCAACAGAGCCGGTGTTGGTGACAGTGACGGAGAACTTCAGGTCTGCGCCATCGTTGGTGATGTCGCTCATCTTCTGGGTGAAGGTGGTGTAGCTCAGGCCGTAGCCGAAGGGATAGACCACTTCCTTGTCGTAGTCGATGAGGCCCTCATCGGCAGCCGTCTCATAGAACTTGTAGCCGACGTAGATGCCCTCGACGTAGTTGACGAAGGAGGGAGTGGTGCCCTCGGGGTCGAACATACTTGCATTGGAGTTGAACTCGGAAGCGTTGGTGTACTTGAAGTCGCCGAAGTTGTTCCACCACGGAGAGGCGGTCAGGTCGGTGACATAGGTATCTGCGGTGCGGCCGGAGGGGTTGACCTCACCGGCGACCACGCGGCCAAAGCCCTCAAAGCCGGACTGGCCGGTGCCGGGGCAGAGCAGAACGCCCTTGATCTGGGGGTAATCCTTGACCCAGCCCATCTCGAATGCGTTTGCGCCGTTGTAGACGACGATGACGTTGTCGAAGTTGGAAGTGACCAGATCGATCAGCTCTTCCTCGCGGTTGGACAGCTGCAGGAAGTGGTCGCCTGCATCCCAGTCGTTGCCCTCGTTCAGGCTGTCGTCATAAGAGCCGTTGTAATAGCCAGCGCCGCGCTGAGAGCCGCGGTAATCTGCCACACGGCGGACCCAGCTGCCGTCCACGACAGCAGCCATATCGGTGGGAAGGTCTGCGCCCTCGCCGCCGACGCGGGTAATGACCACCATGGCAGTGTCAGAGTATTCCTTGGCGTTTGCCATCATCTCGTCGGTGTACAGGCTGACGTTCGGCTCGGGCAGGGTCCAGTCCTGCTGTGCCATGCCGACGCTGGGACGGGTAGCGCAGTAGTCGGTGTAGAACTTGCTCAGCTCGTCGTTGGTCTCGATGCCCGCATCGTGCAGGCCGGTGAGCAGGTCGGTGACGGGATAGGCGTCGTTCAGTGCGCCGGAGCCGGTGCCGCCGTAGCAGGGGCTGGTGGAGGCCCAGCCAAAGACGTTCAGCTTGGAGCCGGAGGCCACAGGCAGGATGTTGTCATCGTTCTGTGCCAGAACGATGCCCTCCTGCGTAATCTCGTTCACCAGCTCGGTCGCCTCTGCGGAGGTCTCCTCGCTGATGGAGCCTTCACCGGAGACCAGATCCAGCATGGTGGACATGGGGCCGGTGCAGATGAGGTTGACAACGATGACCAGTGCCAGCAGAATGGCGACACCAGACTGCGCACGGACCATCTTCTTCTTGGCTTTCGGCAGCTTCTTGGCCGCAAACATCGCAACGAGTGCGACCACGACCACGACGCCGAAGGCGATCAGGTAGTTCTGGATGTTGGAAACTACCTGCATTACATCATCCATATTGACGGACAACATAATTCTTCCTCCTTATTCTGAATTCATATTTCCCGGGCACAGCTCCCGGACTGTCGGCATCCATTATAAAGGAATTCAATGAAAATTTACAAAGATTTTCACAACCTGTCATTTCTGAGGCATATTTTGCAGAAGTTTCATTTTGGTTTCAAATTTTATTGTGCTTATTCACAAACACAGGCCCGGCTTTATTGTGCAAAACAGAAAAAACCTCTCCGTCATTGCTTCGCAATGCCGGAGAGGTTTTTCTTTATTCCGGGATCGGCAGCAGGATCCGCAGCGTGAACCAGCCGTCGGCCCAGTGAAGGGTCATGGTGCCGTCGTGGTCCTGCGCTGCCGCCTGCACGCCCCGCAGGTCGTAGCCGCCGTGGGTGTTGTGGCGGGGCAGGCCGTCTGCGCCCAGCTCCACGGGCTGGGCGCAGTAATTCTCGAAGCGGAGCATCACACAGCCGCTCTGGTCATAGACGGCCACCCGCAGCAGCCGCTTTTCGGGGTCCGGCTCTGCCGTGACACACTCGATGGCGTTGTCCAGCGGCGCGCCCACGAGGGTGCACAGCTCACGGGTCGTCAGGAACCCCAGCTTGCTGCCATCGGCCACGCTGGTCATGTTGATGCCTCGCTGCTGGCAGTCCATGCTCTTTGCGGTGAGCAGGGTGTCCAGCACCGGATTGCCGGTCTTGTTCTCGGCCTCATACCGGCGGATGCCGCTTTCCATCCGGGCCAGCGCGGCGTCCTGCTTGGCCCGGTCGCGCTCGGCACGGATGTCTGCGATCTGAATTTTCAACTCATGGTAGCGGCTGTTGATGAGCCGGATGCCCTCTTTGCTCCGCTTGTACTGCTCATACTGGCGGTGGAGCACCTCGTCCATCGCCGCAAGCTCGCTGTGGAGGGCCGCTTCCCGCAGCTGCTCGTGCTGGACGGTCAGGATGAGGACGCCGCAGATGTCCACCAGCGTGCGGATGTAGTAGACGCTCATGTCCACCTCGCGGTCGCCCAAGAACAGCAGGTTGCTCACCGCGAAGACCATCGCCGCCATGACGACGGCCACGAGGGCCGCTTTTCCGCTGATGACGATGCGGCCCTTGGGGCTGGCGTGCTTGTGCTCCAGCAGCCAGATGCAGCCAAAGACCCCGCTGTAGACCACCGCCAGCAGCGCCAACGACAGGCCATCGGCCCCGCTGCGCTGAGGCCAGAGGAAACAGTGCAACTGCCACTCGGCGCTGGCGGCCAGCTCGGCCAGAACAAAGGCCCGGGCGCAGACATACCCGGCCTCCAGCAGCGAGATGGTGCGGGTGAGCCAGAGGTAGAGGTACTGCATCGCCACCGCCGCCGCCATGCAGGGGATCCACCACGCCAGCGGGACGCTGCCCGTGGCCTGCAAAAAGGCGCAGAGGGCCAGCGCCCACGCCGCGCTGACGGCGAGGGTGGCTTTCGGGCCGAAGCGGAGGCCCAGCGGCAGGGCGTAGATGCCCACGGCCAGACACTCGGCCAGCGCCGTGTAGAGGCGCGGGATGCTGGGCAGCGCCGTCATGCGCCTCCACCTCCGATGTGATCGGCCAGCGCCGTGAGGAAAGCTTTCCGCCGGGGCCGGCTCAGCTGCAATTCATAGGGTCCTACCTGCACCATCCCCTGCTGCACCCCCTTCACCTGCGCCAGATTGACGAGGTAGCCGCTGTTGCAGCGGGCAAAGGGCCGCTCAGCCAGCTTCTCCTCGAAGGCTTTCAGGGTGCCCGCCGCCGCGAAGTCCCCCTCCTCGGTGTAGAAGTGGACGCGGTGGCCCTCGCTTTCCAGATAATAGATGAGGGAGGAGTCCAGCCGCCGAAGCCCGCCCTCCACCGGCAGAGCCAGATAGTGCCGCACCCGGCGGCGCAGCTGCTCCTCCACCTTCCGGAGCTGCTGCGAAAAGGCAAAGTAGGGCACCGGTTTGAGCACATAGTCCAGCGCACCCACCGCGTACCCGCCGATGGCGTACTGGGCCATATTCGTGATGAAGACGATGATGACGTCCTTGTCCAGCTCCCGCACCCGCCGGGCCGTCTCCATCCCGTCCAGATGCTTCATCTCCACGTCCAGAAACAGGACATCGTACACCGGGCGGTAATCATCCAGCAGCTCCATCCCGTCGGCGAACTCCGTCACAGCAAACTCGGTGCCATACTGCCGGGTGTGCCGCTGCACATAGCCTTGCAGCTGCGCCCGCACCTCTGCCTCGTCCTCCACCAGAGCGATGCGTATCATTGCCGCACCTCCTTTTTCCGCAATTTCTCTGGTTTTTATTGTAACACGAAACCGGGCCGGTGGCAAATGGGAAGGCCCTTTTTCTGCCGCATCCCGGACGCATTTCATACAACTCTGCCCTTTTGCCAAAACTTTTGACATCCTCGCTCCCCTGTAAAAAATTTATACAATGGGGTCTTTTTGCTCGTTGTCCGGCGATGTACCGCAGACTATACTATAGACATCGACGGGGATGCAGGACGGCGCCTCACAAAACCTTCACCGCCATTAAGGACATCTTAAATACTCTTTCGGGCATTTTTTAAGAAATGGCCGGTATACTATGAAGCGTCAACCGGAAGCGTCCCGCCGGGCGCTCCCTGTCTTGCAGCAAAAAATCTATCGTTCCCTCATGGGAAAGAAAGGATCACATTATGAAGACCTCCATGAAAACCCTCGCCATGCTCACCCTGTCCGCCTGCGTCATCACTGGCAGCGCGGTCTCCAGCTTCGCGGCGACTCCCGTCACGGCGGGTGCTGCTGTCCTCGGCCACCAGACCAGCACCTGCGGCGATGATGACCACTCGAATGCAGAGATCCTCGCCCGCTTCAAAAATGCAGACGGCTCCACCAGCTTCTATACCATCTGCGCCGAGGGCGGCGAGGTCAACGGCAGTACGGCCCTGACTGAGCTGACCAGCGCCAGCTCCAACTTCTACGGCACCCGCGTCTACACCGGCACGCTGGACAACGGCCAGCACGTCATGACGGTGGCCTGCATCAACGGGAACGGCGCGATGACCGGCACCACCGCCGACGTCCGGGTCCCCAACGACGCGGTCAAGGGCTATGACCTCTATCTCGTCGGCTCCGATGGCACCGAGACCAAGCTGAACGTCTCGAGCAGCAGCAATTCCAGCTGTTCTGTCGTCCGGGTCAATATGCAGGACGGCGCGGCCCTCATCCATCTTGTCCCCCAGTCCAACAGCTAAACACAAAAGCAGCAGCCTCACTCTGCGTTCGGTGAGGCTGCTGCTTTGTTCTTTCAGGGAAGATCTCAGTTCGTCTTGACGGCCACGAGGATGCGGATCTTCTTTCCGCCTGCGCAGCCGAAGTTGTCGTACCAGCCGATGAGCTTGTAGTCCTCGGTGTTGACCTTGGGCAGCGAGGTGGCGAAATACTGGCCGTTCGACCACAGATAGACCTGCATATCGTCGGCGGTCTCATACCGCTTGTCCCCGCTCATGACCGAAGCCGCGCCCAGCCTGTCGATGACCACCGGCGAGAGCTGGAGCATCCGGTTGATGGCCTTGCCGTCGGCAGAGCGGCCGATGGCGATGCCGCCCGCCACGATGGGATACTTGGTGGAGGTGCTGTAGGCCACCTGCTTGCCGCCGGTGTAGCAGACGTAGGTGGCGCCCTCGCCCAGATAGTTGAGGAAGTCGCCCAGCGTGCCGCCCACGCTGTCGCCGGTGCGGCGGAGCACATAGCTGAAGAGCTGGTCCGTCTTGCCGGTGAGGGTGTTCCAGGTAGAGCTGACGATGCTGCCGTCGATGAGGCCGTAGAGCACATCACTGGTGCTGGGCACCAGAATGTTCTTCACGTCCTGAAAGGTCTCCTCGTCGGTCTTCTTCACCGTGGTGGTGGTCGTTGTCGTCGTGGGGAGGCCTGCGGCCTCCTTTGCGGCGTCCTGCGCCTTCTCGCTGATCTTCTTGTCGATCTTCTTGGCGGCTTCGTCCGTCAGGCGGCGGACGGAATCCAGCGCGGCATACTCCCACAGGTCGCCGGTCATGCAATATTTCAAAGTCTGCTTCACCCGGCCGAATTTGTGTGCGCCATGATT
>OLSP01002134.1_pt1 | contig 16625 bp, 17 predicted proteins | sample 1672941 | NCBI WGS metagenome assembly OLSP01 (sample SAMEA3136739, study PRJEB25190) | human gut metagenome | reverse complement strand
GATTCAGAAACCAGATAAATCATGATAAGATCTTCCATCTGGTGATAGAGTGTAGGGTAGTTTAAACGGAAGGTCTCTCCACAGTTCGGGCAAGTATAAAGGAAAATAGATTGATTAAGTACCTTCTCTTTCATTTCAGGATCCAGTGCAGTATTAATACTGTCCCAGAGCTCAAAATCTCCCTCATGATGGCAGGAAGGACAAGTTACCTTTTCTATATGATGTCTTGACATAAATGATCCTCCTTTCAGTGAGATAAATCTATAGTTTTTCTATTGTAGAATAATCTTATCCGCTATTATTTCGCCAGGAAATTACTCTGTATCTCCATCGGCATATGATAAGCCTGGCCTCGTTTTGTCAGGCTGTATAGTTTAAAGCTCATGAGTTCCGGAGTCGCATTCAAAGAGCTGCAGAGTCCGAAATAATCCAGGTCTTCGTTTTGAACCATATCTTCGATCTCCTCATCATCAATCAGAAGATCGGCAGCAAACAGATTGGCCTGGTATTCTGTATTATCCGTCATATTGTAGAGGGTATCATCTTGCATTGGAGCCATTTTCAGCTGGGAACGATGCAGGATGATATGCCCTAATTCATGGGCGGCAACGATCATCTTTTCTTCTTCTGAAAGGAAACTGCTGATCATGACATAGATTGTCTTACAGCTCATAAAACAGTATCCTTTCAGTGTCTTATATCTGGAAGTTTCACCGACCACAATGTTCATCTGATCCATGATCTCAAATGGATCTCGGGTTCCATATTTCTTGATTAATTTCTTTGTTTCTGTATATATGTAAGTGTTTCTCAAATAAATCACCTCAAAAGTAAAAAATAAAAAGGGCAGAAATATCCTTGTAACTATAAGGTAACAGATTAGGTGTACAATAATCCCGCCTTCTATTATTTTTCCTCTTGGTTTTTCAGATATTTTTTCGGTGTAAATTTCTTTGCACGTCTTTTGGAATCCAGATAAAGGCTCTGGATCTCATCCATAAAAGCTATTTTATCTTCGTCTGTCAGTGATCCACCGGCAAACATAGCTGCAGCCTGTTCCAGAATCTGCTGAGCCTGTCTGGCACCACGGTTACCAAACTGTTCGGATGCTTCTGTGATAAAAGCTTCATTCTCACTCATGAGATAAGAAACGTCACACTGTAATGCATCTGCCAGTTTCTGATACAGAACATTTTGTTTTGGAAAACGTCCTTCTACTTCCCAGGATCGAATGGTCCTATATGAAACACCAACCATGCTGGCCAGTTCCTGCTGGCTCATTTTTCTTTCTTTTCTTAATGATCTTACTTTTTCACCGAATGTCATAAACATACCTCTTTCTAAGCCTTGTCTTATAAGTTTCATTAGCCGCCTCAAGGCAAAACGGGAAATGTGTCTCCTAAAAATTAAAAATTAATCTTGACAAAGGGAAATATCTCTCCTATAATGTGAATCACAGATAAGGGAAACATCTTTCCTATAAGATACACAATATTTCCTCTTTTGTCAATGAATATGTGAAATGAATTTCCTGTAATTCAATGAAAACAGGAAGGATAGACAATCATTGATAGTCAAAATGGGATACATGTTACAAAAAGAGGAAAGACGTATGGGAGGTGGCAATGTGAGTCAGGATCAGACTTCTATTATCTGTATTGATCTGAAGTCCTTTTATGCTTCTGTAGAATGCGTAGAACGTGGGCTGAATCCATTTAAAACAAACCTGGTGGTTGCAGATCCGACCAGATCAAAGTCAACAATCTGCCTGGCAATCACTCCGGCTATGAAGTCTCTTGGCATCAAGAACCGGTGCCGGATCCATGAGATACCGGATTGTGTGAAGTACATTACAGCCATGCCGAGGATGCAGCTGTACATGGATTATTCCGCAAAGATCTATGGAATCTATCTGCGGTATGTCTCAAAAGAAGATATCCATGTGTACAGTGTCGATGAATGTTTTATTGATGTGACAAACTATCTGCAGCTTTATCATCTCACTGCAAAAGAAATGGCGGTAAAGCTTATGCAGGCAGTCATGGAGGAAACTGGCATCACTGCAACTGCAGGTGTGGGAACCAATCTGTATCTTGCTAAGATCGCAATGGATATCGTAGCAAAGCATGTGGATGACCATATTGGAATCCTGAATGAATTCTCTTACAGAGAGCAGCTATGGGATCATAAACCATTAAGTGACTTCTGGAGGATTGGATCCCGGACTGAAAAAAAACTGGCCGATTATGGAATCCATACGATGGGCGATATTGCAATGGCTTCTTTAAGTTTAAATTTCTTTTTCTCCTTTTTTATTCTTTCCGTATTTTCATTTTCCTTTACCTTATCAAATTTCGTTCCCCTCAAATGAGATAAGCAATCTAAGCATCCCCCAAGCAGTCGTCCCTCAATCTTGAAAGATTCGCCTTCTTTCTTATTGGTATGCAGAACAAAAGGCTCTGTGACATGATAGGCAGCTAACGGATGCTCTTCATCTTTTAGCGATTCCTTTTCCCACATCGGATAATTTTGCATCTCAAACTTTTTCCCCTGCAGTAATTCATAGGCATCCTGAATCGATGCATGCCACGGCTCCATACCAAAAGCTCCTGCATTTGGACCGTAAATTGCTGCCGTATCGGTCAGTGTTGCAAGTAAAAAAATCAGATTTGTATTGTCTGAGTACCCCATAAACCACTTAGGCGGCAATCGCTTTAATTGTCCAAAATCAATATATTCAAGTATTTCGCACATTAACTCACCACCGCCACAGGAAATCAATGCCTGATTTGTTTCTTTCTTATAATATTCCATAAATTCAGCCGCACATTTTTTCGGGCTGCTACTGATTCCTACACCATCTGACGCATAACAGTTAAACCCTAATTCAGTCTTAAAACCAAGCGCATTCCATTTTTTCAAACTGTTTTGAAAGGCAGAATAATACGGTTCACCCGCACAGCCAAACGATGGTGCAACAAATCCAATGGTATTTCCTTTTTCAATAAACGACGGATAACGCATATCTCTCCTCCTTATTTATGGTATGGTTCATGATTCATAATGCGGTTTGCACGATAAATCTGCTCAAACAAAATAACGCGCATCAATTGATGAGGAAAGGTAAAATCCGAAAATGACAGCCTCTCATCCGCACGGTCAAGTAAAGATGTATGTAAGCCAAGAGACCCTCCAATCACAAAGGCAATGTGGCTTTTCCCCTGATTCATACACATTGAAAGGTGCTTTGCAAATCCTTCTGAGTCAAATTTCTTTCCCTTTAAATCAAGTGCAATCACATACATCGAATCTTTTATTTTGGAAAGCAGACGTTCTGTTTCTTTTTTGCGTATCTGTTCCTGCTGTAAATCCGATGCCTGTTCCGGTGTTTTCTCATCCGAAACTTCTATAATATCTACTTTCGCATACCGCGACAAACGCTTTTTATATTCATTTACCGCATCTGTATAAAACTTTTCTTTTATTTTTCCTACACATAATATCGTATACTGCATAATGTTTCTTCCTTTACTTTCATATGCCTAGTATAGCACATATACAAATACCACATCAATAAAAAGAAAAAAATATGCAACTTTTTGAAAGCTGACATATTTTTGACACACACTATCTGTATATTAACACTTGGAAAGTTTATAACTTTCTACTCCCACCCTATTATACGCTTTGACACCTTCGGGTGTCAGGAAAGACACCTCCTCCCAGAGGTGTCTTTTCTGTTGTAGAGATTTTTTCATTCTTATGTAGACAGTGACAAACTGACACATAATGCAGTATCAATCTTTTCAATTGCTTCCGTGTCCAAATGACACACTTTTTCACGTAATCGGGATTTATCAATCGTACGAACCTGTTCCAAAAGAATCACAGAATCTTTTACAATTCCATATTTGTGTGCATCCAATGCTACATGCGTTGGCAGTTTTGCCTTGTGCAGCTGGCTTGTAATTGCCGCACAAATAACCGTCGGGCTATAACGGTTGCCCATATCATTTTGTATAATAAGAACCGGCCGCACTCCACCCTGTTCGGAGCCAATGACCGGTCGTAAATCTGCATAATAAATATCGCCTCGTTTTACAATCATGGTTTCACACTCCCTCATTTGATATTCCTATTATTCCCAATATACGAAGCGATATTCAATTTGTTCAAAAGCTTTTATTATTCTCCTAAATATTTTCTAGGCACACGGTTTGTAATACTGCATACAAACTCATAATTAAATGAATGTGATTTTTCTGCAATCTCCTCAACGGGGATATTTTTTTCTCCATCTTTTCCAAAAATTGTTACCGTATCCCCGATAGCGGCTTCTTTAATATGAGACACATCCACCATAAACTGGTCCATACAGATTCTTCCTAAAATCGGTGCATACTGTCCATGAATCAAAACACGTCCTTTGCCTGACAAATCACGTTTCATGCCATCAGCATAACCAACCGGAATTGTAGCGACCGTCATTTTTTCCTTCGCCGTAAATGTACCACCGTAACTGATACTCGTTCCCGGCTCTACGGTTTTTATATAAGAAATAATCGATTTCCACTGCATGGCAGGTTCCAATATAAGAACATCCTTTGCCACTTCATCAGACGGATACAGTCCATAGGTCGTAATACCGGAACGTACCATATCAAGGTTAGCTTCCGAAAATCCAATAATTGAAGCACTATTTGACACATGGTGAATTGGAATCTTAACACCGCGTTTCTCTAATTCTTCGACAAAAGCCATATATTTTCTAAAAGGTTCTCTTGCCGGCTCAATGGTTTTCTCGTCAGCTCTGGCAAAATGCGTAAAGATCCCTTCAACTTCCAGTCCCGGCAGTTTCGAAATTTTTTCTACCGTATCCAAAGATTCTTCACAAGGGATAAAACCAATCCGGCTCATTCCGGTATCAACTTTTATATGAATCTTTGCTTTTTTTCCATGTTTTAATGCTGTCTCACTTAACTGCTCTGCCATTTCCCACGTATACACAGTCTGGGAAATCTGATATTGCACCAAATCCTCATAGGATTCTTCTCCGGTATATCCTAGAATCAAAATCAGTTTATCAATTCCTGCTTTTCGAAGTTCTATGGCTTCCTCTATCATGGCAACTCCGTAAGCATCTACCTGATCATATAATGCCTTCGCAACCTGTACGGCACCATGCCCATAAGCATTTGCCTTCACAATTGCCATTACCTTTGTTCCTTCTTTTATATTTTTATGTACCTCATCGATATTATGCCGGATGGCATCTAAATTAACCTCTGCATAAGTACGATTAAACTGTTTCATTTTCATTTCCTTCTTTCTGAAAACATTTTGTATTTATTTGTAAGAACCTCGGTCAAACCATCCAGCAAATCAGATGCCATGACTCCATACGGACTTTTCTGTTTTGCTGCCACATCACCGGAAAGACCATGCAGGTAAACACCGAGCTTTGCAGCCAAAAACGGATTCACATTCTGGGCAAGCAGACCGCTAATCACCCCGGTCAGCACATCACCCGAACCACCGGTTGCCATTCCATTATTTCCGGAAACATTGACATAACATTCCGTCCCATCCGAGACAACAGTCCTTGCATCTTTTTGCACCAAAATACAATTTCTTGTTTTTGCCGTATTTTTCGTTGTCCCTAAAATATCCTCTTGTAGTTTGGGTATCGGAATCCCGGTTAGCACACTCATTTCCTTAACATGCGGTGTTAAGACAAAATTATCCCGAAACGTAATATCTTTTTTTGCACAAATGGTTATCGCATCACCGTCTACCACAGTCGGAACTTTTGTATTTGCTAAGACGTACTCCACCAGTTCCTCTGATTGTTTGGATAAACCAATTCCCGGTCCAATCACGACAGCACTTGCAAGCGGAAGTACTTTTTTTATTTCCTCTCTGGTTGAAAAAAGAATTTCCGGCAGTGCACTAAGCAGTGTATCCCGGTTTGATGGTGTCGATACGACATGCACAAGTCCTGCTCCCATACGATATGCGGCTTTTGCAGACAGAAAGCAGGCACCACTCATAGTATCACACCCGGCAATTACAACCACTCTTCCAAACGTTCCCTTATGTGAATGAGCGATGCGCTTTGGAAGGTTACAAACAATATCATCCGGCTCATAATAGTAAGCATCTGCCTGCGCGAAAGCAACGCTTTTCCTTGGAAATCCAATATCCGCCACATAAACTTTTCCGGCATATTCACACCCCGGATACAAAACAAGCCCGGTTTTGTTCACGCCAAAGGTAATCGTCGCTTCAGCCTGTACGGCACAGCCTAACACTTTCGCACTTTTTGCATGAATACCGGACGGAATATCTAATGAATAAACCGTCACGCCACTTTGATTCATATCTAAAATAACCTGTTCATACACACCGGTTACTTCTCTGGAAAGTCCGATTCCAAAGACGGCATCAATTAAAATGTCGTATTCATCCATCGAAACAAGCGAATAGGTAAGAATCGGGACGTCACATGCCGAAGCAATTACAAGCTGTGTTTTCATTTCTTCTGACATATGTTCCGAATTTCCTACGACTGTTACTGCCGCCTGATATCCCATTTCATGTAAGATACGTGCCACACAGACGCCGTCACCGCCATTGTTTCCAATTCCACATACACATAAAAAAGTATCCGATGGTCCGGCTTTCTCCAAAAGGACGGAAACCACCGACATCGCCGCCTTTTCCATCAAAACAAGACTTGGCATCCCCATTGTATCAATAGCATGGGTAGCAATTGCTTTCGCCTGTTCACCGGAATACATCTCTTTCATAAAAGTTCCTTCTTTCTATTCTTTTACATCGTCTGCCACAGCAATCACAAATGCCGTCGCAACTTCCTTTGTATTTGTGATAGAAATCTTCCAATCGGTAATCCCCATTTCTTCTGCTTTTTTTCTCGCTGCACCATAAAGCGTAACATAGGGGGCACCGCTTTCTCTTCGCAGAATTTCCACTTCACAGGCATCAATGCCCGCAAAGCCGGTACCAAATGCTTTTACTACCGCTTCTTTCCCGGCAAAATCAGAAGCACCTCTCCTTTTTGCGTGTTCCATCTCCGCCCGTTCCTTTTCCGTAAAAATGCGATGGACAAAATGCTCTTTTTCCATCGCTTTTACAACACGGGAAATCTCAATGGAATCTACACCAATTCCAAGTATCATTCTTTTCCCTTCCTTTTATCATATAAATTCATTACGTCATGACCTAACAACCCATGCATCAAAGAATAGGCACTGTCCATACTCTCCTCTAAATCATCTTTCCATTCCGTTTTCTCACGGAGGGAAATGCGGAGTTCTTCAATTTCCTGCTTTACAATTTTCAACTGCTCATCTCCATTTGCCAGACGCTCAAAACAATAATGTGCCCCTGTAGCAAGCAGTTCTTCATTTGCCTTTTTTATCATTCTCGGAAGTTCAATCAATTCATCTGATTCCGTCTCTATCCGCTCTTTGATTTCCAAAAGAAGTCGCTGCTGGTTTTTCTTCTTCTTATCACGTAAAGGCTCTGCATCATTCATCCCAGCCACAATGCCTTCCATCAATTTCTTTTTCGTCTTTTTTAAATCTTTGATGTCATTTACTAAATACCCCTGCCTTTTGAGCAGTTCATTTAATTTCTCCTCAAGCTGGATAATCTCAGCCGGTTTTTCTCCCTGCGGAAACAAGGTATGCCAGCGACGGTCCAACACTAGAATAGGAACCTTTTTCCCTTTTAAAGCTTCTCTCACCAGCGTTTCAAATTCTAAGTCTCGTCGTTTCATACCATTCCTCCTATTCTGGTAAGTTAGAAATATTGTAGGAAAGCCGCATCAAACTTTCTGCCAGATGTACGTTTTCAACCGCAATATTTCCCGGAAGATTCAAATCGGTGGCCGCAAAATTCCAAAATGCACTAACACCATACTGTACAAGCTGTTTCGCCACTGCCGGTGCAATTGATTTCGGCAGCGTAAGTGCTGCAATATCTACCGTATGTCCTTTTACATATCCTTCTAAGTCTTTCATGTCATAAACCATCGTATGACCAATCTTTTTGCCAATCTTATCCGGACTGACATCAAAAACTGCCGATACCACAAATCCTCGTTTTTCAAAACCGGCATAATTGGCAAGTGCATGCCCTAAGTTACCGGCACCAAGAATAATGACATGGTAATCCCTGTCAAGTCCCAAAATTTTACCTATTTCATTTTTCAAATAAGGAACATTATAACCATATCCCTGCTGACCAAAACCGCCAAAATTATTAAAATCCTGCCGGATTTGAGATGCTGTCACTTTCATTTGCTTACTTAACTCCCCGGATGAAATACGCTCAATTCCGTTATCCAATAATTCGCTTAAATATCTATAATACCGCGGCAAACGCTTAATTACTGCCGCTGAAATCTTTTTATCTGCCACAAAAGTATCCTCCAACGAAAATAAAAAGTACAAATCAGCCATAAAAAAAGCTGTCTGTACTTATTATAATGGAATGTTAAAAATTAGTCAATCTCCAATGTCCGCAAATGTTTCCATTTTCCCTTCTCAAACGGCTCCGGAATCAGGCAGGAAGACAAACGCAGGCATTTTAATCTGCGAAATTGATATAAAACCTCAATATGTTTTAACTCCAATGGCTTAAACTCATCAAATCCTGCTATCTCTATCACTTCAAGATTCGGAAATTCGCAGAGTGCATTTAAATCAAAGGACTCTTTTGTAATCTTCCACAAAGAAACTTTTTTAACTTTCTTTTTTTCTTTTTTCGAAAGCCAGTTCCTTTTGCCTTCTTCATTACGCTCAATACGGCTGATTGCCTCTTCTCCGTAATAAATTCGATTGATACACATAGTAACCACCCTTTCCTTTTTTGGTGTTCATAAAATAAGACGATTGAAAACGGCAAAATGTTGCAAAAAAATTAAAATTATTATAAAATATGTTTTTGTTAGAAGTTTTTTGGAGGATTCAAACATTATGATATTAGCATGCAATCATATTTCAAAGGCATTTGCAGACGAAACCGTTTTGTCAGATGCTGTTTTTCATATAAATGAAGGTGAACGCGCTGCCATCGTAGGAATTAACGGTGCCGGCAAAACAACACTGCTGCGAATCATTGTCGGTGAACTTCCGGCAGATTCCGGTGAAATTGTAACAGCTAAAGGAAGTACCATCGGCTATCTCCCACAGCAGCAGGGATATCACTCAGACAAAACAATTTATGAGGAATTATTGGCTGTCAAATCGGATGTCATTGAAATGGACGAAAAAATCCGTGCAATGGAGCAGCAAATGACAACTTTAGAAGGTGCCGAATTAGAACGTGTATTAAACCAATACCATAAGCTGCAAACGGCTTTTGAAGATGGTGAAGGATATACTTACAAAAGTAAAGTTCTCGGCGTCATTAACGGTCTTGGGTTTCGCGGAGAAGCGATGCACCAGTGCATCAACAATCTCTCCGGTGGACAAAAAACAAGGGTTGCTCTTGGTAAACTTCTGTTATCAGAACCGGACTTATTGTTGATGGATGAGCCTACAAACCACTTAGATTTGGAATCCGTGCGCTGGCTGGAAAATTATTTAAACGGTTACAAGGGAAGTGTCTTAGTTGTCTCTCACGACCGCTTTTTCATCGACCGCATCGCCGAGAAAATTATTGAAATTGACCACGGCAAAGTAATAACTTTTACCGGTGACTATACCAGTTATTCCGAAAAAAAAGAAAAATTACGCGAGGAAATGATTCACCGCTACTATAACCAGCAGCAGGAAATCAAACACCAGGAAGCCGTCATCCAGAAATTAAAATCCTTTAACCGTGAAAAATCAATTCGCCGTGCGGAAAGCCGTGAAAAAATGTTAGCCAAAATCGAGCGTGTAGAAAAGCCGGTGGAATACGAAAAATCACTTTCTCTTTCCCTGACTCCTTCAGTAATCAGTGGAAATGATGTTTTGACGGTCACGGATTTTGCCAAAAGTTTTGGAGAAAACCACTTGTTTGACCATCTTTCCTTTTCAATTAAACGAGGCGAAAAGGTGGCAATTATCGGCAAGAATGGAACCGGCAAAACAACACTTTTAAAATTAATTCAGGGAATGATTCCGGTTGATGAAGGAAGTGCCGTAACCGGCTCTCATGTCGAAATCGGTTACTATGACCAGGAACATCAGATGCTTAACGATGATAAAACCATCTTTGAAGAAATTCAGGATGATTACCCGGATTTGACAAATACAGCAATTCGTAATGTTCTTGCTGCCTTTTTATTTACGGGAGATGATGTTTTTAAACCGATTCATCTTCTTAGCGGTGGTGAAAAAGGTCGTGTATCATTGGCAAAACTGATGCTGTCAAAGGCAAACTTTTTACTCCTTGACGAGCCGACCAACCATTTGGATATTACCTCCAAGGAAATTTTGGAATCCGCAATTAATAAATATGAGGGAACCGTGCTTTACGTCTCGCATGACCGTTATTTTATCAACCGCACCGCCACAAGAATTTTGGATTTAACCGGGCACAAACTGCTCTCCTACAGCGGAAATTATGCATACTATCTGGAGAAAAAAGATACGGTGGAAAGCCGCTTTTTAACAGATGACGATAAAACCATGCAGACTTCTGCAAAAAAAGATACAAAAGAAGAAGGTAAGCTTGACTGGCAGGAGCAGAAAAAACTGGCAGCGAAAAAGCGAAAAATTGAAAACGAATATCAAAAAACCGAACAAGAAATTGAAGCACTGGAAACGGACATTGCAAATCTTGATGAGGAACTGATGCGTCCGGAATATGCATGCAATGCTCATAAACTAAACGAATTATCAACTGCCCGCGAAGAAAAAGAAACCGCTCTCACTGCCGCTATGGAGCAATGGGAACGATTAGCCGAACAATTAGAAGAATTTGAAGTTACTGAGTAATCCGCTTAGTAACTTCATTTGCTTTTGCATAAATTTCCGATGGACTTTCTCCCACAAAAAACTCGCCATTTTCATAGAGAACCATGCCGTTTACCATCGTCATTTTCACATTTTCTTTACTACCACTGTATACTAAGTTTTTCACAAGATTATGCACAGGCTGCATATTTGGCCGCTGTAAATCAATTAAAATCAAATCAGCAAACTGGCCTTCCTTTACATACATGCATTCCGGCAGCCCCATTGCCAGTGCACCACCAGTTGTAGCCATCTTTAAAACATCTGCGGCATCCATAACCGCAGCATCCTTATATTTTAATTTCGGAAGAACTGCTGCTAAATACATTTCCCGGAACATGTCAAGTGCATTATTGCTCGCCGGTCCATCCGTGCCAATCGCCAGGTTAATTCCCGCCTTTTTTAAAGCAGGTAAATCCGCAATTCCACTCGCAAGTTTTGCATTGGATGAAGGATTCGTAACAATCGACACCTTTTTCTCCCTGCAAATATTCCGGTCTGTTTCATCCATCCAGACACCGTGGAAACCACCACCGCCATAGTCAAACAAACCAATTGAATCCAAAAACTGAACCGGTGACATACCATAACGCATTTTACATTCTTCCACTTCTTTTTTGGTCTCTGCCAAATGCAGATACACCGGCTGTTTGTATTCATGAGCAAGTTCTGCCATGCCCTCTAACAATTCGCGGCTTGTTGTATATTCAGCATGAACACCAAGGCGAAATGACACCAGTTCATTCCCCTTGTTCAGCATTTCATATTCCTCTCTTGTGCGTGCAAGCGAACCGGTAAAATTATTTAGTTCGCCACAAAAAACTGTACGAAATCCCATTTGAACCGATGTTTTGGCATGCTGATAATTATCCACATACATATCAAAATTTGAGGTAATTCCACTTGTCAGATATTCTAAAACTGCCACCTTGGATAAGATTTCAATATCCCCTTTCTGCAGTTTTGCTTCCATTGGAAACACCCTGTCATTTAACCAGTTCTGTAATGGCAGATCATCCGCATAGGATCGAAGAAATGTCATGGCAGAATGTGTGTGGGCATTTTTAAAACCAGGCATTAAAAGATTTCCTTCGCAGTCAATTTCCCGTGTAAATTTTCTTTTATTAAGTTCTGAATTGTTTTCCCCCACATAAGAAATACGGTTTCCATCAATGTGTACTTCTCCATCAAAGACTTCCGCATCTTCTTCCATCGTAAGAATTTTCGCATGATATAATCGTATGGAAGACATCCTAACACATCCTTTCAATGGCTGATTTCACAAGTGTTTTAAACTTCGGTGCCACACGGTCAGCCACTTCTTTTACCTCCTCATGACTCAATGGATTTGCTGCTGTTCCTCCCGCCATATTCGAAATACAAGAGACACCGCATACGCGCATTCCCATATGTCTGCCGACAATTGCCTCTACCGCCGTGCTCATTCCCACGGCATCAGCACCAAACATACCAAACATTTTCACCTCTGCCGGTGATTCATACGCAGGTCCCGTTGTCTGAAGATAAACACCTTCCTTTAAAACAATATCATTAACTTTTGCTTCTTTTGTGAGAATCTTCCGTAGTTCCAAATCATAAATTGTATCCATGGACGGAAAACGCACGCCAAATGAATCTACGTTTTTTCCAATCAATGGAGATGGCACAAAGGAACTAATCTGGTCAGTTAGCATCATCAAATCTCCTGCCTCCACCTTCTCACTGATTCCTCCGGCTGCATTTGTCAAAAACAAGATTTTCGCTCCCAGTAAACACATCACACGAACCGGCAAAACAACATCCTCCATCGAATAACCTTCATAGTAATGAACGCGTCCCTGCATAATGACAACTTTCGTGTCTCCAATTAATCCAAAAACAAACCGTCCATTATGTCCTGCCACAGTAGAAACCGGAAATCCCGGAATCTCGTGGTAATCAATGGATGCCACGCATTCAATCTCATCCGCTAATGCTCCCAGTCCGCTTCCCAAAATCAAAGCAGCCTGTGGCTTGAAATCTGTAATTTTTCGAATCTGTTTTACACACTCTCTTACTTTTTGTTCCATAATAACCCCTCCTTGTTATATAAACTCTGCAAATACACGGTTGCTGACATCAATTCCAAAATCAGTCAGGCAATACCTGTCACCATTTTCCTTTATCAATCCTTCACGAATGCACTTTTCTAAGGAACTTTGATAATAAGTTTCCATCGGCACTAAAAAATTCTGATAAAACATTTTTCTCGATACACCTTCCATCATCCGAAGTCCCAGATACATAAACTCTGCCATGCAGTCTTCCTTTGTTAATTCCTCTTTTTCAACAACCGGCAATTTCCCATTCTTTATTTTCTGCCCATAAGTCTTAAAATTTCGCTCATTGGAAAACCGCACATTCTCCATGCACGATGACGCTCCTAATCCAAGTCCAAGATAAGGAAAACGTTTCCAGTATTTTTTGTTGTGATCACACTCTTTTCCTGCTTTGGCATAATTGGATATCTCATAGCGGTGATACCCAAAATCCGAGAGCCTCTCTTTCGTCAGTTCATACATCTGCCTGTCCTCTTCTTCCGAAACAGGCGGGCATTCCCCATACTTTTCGTAAAACGGAGTTCCCTCTTCCAAAATCAGGCTGTACGAAGAAATATGCTCCGGTGCAAGTTCACACACACGTGTCAATGTCTGCTCGTATCCTGCTACAGTCTGCTCAGGAATTGCCGACATTAAATCCACATTGATGTTAGCAAATCCACATTCTCTTGCCTGATGAAAACTCACCAAAAAATCGTCATAGCTGTGAATTCTGCCAAGACAAGCAAGCTCAGAAGAAATCGTCGACTGAAGTCCAAAACTAATCCGATTTACGCCAGCCTTTTTATAATTTTTCAGTTTTTCAGCGTCTACCGTACCCGGGTTACATTCGATGGTATATTCCATTTTATCAGATAAATGAAATGATTTTACCACTTCATTCTGTAAAACATCAAACTGCCCCTCCGTAAGCAGAGACGGCGTTCCTCCACCGATAAAAATGGTATCTACCGCATCATTTGATACCTTGTCTTTCCAAAGCTGCATTTCCATAGCAAGTGCTTTTACATACTCATCTTTCAGCGCTTCTTTGGCAGGAAATGAAAGGAAATTACAGTAATTACACTTTTTCACGCAAAACGGAATGTGAAGATACAAGCCAAATGTACTCATTTATTCTTCCTCATCCAGTTTCAAAACACTCATAAATGCCTTCTGCGGAATTTCTACATTGCCAATCTGGCGCATTCTCTTCTTTCCTTCCTTCTGCTTTTCAAGAAGTTTTCTCTTTCGTGAAATGTCGCCGCCATAACATTTGGCAAGGACGTCTTTGCGCACTGCCTTAACCGTTTCACGGGCAATTACTTTATTTCCAATGGCTGCCTGAATCGGAATTTCAAAAAGATGTCTCGGAATTTCATTTTTCAATTTCTGGCACATCTTTCTTCCACGCTCATAAGCAGAACTTTCATGCACAATAAAGGACAGCGCATCGACTTCCTCTTTGTTAATCAAAATGTTTAACTTCACAAGACTTGCTGTCTCATAGCCCTTCATCTCATAATCAAAGGAAGCGTAACCACGGGAACGTGATTTTAAGGAATCAAAAAAGTCGTAAATAATTTCATTCAACGGCAGTGTGTATTTCAAAAGCGCACGTGTCTCTTCCATATATTCCATGCCCTGATAGACACCACGTCTTTCCTGACAAAGTTTCATAATGGCTCCCACAAATTCTGTCGTCACCATAATCTCTGCATCCACAACCGGTTCTTCCATATGCTCAATTTCGGATGGATCCGGGAGGTTTGAAGGATTCGTCACTTCGACCATTTCCCCATTTGTTTTATAGACATGGTAAACAACGCCCGGTGCTGTCGTAACCAAATCCAGATTATATTCTCTCTCTAAACGCTCCTGAATAACTTCCAAATGTAAAAGTCCTAAAAATCCACAACGGAAACCAAATCCAAGGGCAACCGAAGTCTCTGCCTCAAACTGTAACGAAGCATCATTTAACTGCAATTTCTCCAGTGCATCGCGCAAATCCTGATATTTGGCACCATCGGCCGGATAAAGACCACAGTAAACCATCGGCATTACTTTTTTATATCCCGGCAGTGCCTCTTTGCATGGATTTTCAGCATCTGTTACGGTATCACCGACACGTGTTCCCTCTACATTTTTCAAACTGGCAGTAATATAGCCAACCATGCCCGCGGTCAATTCTTCGCAGGGAATAAACTGACCGGCACCAAAAGTACCCACTTCAACCACTTCTTCTTCCAAACCGGTCGCCATCATGTGAATTTTCGTTCCCTTTTTCACGATACCGTCAAATAAGCGACAGAAAATAATAACCCCTTTATAGGAATCATAAACAGAATCAAAAACTAAAGCCTTAAGCGGTGCTGTATCATCACCCTGCGGTGCCGGTATTTTTTTCACAATCTGCTCCAACACTTCTTCAATGTTCGTTCCTAATTTTGCGGAAATCAATGGGGCATCCTGTGCCTCAATTCCAATGACATCCTCGATTTCATTTTTTACACGGTCCGGGTCAGCACTCGGCAAATCAATTTTATTGATAACCGGCATAATTTCCAAATCATGGTCAATTGCCAGATAACAGTTTGCTAACGTCTGTGCCTCAATTCCCTGTGCCGCATCGACAATCAAAATGGCGCCCTCACACGCCGCCAAACTTCTTGATACCTCATAATTGAAATCCACGTGTCCCGGTGTATCAATCAGGTTAAACAAATATTCTTCACCGTTTTTTGCCGTGTACGCCAGACGAACTGCCTGTGATTTAATCGTAATTCCACGTTCACGTTCCAATTCCATGTTGTCAAGCACCTGTGCCTGCATCTCACGGCTTGTAAGCAATCCGGTCCGTTCAATAATACGGTCGGCAAGCGTTGATTTTCCATGGTCAATATGTGCTACAATACAAAAATTTCTTATATGATCTTTTCCAATAACTGACATAATTGTAATTCTTTCCTTTCCTACCACAAATCTATCCCTATCTTAGCATAATTACACATATTTTGCCACAAAAAGTTCCTATCCGCCTTGTCTTTTCCACATTTATGGTGTAGAATACAGATAATTAAGTCAAGGAGGGACACAAAATGAGAAAACAGATGGCTAAAATACTAACCGCCGTTTTACTGCTCGGCACATTGACTAATGTCTCGACTGCAAAAGCAGCGGCACCAAAGCTAAATAAATCCAAATTAACACTTTATATTGGAAGTAATTACACATTAAAAGTAAAAAAAGCTTCCGGCAAGGTAAAATGGACTTCCGGTAAAAAATCCGTTGCAACCGTTTCTTCCAAAGGAAAAGTAGTTGCAAAAAAAGCGGGAAAGGCTAAAATCACAGCAAAAATTGGCAGCAAAAAGCTGATTTGCCGGCTGACAGTAAAAAAACGACCACTTGGAAAAGGAACAAAGACAAGTCCAAAGTCCGCTTATAACAACAATTCCTTTACCTTCTATGAGGAAGGCAAAAAAATCGGAAAAATTTCCATGCAGTTAGAGTCCTTTGCTTCCGGTGCCGAATCCGCTAAATTAGCAAAAAAGAATTCATCTAATTTAGTTCCAAAATC
>OLSP01002131.1_pt1 | contig 16630 bp, 15 predicted proteins | sample 1672941 | NCBI WGS metagenome assembly OLSP01 (sample SAMEA3136739, study PRJEB25190) | human gut metagenome | reverse complement strand
TGGCTATACTGACCACTTGTTCCACAAAAGCAGCCTACTTTCAAAAAATTAGAATCATCTGATAAAAACTCTGTTTCACCTGAAACCGCACCTGTGACAAAACATTGTTCAATCTGTCCATCATAACAAATTCCCGCAATTGCGCCAGCATATATATTATTTTCACTTTGAATATTGTTTATTTCTATATTTACATTTTTCATACCAAGTTTTTTTACTGTTCCACTTAGTGACTCAAAGAGTCCGTAATAACTTGCTTTTAATGTGCCATAAATATGCATATTTTCTATATAATGACCATTACCATCTAACTCACCATAAAACTCATCAAGCGGTTTCCATCCATTTCCAGCATCTAATTTTCCGCCCTTTTTCGTCTCTGATAAATCAATATCATTCATAAGAATGTATTTTCCTTCAGGATTATTATTAATCCCTGCTAAATCTGCCTCATCATATATAGGTGTATAACCGTCAGGAACTTCCTCTTTGCTGATTGCTTCACTCTTTTTACTATCCATAATAGGGATAATAGAAAGCATCATTACAAAAACTAATACAGTACTTATCATCTTTTTTAACATAGTAATCAACTCCTTTTCTTACTTATTCTCATATTTCTGAATCAACCTTACATTCGCTTTTTCTACTTTACTCAGTTCGCTCTCATCAAATTCTTCTGCAATCTGAGTTCCGACATACCATGATTTTCCTTCAAAATATGCCTGCAGTTCATCATCGTTAAAGATTCTGCCATGTCTTGCATAAATTTCATTTCTAGCATATCGTAATTCTTTTTTTGAAAATCCTTTTAAATCTGCTTTTGTAAGCTTTTTCGAGTCTGAATCCGGTATTATATACTCATCATCACTATTATCCTCAGTAGTCTCATCATCATTTGATACCGATTCATCTGTGCTATCGGCTTCATCCGTTACTGTTTCATCCTCTGTTGGTGCTTCTGTTTGCGGAGCCTGTGTCTGGCTTTCTGAACCGCTATTCATTTGAGTTTCCGTTCCACTTCCCATAGCATCTTCTTCCGAAGTATCTGTATTATTCTCAATCTTGTGTTTTTCTGCATATTCATCAAACGCTTTACATATCATAACACTGGTAATAATACTAGTTTGTGGTACATCATTAAAACTTAATGCTCCCTGTGTAAACGTGTTGTCTTTTTCGTTCAAAATGAATTGCAATCTTGCCTTCACCTTCTTTTCCCGATACATACAATATCCGGTAAACTCGACAACATCTTCTCCTGTATCCGCTTTAAAATACTTCCATGTCGGATCATCAAAGAATTCTGTAAATGCATCCCCATAACTGATATTAGGATAAAGAACCGGACATCCTGTTCTTACACTTACCACATGACTTTCATCAATGTCTTTCAAATTGGAAACCTGATCATCAATATCTTGTGCTAAATTTTTTGCCGTCTCCTCCGAACAAGCAGTCATAGAAAAACATAAAATTAAGCATATCATGCCAACAATTAATTTTTTCTTACCTAATTTCATAATCTGAATCCTCCTCAATAATAGCTATAATTAAACAATTTATCTAATCATCTCTTAACCAGTTTATACTTTTTATTATCAAATACCGGATCCGACTTTCGAACCGACTTTTTATCTGCTCTTACAACAATATAATTTTTGCCTACTGTAATATAAAGTCTTGTATGTATTGCAAATTCTCCATTTGCATTAATATACTTAGTCGGGTCAGTGCGATATTTGTTTTTCCCCCACTTATATAAAACTCCACCATCTAATTTCCCCTTGTACATATAGTCCCTAATGACAAATGTTCCACATTCTTTCCCTTTCTTTGCTTTAGAAGAATTAGCATTTGTCTTTATTTTGAATTTTACTGTACCAAACTTATATAAGCCTTTTACCTTATACTCTGTATTTTTAGTTTTCGTGTATTTCAAACACCAATCTTCAAATCCCATTGTTGTTTTTTTATTGCAGGATACCATCTTAAGAGTATTACCAGAAATACTTACTTTGAATTTTACATAGGAATCAAATTGCTCACAATCTTTTGCTAAAAATGTATTGCCCGACAATTTATGCAGATTGAAAAGATAACAATTCCCCCAATCTTTTCCGCGAATTTGTATGTAGCCACATTCTTCACCTTTTTTAAATGCCTTCTTTTGGCTATTCTTGTACACCTTTACACTAAGTTCACCTTTTTTATATTTGCCTGCATAATAATAATGGTTATTGTTTGCTTTTGAAGGAACTGGTACTAACATAAAAATTAGAGCCAGTGCAATTAATCCTCCTCGAAAATATTTCATAATCTGAATCCTCCTCATCATTAATTTTATAATAAAAAAGTATAACTTCTTTCTTGTGAAATATCTTTGGAAAATTTCAATTATTTTTGCACTAAAAAAGCACCCTTCCGGGTGCTCTCCATCTACCTTCAAATCCATTGATTCAATTCATATGAGCAGCACGATAAGCCGAGTTCTGTCGTTGAGTGACCATCTATCTGGACCTGCTGTTGCCAACAGGCTCTAGCGACCTACCCGAAAGCACGACGGGCCGCCGTATTGCTTCCTGTTCGGTCTTGCTTCGGATGGGGTTTACATATGCCCTCCCTGTTACCAGAGAGGCGGTGAGCTCTTACCTCGCCATTCCAACCTTACCACGGGCAAAGCCGTGGCGGTATATTTCTGTTGCACTAGCCTGGGAGTCGCCTCCACCGGACGTTATCCGGCATCCTGCCCTGTGAAGCTCGGACTTTCCTCACCCATTCCCTTTCGTCTGAATGGGCGCGGTCACTTGTGCTGCTCATAATGAAATTACCCTAATAATATACCACCACCGATAAATTCGCGCAAGATGGAATTCAGTGGAACATCATGTGGGTCAATTGGCAAGAAATAATCCAAAAACTTAAGCAGACGCTGTGCCTCCGCATATTCCGGACAATCCTTAGTCACCTGGAACAGTAACGGGTCTGCATAAAGTTTCATAGCAGCCAGCTCATAAATCAGTGCCGAGTTAAACATCGCGTCTGCCTCTTCCTGATAAGGGAAAATATTCCGGCTCTCGCCGCGGCGGACGGAATCCCACATAGAAATGGTTTTCTGGGCTGTATTGCCACGGGTTCTTGCGTCTCTGATAATTCGGCGTAAAAGCCGTCCTTCCGTCGTTGGAATCCGATTGTGGTGATCGATATTTAATGTCGTCAGTGCACTGATATAAATCTTGTATTTATCCTTTTTCGGGATGGAATATGTCAGTTTGTCATTCAAGCCATGGATTCCCTCTATAACAAGGATATCCTCACTGCCAAGCTGCATAATCGGTTTATCGTATTCTCTCATGCCGCTGATAAAATTATATGTTGGCAGCTGAACCGGTTTACCGGCTAAAAGATTTGTCAAATCTTCATTAAACTGCTTCGTATCAATGGCACCAAGGCACTCATAGTCGTATTTTCCGTTGGCATCTCTTGGTGTATCTTCACGATTTACAAAATAATCGTCTAAACCAATCGGATGAGGTTTCAGACCAAGGGTGCGAAGCTGAGTCGACAAACGATAAGAAAATGTTGTTTTACCGGATGACGAAGGTCCTGCGATTGTCACGATACGGCAGCCGCGCTCCGCAATCTGCACCGCAATATCTCCAATCCGTTTTTCGTGCAGTGCCTCCTGTGTCAGCATCAACTCCTGAAAACCACCATTCACAATGATTTCATTTAACTCGCCAACTGTAGAAACCTGCATTTTTTCACTCCACTCATTTGCCATCTGCATCGTGTGGTACTGTTTTATGCTTGGTTTAAATTCAGGCATTGTAACAGGTGCCTCTTTTTTCGGAACCACAAAGACAAAACCATCTTCAAAAAGTTCCAGACGAAAATGAGTCAAAATACCGGTACTGTATGGCATGGCACCATAATAATAATCTGTAAAATCGCCTAAATGATATACCGTCATGCGTGAATTTCTGCGGTATTTTAACAGATTGCTCTTATCTGACATATGCTTTTTTTCAAACATCTGTCTGGCATCTCTGGTGCGCATCACAACTTTTTCAAAACGGATATCTTTTTTTACATCCTCACGCATCCGTTTTTCCAAACGATCAATCAGTTCCTTTGTCGGTTTTTCTTTTGAATTTAAATGGCAGTAATAACCACTGTCTAAACAAAAATCAATCGTTATCCGGTCCTCTTCCTTAAATGCCTTTTCTTCCTGAATTGCCTTCAGCAAAAGCATTGACATCCCACGTATGTAAGCACGCTTGCCATCACTGTCTTTTGTTGTACAAAAAGAAACCGTCGTTCCATCAATCACTTCATGGTATAATTCCTGAATCACACCATCCACTTTTGCAACAATAATTGGAAACTCATATTCTTTTTCCACCTGTTTACTTATATCAAACAGCGTAGTTCCTTCTTCGCATGTTATAGTTTTATCTCTCCATGTAATTTCCATGGCAATTCCTCCCTTCCGTTAGGAAAACAAATTAGAATTTGTTTAAAATCCAGTTAAGCCCTGTAATCTCTTCTGTCAATTCTTCCACACGGGCACCGGCCCCGGATGTCTTTTGCATTTTTAATGTTTCCTGCAATTTCATTTTTTTATCCCGTTCATCCAGCAAATAACTGCGATAAGCAGCATCACTCGCTTCCGGCAAAAGCCGTCCGTATTCATACTCAGCCGGCTCATAAGGAGTTTTTTCTTCTCCTCTTACTGCACGCATCACAAGATACGGTTTTCCGGCATCCATACAAAACTTTTCCTTTTCAATGAAAAAGCCTATCTTATGAATCATCTTTCTGACTTCGCATAAATCGGACTGCGCCTGAATTACAAGCGTGGAAACCTCCTGTATAACTTCCGGCGACTGCTCAAGAATCCGGCAGACTAACATACCGCCCATACCGGCAATCAAAACGGTATCGACTTCTCCTTGATTTAACGCCTGCATGCCATCACTCAAACGGCAGTCAATGCAATCACTAAGACCTGCCTTTTCAATATTTTTTCTTGCATGAGAAAGTGGTCCCTCATTGATATCCATGGCAATAACTTTTTTACATGCTTTTTTTGAAGCAAGATAAAGAGAAACATAACCATGGTCACAGCCGACATCCGCCACTTTTGCTCCATCCGGTACAAGCGAAGCATTCATTGCCATGCGGGCAGACAATTCTATTGTATGCTGCATTAGTCCAAATAATCCTTTAATTTACGGCTGCGGCTCGGATGACGGAGTTTACGGAGTGCCTTCGCCTCAATTTGGCGGATACGCTCTCTTGTTACGTCAAATTCTTTGCCGACTTCTTCAAGTGTACGGGCACGTCCATCCTCTAAGCCAAAACGTAGACACAGAACTTTCTGCTCTCTCTCAGTTAACGTTCCAAGAACCTCCACAAGCTGCTCTTTCAAAAGAGTAAAGGCTGCTGCTTCTGCCGGCACCGGTACATTATCATCCTGAATAAAGTCACCCAGATGACTGTCTTCCTCTTCACCGATTGGTGTCTCAAGAGAAACCGGCTCCTGTGAAATCTTCTGAATCTCACGCACGCGCTCAACCGGAAGTCCCATCTTTTCCGCAATTTCTTCCGGATACGGCTCACGTCCCAATTCCTGCAAAAGCTGGCGCTGAACACGGATTAATTTATTAATTGTCTCCACCATATGAACCGGAATACGAATCGTTCTTGCCTGGTCGGCAATCGCTCTTGTAATCGCCTGACGAATCCACCAGGTAGCATAGGTACTGAATTTATAGCCTTTTCTGTAATCAAACTTTTCCACAGCCTTTATAAGCCCAAGATTTCCTTCCTGAATCAGATCCAGAAGCTGCATGCCACGGCCCACGATGCTGACAACCAGACGCAGGTTTGCCTCTGCCAAACGTTTTTTTGCCTCCATATCACCGGCTTCCATTTTCATTGCCAGTTCTTTTTCCTCCTCGGCGGTCAAAAGCGGCACTTTACCGATTTCTTTCAGATACATACGAACCGGGTCCTCAATGCTGACACCATCCGGAACTGCCATTTCGATATTTTCCAGTTCTTCCTCGGTTGGCTCATCTTCAACATCCAGAATAATGTCATCCTCAGTGTCACTTTCCGGCACCATTGCAACAATTCCTTTATTTTCCAAATACTCGAAAATTTTTTCGGTCTTGTCATCATCAAGCTCCATTCCCTGGTCTGCGAACACCTTCTCAATTTCACTGAGTTCCAGTACATTTTCCTTTTTCTTGCCCAATTCAACAAGCTCATTCATAATTGTCAGCATTTTCTGCTGTTCGTCTACATTTGTATTTTCCTTATCCATCTTTTCCTCCATTTCTGTTGTCAAACAACGGCTCTTTTAAAATGAAATCTGTAATGTTTGTAACTTTCTTTTCTCTTCCATAAGAGTCTGTAGTTCTTTCATGTCCGTCACATGCCTGCTCCGGTATTCCAGACTGTACTTTTTGATACTGTGCACAACTTCATTCAGTGCTTTCTGCTGTTCGGTATCTTTACTGATTTCTTTTAATTCTTTATTAAAAATTCCGGCTACCAGAGACTGCTCCTCTTTGCTTTGGAATTTACTGATAATCATGGCCGGCTCTACTTTGCCGGTAGTTTCATACTGCTCATAAATCATCTGCGCCACTTCGTGATACGGCTCATCCACAAAATCTTCGGCGGATAAAATTCCTTTTGTCTTTTCAAACAAAACCGGGTCATTACTAAGCCATGTAAGAAATACACCTTGGCTTTTTGCAATGCCGTCTTCCTTTTGTCTTGCCGTTTTCACCATGCGCTCCTGCCGCCTCTTCTCATAATCAATGCCAACCATTCTGGCACTGTGATAGGCAACCAGTTTTTTGAAATCCTCGGTTCTTACGCTATATTCTCTGCAAAATGCCTCCATGTAATTCGTCCGCTCGATTTCATTATCAAAGGTTAAACATTTTTTTGCCACTTCATTCATAAATGACGTTTTGGATTCCGGATCATTCATGTCATATTCTTTCATCAAGTTGTCCACCTCATAAAAGAAACTCGATTTTGCCTGTTCAATCCTCTCCTTAAACGCCTCCGGCGAAAGACCTTTCATAAATTCATCCGGATCTTTATACGGACGCATATTGATTACCTTGACACGAATCCCCGCTTCTTTCAGCATCGGAATCGCACGCATCGCCGCTTTCACCCCGGCGCCGTCACTATCGTAGCACAGATATACCAAATCCGTATACCGCTTTAACAAACTACAGTGCTGACTCGTAAATGCCGTACCAAGGCTTGCCACCGCATTTGTGAATCCTGCCTGATGAAGTGCAATCACATCCATATAGCCTTCACAAATAATCATGCCTTCACCCTGCTTGCCGTGCACAAAATTTAACCCATACAAATTTCGGCTTTTATCAAAAACCATTGTTTCCGGCGAATTTAGGTACTTTGGTTTGGCATCCCCCATCACTCGGCCGCCAAAAGCAATCACGCGGTTATTCCTATCTAAAATAGGAAACATCACTCGGTTCCAGAACTTATCATACACGCCACGCTTTTCATCATAAGTGAAAAGTCCGGTTTCTTTGAGAACCGAATCCGGATAGCCTTTGGATTTTACATACTGGTAAAGAGGACTTCCACCTTTTCCTGCAAATCCAAGTCCAAACCGCACAATAGTCTCCGGCTTTAACTCACGTTTTGTCAGATATTCATAACCAATCTTTCCCTGCTCACTTTTCAAACAGGCAAAATAATAATTGGCTGCTAACTTGTTGACTTCCAGTATCGAATCCCGCAAATCCCGGCGTTTTCTGTCGTTTTCCGAATTGCCTTTTTCCGGAAGTTCCATCCCTGCCTGCTCGGCAAGCCGCTCTAAAGCTTCCACAAACGTAAGGTTTTCATATTCCATTAAAAAAGTAAATACATTGCCGCCGGCACCACATCCAAAACAGTAATACATCTGCTTTGACGGGCTCACGGAAAAGGATGCTGTCTTTTCATTATGAAACGGACAAAGACCAACATAATTGCTGCCGGTCCGTTTCAGATTTACATAGGAAGAAATAATATCGACAACATCACTTCTTTGTCTCACTTCTTCCACAAAATCTTCTTCGTAATACATGCCCATCACTCCGTTACTTTTCTTCCCTACAACACAGACCATGTGCGAGGAATTGTCAAACTCTGGTATGTCGCTACCGCATACCGGTCGGTCATTCCTGCGATAAAATCACAGACCACACGCTCAACGGATGCCTCTCCGGATTTTAACATCTTGCCATATTCTTCCGGGAGTTTTTCCACATGGTCAATATAATATTTATATAACTGGCCAATCATATACTCGGCTTTTCCCTCTTCCGCTTTTGCAACGGAATTGACATACACATTTTCAAACATAAAAGCACGGAGACCGGTCAGCGCTTCCCGCATTGTGTCCGATTGAATAATATCATTTTTATCCATGCTGTTACGAATCAAATCGTGTATCAGCGTATTGAGACGCTCTCTAAGAGTATTTCCCAAAATCTCGGTATATTCACGGGGAATATCCTCTTCTTTAATGACCTTTCCCCGGATTGCATCGTCAATATCTGAATTGACATACGCAATCTTATCACAGAGTCTCACAATTTTTCCTTCCAGTGTCGATGGATTTCCGGAAGTCGAATGATTACGGATGCCATCCCTTACTTCAACCGTAAGATTTAATCCCTCGCCATCCTTTTCAAGGCACTCCACCACGCGGACACTCTGCTCCTGATGACGAAATCCCTCGGAATATATTTCATTCAGAATCCGCTCACCGGCATGTCCAAACGGTGTGTGTCCCAAATCATGTCCAAGTGCGATTGCCTCCGTCAAATCTTCATTCAGACGAAGTGCTTTTGCAACCGTTCTCGCATTCTGCGACACTTCTAAAGTATGCGTCATTCGTGTGCGGTAATGGTCTCCTTCCGGTGCAAGAAATACCTGCGTTTTCCCCTTTAACCGCCGAAACGATTTGGAATGAAGAATCCGGTCACGGTCTCTTTGATAAACCGGACGCAGGTCACATTGCTCTTCGTATGTATCGCGCCCCTTAGACTCATCACTAAATGCCGCATATGGACTTAGTATGTCATGTTCTCTTTTTTCTAAATTTTCACGTATTGTCATATCCACTCTTTCCTGCCTTTCGGGATTAAGCAAAAAACAACTACATTAGGAAAATTACAACATAAGGATTTTATTTCCTTTTTTTTCTTAAAAAGTTTTTGCAGATTTCTAAAAAATGGTGTATGCTAAAAGATAGATTTCGATTACATAAGGAGGTGCATCATGGCAAGAGGAGCAGGAAAAAACGGTTGGGCACTCTTTTTACTGATTTTAGCAGGTGTTGTTCTTGGCAGCTTTATCAGCCAGCTGACAAGCGGAGTTGCCGGCCTGTCGTGGCTGAATTTTGGAAAAAGTTTCGGATTAGCAAAACCACTTACCTTAAACTTAGGCGTATTGGTTCTGACTTTCGGACTGACAATCAAATTCACCATTGGCAGTATCATCGGAATTATTGTTGCCGCTATTATTTACCACTTTATCTAGGATTTTATCATTCCCGCTTTTTCAGATTGGTAAAAGGTACCGTCTTTGCGTATCAAAATAATCTGAATCTGCGGGTGTTTTTTTTGAAAAACAATTGCCTTTTCTTCTCCCATAACTGAAAGTGCGGTCGCATACGCATCCGCCATCGCCCCATTTTCCGCAATTACCGTAACCGATGCCAGATTATTATCTGCCGGCATACCGGTCCTTTTATCCATGATATGATGATACAGTTTTCCGTCTTTTTTGAAATTTCTCTGATAAATCCCACTGGTAATAACCGCCTTATCCTTTACCTTTACTGTGCCATAAATACTGCTTCCATCGGATGGGTCCGTAATTCCTACCGTGTATTCCGTGTCATCCGGTTTCATGCCGATTGTCTGCACATTTCCACCTAAGGAAAGAATACAGGAAGTAACTTTTTTCTCTTTGCAAAGATTAATAATTTTCTGGGACAGATAGCCTTTTGCCGCCGCTCCCAAATCAATTGCCATGCCGGATGGAATCCTCACCTGACAATCCGAAAGAAGTTCTATCTTTTTATAATCAATCTTTTTTATAACAGCATCTTTTTCGGCTTTGTCCGGCACATGATATTTCTCTGTCGTAAATCCCCATAACTTCACAAGCGGGTAAATTGAAATATCAAACAACCCACCCGTATCATTTCCATATTGAATACAAGCAGAAAGTAAGTCATATGTTTCCTTCGAAACTGTGACTTTTTTCCCGCCTGCAGCATTAATCTTTGAAATCTCACTGTCTGCTTTGGTAACGGATAAAGTTTTCTCTAACTGCTGAATTTCGGAAACAGCCGCTGTCATCGCCTGTTCTCCGTTTTCTCCGTAAAAAGTCAGATTCATAATCGTGTCCATGGCAAAAATTTCACGCTCTGTCTTCTTTTCCTCAGAAGCTGCACATCCGGGAAGAAGAATGATGACACACAGGAAAAGAGAAATCCATTGTTTTACTCGCATCGCATGTCCTCCTTTTCCTTTTTTGAAAAACGACAGCCACAAAAATCCTGCCGGTACAAATCGTATTCTCTTGACAGTTCAATACTTCTTTTATACCCATTTTTCTTCTTAAAATCCGATGGCAGGTAGTAGACACCGTAGTTTTTCGAAAGTTCTTCTCCAATCTGCATTAACAAATCCGCATTTTTGTGAGGGCTGATAGAAAGTGTCGTACAAAAATAGTCATACGTACCCTCTTTTGCGTATTTTGCGGTTTCCTCCAACCGGAGTCTGAAACACTTTGCGCATCTTGGCCCCCGCTCCGGATCATTCTCATGCCCTTTTGCCATTTTTTCAAAAAGCTCCGGTTCATAATCGGCATCCTGCATATGAATTTCTTTTCCAAAAGGCGCTGTCTGCAAAAAACGCTTTAACTCCTCTTTTCTTTTTTGATACTCACTCGCTTCCGAAATATTCGGATTATAAAAAAATACTGTAATATCAAAAAATTCGTGCAGATATTCTAATACATAACTGCTGCATCGTGCACAGCAGCAATGAAGAAATAATCGTTTTTTTTCTGAAAACGATGTCAATAATTCATCCAGTTCTTTCTGATAATTTCTGCGGTTCAAGGTCTCATTCTCCTTCCATCAAAGTTATGACGCCTGCTAAATTTCCCCGTCTGCCACCGGTCGCACGGTGGGAAAACAGCCAGTCGAAATGACAGCAGGTGCATACGCCACTCACCTCAATCTGTTCTTTCGGGATACCGGCTTCTTCTAATATAATTTCATTTGCCCGCCATAAATCGAGCTGATATTTATGTGCCGGTTTCTCTTCTAAAATCTCCTGCCACTGCTCCTCTTTAAATTCTTTCTGAAAAGCAGCCGCAACATCTTCGCTCACTTCGTAGCAGTCTTTGCAAATCGATGGTCCGATTACCGCAAGGATATCTTTTGGATTGGAGCCAAATTCCTCTTCCATGCGGCGCACCGTTTTTTCCCCGATTCGCTTTACACTTCCCCGCCAGCCGGAATGACTTTCCCCCATTTGTTTTTTTTACCGGGTCATAGAAAAACAACGGCACACAGTCCGCAAAAAAAGTCATCAAAACTACTTTTTTATCATTCGTAATCATTCCGTCGACGCCAATGATATCCGATTCTCTGACAACACCTTTTCCACAGTCTTTTTCATCAACGCGTAAAATTTTTGTCTCGTGTACCTGATTACTAAGCACCACATTTTCCACCGGATAACCGACGGCTTTTGCAAATCTTCTATGGTTTTCAAGCACGGATTTCTCATCATCGCCTCTTGTAAAACTTAAATTCATAGTCGCACAGTCTCCCACACTGACACCGCCTAATTTCGTAGAAAAACCGTGTTTGATTCCCGCCTTCTCAAAAAGAGGGAATGTCAAATATACCACACCATTTTTTTCATTTTTTATCATTTTTTCGCACATATTTTCCTCCTGTCTGGTATACTTATAAGTGAAATTTGTAATCCTAATTTCATACATGGAAAGGAGATTTTAATATGCCTTGTATTTATGCCCATAATTCCTTTGGCAAAGAAGTACAAAAAATGCTTCCCAAACCACTTAAAAATACCATTCGCCGACACCCTGCCGCTTTCCGTATCGGATTGCAGGGACCGGATTTTTTATTTTTTTATCATCCCTTATTAAAATGTAAAACCAACCAATTAGGCTATCACCAGCACAGTCATGCGTTCGATGCCTTTCTTGCTTACGAACTGCCCATCATCCGAAAACTTGGAACAGACTCTGCCGCCTATGCCTATTTGCTCGGCTATATCTGTCATTTTGTGCTCGACAGCGAATGTCATACCTATATCATTCCAAAATCTACGGAAGCCGGAAAAAATCATCTGGTAATGGAAAATGAGTTTGACCGGTTTCTGCTGAAAAAAGATGGTTACAACGCCATCTCCTATCCTATCTGGCACATGATTCCAAAAGACAAAGCCACCATCCATGCCATTTACGAAGTATACCGCCCATTTGCTCTATCAAAACATAAAATCAAACGGGCTCTTTCCGGTATGCGTTTTTATAAGAAGCTTCTAACCTGTGGCTGCTCTTTGAAACGGTTTGTGATTCGTCTGCTTATGAAAATCACATTCCACTACAAACAGCTTGAGGGACACATGATGACACTCTGTGCCAAATCCTACGCAAAATACACCAACGCCGCCCTCTTAAAATATTATAAAAAATCGATTTCTTTAGCCAATGAATTGATTTTGGATTTTCACAAAAGTGTGACGCAGGGAAAACCACTTCACAAACGGTTTCACACGACACTAAAAAGTAACGAGCCGCTTGACTAGTCCATCAGTCCTAAATCCCTGCGGTACTGCCTCAAAAATTCATACACAAGCGTTCTCTTTTCGTGCCAGAAGCGCTTGCCGGGTGCTGTCACAAAATCCATCTGTTTCATATGACGGTAGGTATATTTTTCAAAATGCCTGCAAACCTCATTAAACGATGGATTTTCTTCTTTGGACGTAATCCACGAATCGAGCACAATTCCCATTGCTCCGGTATCATCTAACATATCCGCTTCCATCAGAACAACCAGCTCCAGTGGCGTTGTTTTCTCATGCAAAAGCCGCTTATTTGGGTGTTCTAAAATCAAATAACAGATAAAATCAATCTGTTCGGGCGTATACGGACGCCGTTCCAAGTAATCCCTGCAAATAGCGGCACTTTCTTTGGCGTGTCCTTCATCTCCCTGCACGGCATATCCTACATCATGGAAAATTGTTGCAATCTTTAAGGATTCAACATCTAAACTGTCATCCTTTAACTCTCTCGTAATGCGGAGCATCCACTGATAAACCCGCAGTGTATGGGCGTATCGGTCATATTCAATTTTGTTCTTACTCTTATCGCCCTTTCTGCGGTCATAGCTGTAAAGCATTTCTTCCACATACTGGAACATCTTGCGATGCTGTTTCATGATTTGCTCCATTTCCAATGTATTTTTTCTGATTTTTCTTACAAATCAGTATTATAGCACAGCTTTCCCCATTTGTGCAAAGAAATCAATACCAATGTTTGACAAAAGACTGATTTGTATGTTACAGTAAGCAATACGATTTGATTTAAGGAGTTTAGTATGAAAATTAAGTTATCCGAACATTTTACTTATCATAAATTATTACGTTTTGTCTTTCCTTCCATTGTCATGATGATTTTCACATCCATCTATGGCGTAGTGGATGGTCTTTTTGTGTCCAATTATGCCGGAAAGACAGCGTTTGCCGCAATCAACCTCATTATGCCGTTTATTATGGCACTCTCCGCCCTTGGTTTCATGGTCGGAACCGGTGGCAGTGCCATTGTGGCAAAAACTCTTGGTGAAGGCAAAGAAAAAGAGGCCAATCGATATTTTTCCATGCTTATTTATCTGACAATTTTGGGCGGCATCGTTTTAAGTATCCTTGGAATTTTACTTGCAAGACCGGTCAGCATCGCACTTGGCGCCTCCGGAGACCTTTTAGACTATTGTACTCTGTATGGGCGCATTACATTTTTATCGTTAACACCGTTTATGCTGCAAAATGTATTTCAGTGCTTTTTTGTCACGGCAGAAAAACCAAAACTTGGTTTACTCGTCGTTGTTCTTGCCGGTGTTACGAATATGGTGCTGGACTACCTGTTTATCGCCGTATTTGGCTTGGGACTTGTCGGTGCCGCCATTGCAACCGTCTGTGGCGAATGTATCGGCGGCTTTGTACCATTGATTTATTTTGCTGCCAAAAATTCAAGTCCGTTTCGCTTAGGAAAAACCAAATGGTATCCTTTTATCTTAAAAAAGACTTGTACCAACGGCTCCTCGGAATTGATGACAAACTTATCCAGTTCTATCGTAAACACCTTATTCAATTTCCAACTTATGCACTTTGTCGGCGAAAACGGCGTAGCTGCTTACGGAACAATTATGTATGTTAATTTTATTTTTGTTGCGATTTATTTTGGATATTCCATCGGCAGTGCTCCTATTGTCAGTTACCACTATGGCGCACAAAATCACAAAGAATTAAAGAATTTGTTGAATAAGAGTCTGCGTTTTACCGGTATCTGTGGCATTTTCATGTTCATACTCGCCCAGTTGATTGCGACACCCCTTGCCCGCATTTTTGTTGGATATGATGTGGATTTGTTTGAATTAACCAGACATGGCTTTCGAATTTACTGCACAACATTTCTTGTGTGTGGACTTAATATTTACGGCTCCTCATTTTTCACAGCCTTAAATAATGGACTATTATCGGCGCTGATTTCTTTTTTGCGAACCCTTGTATTCCAAGTCAGCGCTGTCCTGATTCTGCCCATTTTCTTTGCGATTGACGGTATCTGGTCATCAGTTCTTTTAGCAGAACTGCTTACCTTAGTCGTCACTGCCATCTGCATCATTAAAAAGCGCTCCCGCTATCATTATTTCTGATGTTCGGCAAAGATTTTATCTACCGCCTGCATCGCATTAAGAACGGTCTCATCCATTTTGTAGCAATAATGAGAACCGTTTCTGCCAATCGTATATAAATTTTTTATTCCATCAACAAAAGAAAGTAATTCTCCCTTCTTTTCGTAGCTGCCGGCATACGCCGGATAAGCTTTCGGAACATACTCTCTATGATAGCAGACTACTTCTCTGCCCGATTCAATAAATCCAATTTTTTTCAACTCGGACACGGCAATTTTCGCACACTCATCTTCCGACAAATTCCAGAAGTCGTCCCCCTCTTTGCAGAAAAATTCAAGCCCCAGCCATAACTCATTTTTCTTTTTTACAAGATATGGCGACCAATTATTATATACTTGAATTCTGGCAAGTTTTATTTTCGGATCCTGCACATAAATCATGCACTCCGGAAAATTTTCAATGGAAACTGCTCCATTCGATAGTTCCGGCCACTTAATGCACAATCCCATAATCACGCAATCACGGTATTTTAACCCATCGGCAATCGTCCGCAAATAAATCGGAACGTTTCCCGTCATATTGGCAAACAATGAACTTAACGGCATCGTTGAAATGACAACATCCGCCTCCTCAAATACTCGTTTTCCGTTTGATTTTATATAACTGATTTTTTTCAGCATATTATTATCTAAAACAAGTGAGTCTACCATTGCTCCCAATTCAATAATTCCACCTCTTTTTTTTATCTTCTCTGCAACCTCCTGCCACATTTGACCGGCTCCCAATTTGGGATAGAGAAAATATTCTGTCTGAACTCGATTTTCCCCATGCATTGTTCCCTGCTCACAGGAAAGATTTCTTAGAGACTCTCCCCAGCATTTTTCCATATAATCCTGCAGAAAGGTTTGATAAATAGTTTGTCCAAACCGATTCATGTAGTAGTCTTCTAATGTATGTTCTTTCCTCTTCTTTATTTTACTTTTTATCAAGCCACATATACATTTTAAAGTACGAAAGCTGCCAACCTGATTTCTGAATTTTCGGTCAAACAAAATCGGATGACTAACATAATTCCCTTTATAATACAGTTTTAATTTTTGTTTTCTCCGAAACATACGCTTGATATAGTTTACTCCTCTTGAAGGCAAAAATTGATTCCACCAATCTAAAACTTTTTCATTCACCATAAGAAAACGATGTCCTCCCAAGTCCATTCGATAATCTTGGAAGTCTACCGTTTTTGCTAATCCACCAATTTGATTTTTTTCCTCTAATACAAGCACCTGGCAGGAATCCGTCCGGTTTAGTATCTCATACGCCGCCGTAAGTCCTGCCGGGCCCGCCCCTATAACGATTACTTTTTTCATATAGTTTATTTTCTTTCTTTATGCAATATTTTGTCATGATTATATCACTATTAGATAACTATTTCAATGTTTTTTTATTTTTCTTAGTGAAATTATATAAAATATATAAAGATATTAAAAAGAGTAGTATGTGTGTGCTTGTGTCAAGTGTTTGCTGCCACTTTATTTATTTTCCGTAATTCCGTAGAAAAGCTTTGCGTCTCGTGGTTCTACGTTCCACTCCGGTCCGCGCAGGTCAGAGGTTCCC
>OLSP01002117.1_pt1 | contig 16706 bp, 6 predicted proteins | sample 1672941 | NCBI WGS metagenome assembly OLSP01 (sample SAMEA3136739, study PRJEB25190) | human gut metagenome | reverse complement strand
TTTCATAGTTGTTGGGGTTGGCTTCCCAACTGTGTACTATTTCAGGAGAGGACAGATTTGAGATTCCCCACGTGGATATTCGAGAAAGGATGGGATCGGACGAATTTCCCCGTAAAGATATGTAAATAGGGATTAGAGGTTAGAGATTAGAAATTAGGGATCGGAGAGCATCGGAAGGATCGAAGAGTTCGGAGGGGGAGAGGTTAGGGGGGAGAGGTTAGAGATTAGAGGGCAGGGGTGACACATTATCATACATAGTGCCCTCATCTATGCCTCGCTGGTCCTTATGTGTCGCTCCTGGCAGAGCGATTATGATGCGTCAGCCCCGAAGTGAAAGCGCAATTTCCAGTAGTAAGTGCAACACGAAGGCTATAAAACTCCCTATGAAGTTTTTCCCTACATTTGTAACCGTGTTGCACTTGACACTGGAATGTGCGGAAAAATAAATGCATATGAATAATTTGGTTTTTTAAGTTTTTTTGCTGACTACAATGGTGATTACACATAGTATGACCACCTTTGCCCGCAAAAGATTCAAGAAGTTTATATCTTTCAGATAATCAATAGATTAGTAAAGAATGTGGGGCAAAAGGGTTACGAGTCGGAAACGAGCAAGTTTCTTTTCCTATCTTCATTCTGCAGTGCTTCAAAGATTACGCTGTTCTATGTTGCAAAGATAATGATTCTCTTATGAAAATCAGTAGGAATTAGCCCTGGGTCACTATACTAATTGCTAACAAATTATTTGTTAATTTTGTAGCGGTCTGATTTAAGAGATAACTTAAGTAATAGCTATAATGATACCTTGTAATGAAAATATGATTCGATTAGATGTTGTTGCTTTTTTGGCAACACTTCAATTGGTTATTCCTGATACTTGTAATTCCGATAAAATAAAAGGTTTTGGAAGTGGTTTTCTTTTACGGCATAAAGACCGTTTGTTTTTTATTACAGCAGACCATGTCGTACATCTGGATGATCATGACCCAGCTAACGAGACAGGTCAAAGAATAGGAATCAATTATTCACCTCAAATCATAACGAATGTTAAAGTTAAAGGAGAATTGAAATCGATAAATCTGCCGGTTGGTGGATTCTATTATTTAACAGGATTTGGGTTTGATAAGGATTCGCTTGATAATCCTGAGAAATTCGTTTCGATTTTCAATAAAATCATAGATGGTGTTATAGATATAAATGATGAAAAATTGCCTTTAGATGTCAGAATTGCATCTTTACCGGATATGGCTATTAGTGAATTAAAAGGACCCCTAAGTGTTCCACTTTTAAGCAACCAAGTGATTATGCAAAATGGAGAGGTTTTGATTCAAGAGGGTATGCCAAAACTTAGTTTATTTTCAACCTACAGTAAAAAATTCAATAACGATAATCGCTACCTTGTTGCAGGAACAATATGTAATGAAATAAAAAATTCAACTCTACTTAATAGAATAAATGTACTGCATGAAGGTTTAATATTTGAAAGATTGGATAATGATAGATATGCTATTCTTAAAATACCTGCATTAGTAGATATTCAATATTGGGCTGGATTAAGTGGGGCACCAATACTTGATGACAACGGACTATTGGCAGGGATGCTTATTAGGGGACCAGAAAAGGAACCTTTTATAACAGCTGTTCCGATAGAAAAAATAATCTTGTTTTTAGATATGGTTATCAAAAATGAAGATAATAGCCAAGCTGAATTATAATTTATCCGTTTTTAATATGTGGTTCCCTGAAAATGGTTAACTTATTTTTCTGAAACGGATGTTTGTTGACGTCTTTTTTTTTGTCGTCAAACTAGAATGTGTTGCCTTGACTTTTCAAAAAGATACTGATTTTAGCTGACTCTGGGAATGTGAAGTAGTTTTCTGTCAGCGCAGACGCATTATAATGGCTAATTCCTTTCTGACTTTTATCGGACAGCAATACCTTCTGACAGAACAAAATAAATCAAGTAGGTTGGGAAACGAAAGTTTTTCGACCTACTTTCGTTACCTTCCCTCTCACACCACACTGTACGTTGGATATTCTGTCAAGAAACTCAGCTCACCCCTACAAAAAGGATTGAGTCCTAAGCCCAATCCAATACATTCTTCAGAGAAGCAGAGAAAGGGAGAAACGTAGGTTCAGAGATACCATTTCATTGCATAGAAACGTAGGTTCATAAATGCCATTTCACTGCATAGAAAGGGTAAACCTATGAACATCAGAGAAAAAGATGACAGAAAATTTGGTTTCAACGATTTAGTTTCGTACATTTGCGACATACTCTCCTACAATTAAAATTGCGGAGAACAAGAAAGAATTTTTGAAAACTATCTGAGACCTATTTCAAAATCTAGAACGCTAAACCCTGGAGCCTATGAGAACCCATTACCTATCCTTATGTCTGTTCTTGCTATCTTTTTCTCTGTATGTAGAAGCTCAGTCTCCTGGAGGTGTCAACGGAGCGGAGCTTTGGTATATGAGCGTTCCCACGGGGCGTGACCTGACAGGAACCTACGAGTGGAAGGACTTCTCTGGCGACACCGTCAAGTCTCGCATCTATGAGGTGCGATTGGACAATTATACCGCTACGTTTCAGCAACGACAGCGTCACATCCGCACATTCAACTTCAATCCAGCCCTGAACCTTTCTGAGAACGGCAAGCCCAAGGTCTCTCTTCTCCGCTATACCTCGATGGCTCAGTCCACGATTATCGGTCTGTTCTGTCCCAAGCCTTCCGACAAGTCCAAGGATGCCGTGCTTTATGCCGTAAGCGGACGTCTAGGTAGTGGTTCTCTGTTCTCCAAGGACAAAGCTCTCAGCCCTATAGGTCTCCCCGCCTTGGACTACGGTAAAGAAAAGGGACAAGATCTTCTCTATGGCTCTGCGGATGCCATCAGTCAGCAAACATTTGACGAGAGCTCCCTAAGGATTGTATCCTATATCAAGTCCGGGATACCCTCTCATTCCGTATGGGGAGAGGAGCTCGGTAGCATTTATTCTGTCGGCTCTACCTATGACAAGAAGAACCTCAATTTCAAGAATGCTTTCGATGCTACTCTCTTCGGGAACAATGCCTTTGACGGTTACTCTCCCGAGGTTATCGTCTTTGCCCGACAGCTCTCCAATACCGAGCGTCTACAGGTAGAAAGTTATCTCGCTCTAAAATATGGTGTAACCTTGAAAGGTTCCTACCTCAGTCCTCGTGGCGACCTCATTTGGGATGCCTCCTCCAATGCAACCTATCATCATCGGGTTACAGGTCTTGCCCGTGAAGACGGCGAGCTTCTCTCCCAGCTTCTCTCGACCACATCTTATGAGGAGACACCACGATACAGCTCCATAAACGACAGCTACTACCAGTCCAATCCCTACAATCTTTCTTCCGAGTCACGTCTATTAGTCATCGGACGAGAGAAAGGATCGCCCCTGCCTGATGGATCTTGTCTGATATGGGGTGATGACGGAGGCAACACAGCAACGCTTACCCCGAAGGATCAGTCACCATGGCATATTATGGGACGCAAATGGCTCGTGAAGACCAATCTACATTCCACGGCAGATACGACCTCCGTATGGAAGGGAGACGGTTTTTCCGTGAAAAATGAAGGCTATATTGCCAGACTGCTTCAGGAAGAAGGCAAGGACGATGCCGTTGTTCTAAGCAAGCCCCTTGTTGGTAGGGATGGCAGCATATCCTTCATTTGTCCATCCGCATCCCTTGATATCGGCTTCACCGCAGCTGCCGATGGTAACGACCTCTACGGCTACCGAATATCGGGTGGCAAGATCTTTCAGTTGATTAAGGGGACCCCACAGCGTGATTCACTATCCAATGTTTCAGCAGGCGAGCGGATTACCGTCAGCAAGAGCGGAGATGTACTGAACTTGCTTATCGGTGCAGAAGGCAGTTCTCGTTACTCCGTATATATCCCCTCAACAGAAGAGTGCCGTATAGCCGCCATCCGTTCCGTTTCGGGTTCCCATCGTCTCGAATTGACCGAAGTCCGTGCCAGTGGCTTTGGCGACACGGGCAATGTCGTGGAGCTTGGTACTTCCCTTTCCGAGGACAAGGATTTTACTCGCTTCGCCTCCAATGCCCTTTTGCTCATTGATGAGACAGGTACAGGAGAGATTGATCCCGAGACCGTGCGGATCTACCGCTGTAGTGAGACCGATGCCAAGCGTGGCAAGGCCATCTTCCACAATGTGTTCCTCGATACTGACGGAAGTGGTAGCGATGTTTTTACTTTTGCTTACTATGATGGTCTCCTTGCTAGACTCACCCCATCAGATGCCAGCTGTACGGGCGGTAAGCCCAATGCGGACGGAAGTGTCAGTGTGAACGTCATTGTTGGCACACCTTCCTACAGCTACCGTGTGCATGCTGACTCCGTTGCGGGTTTCGTCAAGGGTACACTCCTAAAGACTGGAAACATCGCTATGGACAAATACACTATCAGCGGGCTTCTTCCTGGCAGCTACCATATACAAGTTATCCAAACGGGTGGCACGGACCTTACCGCCAATATCTCAGACAGGGTAGGCAACGCTTACGCCATCTCTTCCAAAAAGTTCAGCCAGTCTGAGTTTTCGTGGAGCGTGTGCGATCTCACCTCTTCCTACCAAGCAGGTATGAGTTCCGTCATCAGAACCAGCGGTATGCCAGATTATGGCTTTGAGGTTCGTGATGCTACAGCCACTATCATCATCGGCAGACAGGCAGATGTCAGCAAGCAGTTCACGATCTCGCAGGGAGATATTCTCTCTTTGGCATTCAACGGTCAACATTTGGACTATAAGATCAACGGCAAGGTCGTTGCCGTCTATGACAAGCTACGAATTCCAGGCTGGTTCTTCACCGCTATCTTCACGCAGCGCCCCTCCCATATAGGCAACCTACTCGTAGAAAATCAAGCGTGTCCTATCTTAGCTAAGTTCCCAGATCTCACCGTGGAGACCATTTCCCGCAGTGTCTATGAGAAGATCGTAACCGTCAGTAGCGAGTGTGCACCTATGGCAACAAAACGTCTGTCAGAAAGAAGCGTAAGTGATGACCAGATCGGGGTCTCGGACGATAGTTCATTCAACGTGACGGAGACAGTCGCAGGCTCCTTTACAGCCCACCTAAGTATGGCAAGGGACATTTCCGCAGACCTGCTCGTCTTCGACACCTCTGGCAAAATGCTCTACAATGCGCAGATGGAGGGAGGCTTGGAAAAGACATCCACTTTCACCCTACCACAAACAGGAGTATATATTGTCAAAGCGATAACGCAAGAAAAGGAATATACCCAGAAGATTTTATCCCGATAACCCGCCACAACCATCGAAGTCTATGAAGAAGATTACAATCCTGACACTAGTGGCTTGTCTGTTCACAGTGTCTACCATCGCTATCGCGAGGTATACTGGCAAACCTAACCTATCCACTTGCGTGGCGGAGGAAAACATAACCCTAGATAGTCGCCAAGCGGAAAAAGTCCATAACACGCAATCTACTCAAGGAGATACACAGAAGGCAATCCTCAGTAGTACACCGATGTCAAACTCTAAAAGGAGAGCCATCCACGCAACGAGCAATGTTAGCGTGCCTGTCAGAACAATGGTAGCAACAGCTACCCAACCATCGGGTATCATCGGGACTCCTGAAGGCAGGGTGTCGGACAATCCCGAGGATAACATCTTCGAGATACCCCTTGGAAAGATCAACCCCAACGCACGAGCGTGGCTTGCCTATGACCTAAAGGGAGTCTCTTCAGCATCAGGCATAAGCAAGAGTATCAACGACCGACCCGCTACGGGTGGTTATCTCACCACCCTTGCTAAGGGCTGGCAGTCCGTCCGTGAGGAGATTAGCACAGAGTGGCTAAAAGAAGGCAAGAACACCATATTGTTCACGCTACCTTCTGATGCCTCTTATAGTTACAGCGTCAGAAATATTCGCATAGAGACCGTTCCCATAAGTCAAGAGGGTACCAGTCAGAGTAGCGATGTCGTAATATTCTCTCAAGCTCCCGTTTCCTATGGCTCACTGGCCTACATCCATGGTTTCATCCGTGGTGAAGCTCAGGATATTATCGTATCTGGACAAAAGATAGCTGTCAAGGATGGAGAGTTTGAAGGTGTCGTTCCCATCAGTACGGATCACCTATCACTTACGGCTTCGGTATCAGGCAAAAGCGTTAATAGGACGCTTCCCGTTATGCGGAATGCCAAGGCAGATTTCATCCGACCCTTTGTTTCTGCAGGCAAAGCGGTGGGGAAGCAGTTTCTTGCCCACCAAGCCGATAGTCTTGTTATGGCTGGCAATATGCTCTCCGTAGACAAAGACGAAATTTCTAAAACGGGTAAATACACTATCACGGCACTCCGTGAAACAGATCTCCCCGCATTGGATTATGGTATGACTAACGTGACGGTACGTGACGAGGGTTATCGTTTTCTGCCCCACGGCGAGCACTTTACGGGAAAGGGTGCAACGGTCAAAATCAAGTATGACCGCACGAAAATACCGAGTGGCTTTACAGAGGATGACATCAACACCTATTATTTCGACAAGGAGACTAAGCACTGGGTGGCACTCGAAAGGGTGCAAGTGGACAAAGCTTCTGCCTGCGTGATATCAAAGACCACTCACTTTACAGATATGATCAATGGTGTCATCCAAGCACCTGAGTCACCGCAGACTGATGGTTTCACCCCTACGATGATGCATGACATCAAAGCGGCGGATCCAACGGCAAAAATCAACCTCATCACCCCTCCTACAGCCAATAACCGTGGCTCTGCTAGCCTGCAGTATGGCTTCGAGATGCCACCTGCCCGCAACGGAATGGTACCATCACTGGGCATACAGTACAGCAGTGAGGGTGGCAGTGGATGGCTCGGTGAGGGCTGGAATCTCCCCATTCCTTCCATTACGCTGGATACTCGCTGGGGTGTTCCCAGATATGACAGTGCCAAGGAAACCGAGACCTACCTAATCTCTGGCTCTATGCTTTCCACGATGGACGAAGACGGCACAATGGGCGTGGCACATCGTGGAGAGAAGATGGATCGCAAGGTAGATCGCCAGTTCTACACCCGTCAGGGTGGTGACTTTAGTCGTATTATCCGCAAGGGTGACAGCCCTGCGAACTATTATTGGGAGGTAACCGACAAGCAGGGAGTGAAATACACCTACGGCGGTGAGGGCGCAGTTCTGAAAGGACCCGTTACCGATGCTGCGGGCAAGACCCGTGAAGTTATCTCGGAATGGAAACTCAAGCGCATAGAGGAAACTCACGGAGATTATATAGAGTACGTCTATGAGACAGTTGATGAACCCGTTCGTGGAGGTCTTGTGGCAAAAGCCATCTACCTCAAGGAAGTGCATGCAGGCAACAGCGGACAGAAACCGCATACAAAGGTTTTCTTCGAGGGCAGCAAGGAAAAGCGACTCAAGAGCAACAATGCTAGATACGGCTTCCTGACCTCCTCCAATCGACTGTTGGAAAAGGTGACTGTGAACTTTTCAGATAGCGTTGTTCTACGTAGCTATGTTTTCTCCTATGGTGAGGGTGCTTTCTACAAAGACGTACTCACGAGAGTGAGACAGCTGGACGACAAGGACACAGAAGTGTCCTTTCAGAACTTCGGCTACTATGATGATGTACAGTCCGACAAAGGCTATGTCTTCTTCAAGGATAAGTCGGAAATATGGAATATGCACGAAGATAACTTGTCGGCAGGCTTTGTCAATCCGCTGTTCAATGGGATATCCGATTTTGGAGACCGAGCGACAGCGATAGGAGGCACTTTGGATAAGTCAAGAAATATTTCGTCTTATTTGGGTGTTGGTGTTCCAGATTTTATTCCAGGATCCAAAAGCTCAACAGGAGGAGCTTCTCTAACTATCTCCTCTCAAGATGCATACGGATTGGTGTCTTTCACAGATCTAGATGGAGATGGTTTGCCCGATAAAGTCTTTCGAGAGGAAGATGGGGTTTATTATCGTCCGCAGCTTCCATCTGAAGGTGTCGGGACTGCTCCTGTTTTTGGCAAAAAAACAAAACTTCGAGGGCTGCAAGACTTCTCCCGGTCTCATAGTACAACCATAGGTCGCGGAGCCAAGGTTAATATCGGAGTTGGATTTCTCCTTGCTGTAGGGGGATTAGATGATTCCAACACACAGATCCAGACAGATGTTTACTTTAAGGATGTAAATGGGGATGGCTTAGTAGATGTTGTATCTGGTAGCAAGGTGCTGTTTAACCATCTTGCAGTCGGTTCCGATGGAGAGCGAATACCTACATTTACCTCAGACAGCAGAGATACCCCATCTCCAATTTTTTCTGGAGGCGTGATAGACCCCTCCTTTGCGACTGTTGATCCCAAGGAGCAAGAGCAACTTCTGTCCAACTCTCCGATGATGGATGCTGTCCGGGTGTGGGAGGCTCCAAGGAGTGGTCTTATCTCCATACAGAGCAAAGTCCGATTAGTTTCTCCCACTGGAGATTATGACCAGGAGGCGTACGCTCGGGCTGACGGAGTTCGTGTTTCCATTCAAAAAGGGCCAAAAGAGTTGTGGCACAGACAAATCGTCAAGGGTGATAACAGATGGCATTCCTATCGCAGTAGCGGTTTGCTACACGTACAGAAAGGAGAACGCATCTACTTCAGACTGCAGGCGGGAGATACAGAGTTGTCCAATGGAGCTTTTGACAAGGTTGACTGGGATCCTTCCATTACCTATGAACCTACAGGACAATCGTCCGCTGAAATGCCGGATGGAAAAAGTCGCAACAGGTACTACAGCCATGAGGGATCCGTTTACAGTTGCTATACCCCTGTGCACATACCCCGAGAGGCAGACAAACTGTACATAGGAGGTTTTTTGAATAAGCCCGTAACAAGTGATGTGTTGATACTCAAAGCTTATGGTATTGCGGATGGAACATCATCCAACTCTCCGTCAGAGGAACTCTTGTGGAGTCGAACCATTGCAGGAGAAGAGTCGCTTACTGGAAATATCAGCGTGGAGATAGTCCGACCAAAAAATGTCGACAACATTCGTTTTGAACTTGGAAGCACAAGCAATCTCTGCTGGGAGCAGATTCGGTGGACTCCATGGGTTCGCTTTGATGCTCCGAGAGAACAAAATGAAGAAAGCCCGATTGCAGAAGAAGTGCCCTCGGTGCTTTACTCCGCATCCGTTTATTTGGACAGAGCAGGAACGTACACTTTCGAACCGAGCCATTATCGCAGAGATCGCTGTTTTTCAGGAGATTGTAGCTTTGAGCTCTCGGTGAGGACATTGCAAAAAGAGCTTGGCACTTTAGATTACTGCTATCCAAATAAGAATGTAGCTCTTCCAACTGGCAATAAACAGATCCATTCGAAAGATGACTATTCCTCTCACATTTTAACCGTACAAGTAGACAAGCCTGGTCGCATATGGGTAGACTTATTGTTTGACTTCTTCGGGCAGTATCCTCTGTCTTTAAAAGATTTTGATGATTTTAGCGTGGTTGTATGTGGTCCAGAAGAAAACCGTCCTGTGGAACATATCCGATACCTCCTTCCGAACCACCTGACAAAGCCTCAGAGAGGATCAGTTGCGTACAAAGGGTATCCCTCGGTTATATCTGAATCTGTTCCTGTGCGCCTTGAAACTCCAGGTACTTATTTGTTCTATCCAGATGGTTTAAACCTTATTATCCAATCCGATCAAAATGTATTCTACTCGTTGACGATCAAAGACCGATCTGCTACACTGGGGAAGACCCGACTTATACAACAAGGGAAACGGAAGCCCGTATCTCCGGCCAAGACTCCACAAGAAGAGGAGTCAACATCGCTTGATCATAATTTTGGAGAATCAGCCCCCTCTTCCTACGGAGATGACATATTCATCTCGCGCTATCCAGATCCTATTGAGGTCAAGATTGATGCTCCGAAGACAATTTGGGTTGAGGCATTTATGGAGGCAATACCAGGACATCCCACCTTATCCAAAATAGATGAGATGAAAATCAAAATGGTATCGCCTGATCAATCAGAGACTTACATCCGCCCTGGTATATATGCTTATGCTCAAAATCAAGGTTTGGGAGATATGTACCGTGGATGGGGAGCCTTTGCATACAATGCCTCTGTAGAAAGACGTTATGCCCGCCCCATAGATGAGCGAATGTTGAGCTTACCCACCCGGCCAGAGGATGTTAAAGACCTTACAAAGGTGTCGTTTTTTCCTCTGAGTGTCTCCCCGACATCTTCGGAGAGATGGACTGGCCCCATTCCTGAGCTGTATATAGATAGAGGAACTATGCAGGCATCTCGGATGGGGGTGCAGGATGTGGTTTTGACCAATCCCCTTGCGGATTTCAAGTCTGGAGAGCGTTTCTACGGAGCTTGGGGTATCCCCTTGAAATCAATCACCCACAGTAGCGTAAAAATGACTGGACTGAAAGGCGGTCTTGAAGGTACTGTGAGTGAAGCTAGTGGATTCACCAAAGTCCATCAGGATTACATTGATCTCAACGGAGACGGATTCCCAGATATAGTGGGGCGCAAACTGATACAGTACACTGATCCTTTGGGAGGCTTCAGTGGTGAGCAATTAGATTCAATTCAACCAGGACAGAGTTATAATGAAGCGAAGTCCATTGGTGTAGGAGGGAATCCTATACCTGCTTTCACGACCACCTCGAGTCGTTCCGATGCGCAAAACGCATTGGGCAACACGCAAACCTCCTCTGTAAACGCACAAAGCGGAATTTCCCCTTTTCATGTAGCACAATATCAATCAGGGAGTACCGACAGATCCCAGATGATGTTTGCAGATATCAATGGGGATGGGTTGCCCGACAAAATCCTTTCAGGGGGGGCAAGTATGTCTCAATTTGGGATATTCTTTTTCTCAAGCCATAAGGTTAGGTCACGATATTACCAAGAAAGGAAAGGCTTCCACCTTTCACGGGGGAGTGGGCTTATCTCTGGGTGCCTCAAGTGTTGAGACTGGGTACGGTATGGCAACAACAAAGAGTACAACCCTGCAGGAGTTAATGGATGTCAATGCCGATGGTCTTGCAGATTTGGTGTATATAAACAAAAATCAGCTAATGATTTCCTTAAATCTTGGAAATGGATTCTCTAAGCCGATACTCGGATACAAGAATGAGGATCTCTTTACAAGGGTCTCTTCTTCAGAAGCCTTGAACGGTAGCTATACGCACACCTTCTCTACTGCTGTCAAGTGTGCGTTAACATTAGGTTTGTCTGTCGGGAAGAGTTTGTGTCGAGACATTAGTACACTTCAAGATGTGGACGGTGACGGCTACCTTGACATCGTGGAGTCTGACAATGAAAGCGAGCTGAAAGTAACTCGCTCCACCATTGGCAGGACGAACATGCTCAAGAGTGTAACCAACTCCCTTGGTGGTACCTTTACCCTAGACTATCAGCACAGCACACCTACCTACGGTCTCCCTGGAGGTAAGTGGGTGATGTCATCCGTGACCGTTGATGATGGTATTCGTGATGACGGACCATTGATGAAGACCATCTTTGATTACTCTGATGGACGAAAGGATCGCCACGAACGTGAGTTCCTCGGTTTCGGGAAGGTTGTAACCAAGAATATAGACACCGAAAAGGGCGACTCCGTAGTCTATCGTCAAGCAGTTCAGCTTTACGATGTGTCTACCTATTACACTCAGGGTTACGAGTTGGGAGTGTCCGTAGAGGATGCCACTGGCAAGAAGTACACCGAGAGACGCAATGAGTACGACAATTATTATATCACAGCCAATGGGGACAACTATACTTTCACCCAACAGGAAAAACTCTCTAGTGACCGTGCCTCTGCTTTTGTGCCACTCCGCTATACCGCCAACAAGCAGTATGAGGGAGAGACACGTGGTATCACCACCTCGGAAGTGTGGAGTGAGTATTACCTCACTGGCTACCACGGGGAGCTAAAGTCCTATAAGTTCAGCGACCAGGGCAAGTTAGGTGAAAATGGCACAGGTGGCTTCAACTACCAGACCGCTATTCAGTATGACTCCAACGAAGGTAAGCACATCTATGGTTTGCCTACTAATGTGACGGTTACGGGTAGCGATGGTAAGGTTTATCATCATGTCACGGCCACCTATGATAGGGAATATGCCGACCATATCACGCAGATACGACAGCAGCTCGACAGCGATGAAGCTGTCTCCGACTATACCTATGATGCTTACGGCAACATCACCAAGATTACGCTTCCTGCCAATGACAAGGGACAGCGTATGTGGTATAGCTATCGTTATGAATCGAAGATGAATATGTATGTGGAGCGCATAGAGGATGCTTTCGGCTACCGCAGCGAAGCTTCCAACTTCGATTATCGCTATGGTATGGCACTGCGCCGTATGGATCTCAACCACTACTCTTACGAGACCGACATCGATAACCTCGGGCGTGTGAAGGCTGTGCGTGGTCCTAATGAGTTGGCGACTAATCAGCCGTACATCATTGCCTTTGACTATCACCCTAAGGCTACTTTCGACACCAATGGCATCACAGCTCCTGCTTACGCAGTGACCAAGCACTACGACAGCCAGCATCCAAACGATGATTTGGAGACGGTTACTTTCGTGGATGGCTTTGGAAGAGCTATTCAGGTAAAGAAAGATGGTGTGATAACCACGGCAGCCAAGGGCAGTGCGCCCAAGGATGAAACCGTGATGATTGTTAGTGGACGCAACATCTATGACGCTTTTGGTCGTGTGGCGAAAGCTTACTATCCCGTTACAGAGGCTGTGGGGAGCAAGACCGATTTCAACAAGACCTTTGACAACGTATCACCTACCGTAATGGTGTATGACGTACTCGACCGTGCTATGAAGGTAACGCTTCCTGACAATGCCAAGACCAAGACGGAATACACCACAGACGCAGGTAGCAATACGCTTGTAACGACTATAACCGATGCGTTGGGGAATCGTCAGGCTACCTATACTAAGGGTAGTGGCAAAACCGTGAAGAGCGAGCAACTCAGCGGACCAGATGGAACGATTACCACCTCTTTCGAGTATGATGGTATCGACCGATTGGTCAAGGTAACAGACACCGAGGGCAATGTAACGACCTCCGTCTATGATATGGGTGACCGCCGTACGGAGGTAAATCATCCTGCCAGCGGAATCACCACCTTTACCTACGATGCGTTGGGTAATGTGCTCACCAAGCAGACCGCCAACCTCAAACAAGAGGGCAAGACCATCAATTACGAGTACGATTACGGACGGCTGACGGCTATCAACTATCCCGACCATCCAGAAAACAACGTGAAGTACCACTACGGCGGTATCCATTCCTCTTACAATCGCATTGGCAGACTGATGCTGCGTGAGGATGGTAGTGGTGCCATTGAGTATTACTACGGCAAGATGGGTGAGGTTACTAAGACTGTACGTACGCTGATTGTGCCTAATCAAGCAGTGGCAACCTACGTAACACAGTGGAAGTACGACAGCCATAATCGTCTATTGGAGATGATCTATCCCGATGAGGAAAAGGTAACCTACGGCTACAACCTCGGTGGACTGGTGGATCATGTGCGTGGTTACAAGTCCTACAGCTACGACTATGTGAACAAGATTGGCTACGACAAGTTCGAGCAACGTACCTATCTGAAGTATTGCAACGGAGCGGAGACTTTCTACTCCTATGACCCACAGCGTCGCCGACTAGAGAATCTTGTGGTCAATGCCAAGGCAGGCACCATTATGGACAATGCCTACAGCTATGATGCCGTGAGCAACGTACTAAGCGTAAAGAACAATGCGCCACTTCCACAGAGTGGCAAGGCTGGCGGACAAATGAGTCATAGTTACACTTATGACCCATTGTATCGTTTGTCAAGCGCAACGGGTACATACACAGGAGCAGACAATAAGACAGCTTCTTACACCCTTGCTATGGGCTACGACAATATGCACCGCATCACGAGCAAGAAGCAACACCTCTCACAGACGGGCGTACAGTTCGATGGCACTCTCAATGCAGGCTATGAACTCTCCTACACCTATGGTAGCGAAGAGGGTAAGAAGTTCCAACTCGACAATGTGCGTGACATCAATTACCGCACGGAAGAAGTGCCAACGGACAGCACGACCATCAACAATGGACACAAGTACGAGTACGATGCCAACGGTAATCTTGTCTACATCAACACCTCTCGTGTAAAGCGTGATGGTAAGGAAGATGACAAGGCAAGTGAGCAGAAGTTCAAGTGGGACGAGGAGAACCGCTTGCTGGCTGTTGATGAGAACGGTTTTGTGAGCAACTATTGGTATGATGCTGATGGTGAGCGTACGGTGAAGACCTCGGGCGAGAACGAAGCAATCTATGTAAACTCCGAGTTCTCAGGTGGCAACACTGGTACGGCAAGCTTCTCGCTCTATGTCAGCCCATACTTAGTTGCTGGGCAAGGTGGCAAGTACACTAAGCACATCTATGTGGGTAGCCAGCGTATTGTATCTAAGCTTGGCGACCTTGCAAGTTACGGTGCAGACCCAAGACGAATACCGTATGCAGGAAATGAGGCTGATGGTTTGACCATCAATTACAAGGATAAGTATGCACAGCAACTGCAATCTATCAAGGACAACTATAAGACGTTTGACATCCCTTATACTGGAAAGGACAATAACGACTATGTAAACGGTCAAGGGTTCTGTTGTAACGATGGTACGCCAGAGGCTGCGCAAGCAAAGGCGATGGCTCGTGCTGCTACTGATGGTAACTTCAAGCCGAATGAAGAGTACGAGAAGATGCAGTTCTACTACCACCCTGACCACTTAGGTAGTAGTAGCTATATCACGAACCTTGATGGCGAGGTGTCGCAACACATCGAGTACGTGCCGTTTGGTGAGGTATTCATAGAGGAACGCAACAACACTTGGAACACGTCTTATCTCTTCAATGCCAAAGAGCTGGACGAGGAGACGGGTATGTACTACTATGGGGCACGGTACTATGATCCGAGACTGAGTCTATGGATGAGTTGTGATCCACTTCAAGAGAAGTATCCGAATATGTCAACCTACTGCTACACTCTTAACAATCCATTAAAACTTATAGATCCAAATGGAGAAGACCCTATCTATGCAAAAGTAGGATTTCTAATCTGGCGACGAGTGATAAAAATTGGCGATGATGGGAAAAACGAATCTATGTCTTATTTTGTAACAGGTGACGTTGCACGGGAGGTAAAGAAGGCAACCAAAGCGGGGGAATATTATTTAGGTGATTTATCCGAGAGTAAGAATGTGATGCTCATTCCAACAGGGCAAATTCTTGAAGATGTCAAATATACAGTGCGAGAGACAATTAATAGTGGCCGTAATCCCGAAGATAGAGTTGAAAATGGAGGACATGCATTAATTGGCGATCAAAAGGCTCGTATTTGGGATCCTGGAACATCTATGCAGACAAAGGTGTTAGAAGAAGAAGACCTTTTAGAACAAAGATGGACTGTAAAACCCTTTCAAATTGGAGGTAAACATTCTCCTGGTGGCAATGCAAATAGCATTAAATATATTTGGCATGTACATCCTATGGGGTCAGACCCTTCAGCAAGAGACTACAAAACAATGGATAATTGGAGGGAAAATGGCTTTAATGGAAATGCTTTTTTGATTGACTCTAACAATAGCAGAGTAACTTTCTACAATGAGAAATCTGTATTGACGAAAATTGATTATAAGGATTTTATAAGAATGGGCAACCAGGAGGATATAAAATGAAAAACAGTTATATATATATGATGGTTTTATTGATACCATTGTTGTGCTTTAGTTGCAGTCCTCAATTTTGTTTACAAAAGAGGACTAATAGACTGGTCGATGAGCTTCTTTTGAGTAACGACTCAATCTATGCCTATTCGGTGGCATTTTATAATTACAACTTGATTTGGTTCCATAGTGGAAATTCAATACAAGCATATATGGTTAAGCCCTATCATATCAAAAAGTACAAATCAATACCAGCTGAAAGTTTTATTCCCTATTCTGACAGTGTGGATTATTTTGACAGGTCTCTTGATAAAGATGTTGAGTGTTTTTGGCATATGCTTGATGGGGAAAGTATAGAACTATATCTCAAAGAAAGAGTAGTATTGGACAGCAGTATTGATACACAATGTTTATTCAACAAAAAATTCATACAGGGAAGCTTTCCCTATCAGCTTCAATATGATCTTTTTAAACTAGGACGAGCCCCAAAGGGGTATAACTTCGAGGAAGTGTACTTAAAGACAGAGAATTAGCTATCCTCACACCGCCACATACCACACATGCGGTGGTGTAGTACGAAGCTAAAGAAGGTTCTTTTCTCCAAATCTGTCGTTTTTTTTCACTTGAACGTTATCTCTCCGTCACGTAATTATTATCGCAGAGATAAGGCTTTGTCAAAAAAACACATCCCCCCCCCGCTTTTACCTATTGACGCCGTAGGAATAAAGTCATTCTAGCTGTCTCTAAATCAAATAGGATTTCTAACCCAAGTTTCCAACGTGAGCGATATAGTCCTGCAATAGTACTGGCGGTGTGCTTAAAGTCCTTCTGACTTTCATCGGACAGCTTCTCGTCTGGATGCTGATTGAGCGAGCAATGGAAGACCGTCTTCTTTGTTCGACACTTTTCGGGTATCAATGCCTGCATATCTGCAAGCACCTCCG
>OLSP01002115.1_pt1 | contig 16718 bp, 13 predicted proteins | sample 1672941 | NCBI WGS metagenome assembly OLSP01 (sample SAMEA3136739, study PRJEB25190) | human gut metagenome | reverse complement strand
TTTAAATGGGCTGTAATCGTTGCTGGTCACACTGTTAGGTGTGAACAGTAACATAGTGGTCAAACTGTTAGGGAAAAGTGTCTTGATTTATAGAAAAAGATATAGTATATTGCTAATAGGTGTGCAGAAAATGGCATACGAGGAGGAAGATGGAATGCAGGATTGTGTTAAGGTAGCTGTAGATGCCATGGGTGGTGACAATGCACCGGAAGAAATCGTAAAAGGTGCAGTAGATGCCGTAAATACAAGAAAAGACATACAGGTTATTCTTGTTGGACAGCAGGATGCAGTAGAAGCAGAATTAAAGAAATATTCATATCCTACAGAGCAGATCACTGTTGTACATGCAGAGGAGGTCATCGAAACAGCAGAACCGCCGGTAATGGCAATTCGCAAGAAAAAGCAGTCATCAATCGTAGTCGGCATGAATATGGTGAAACAAAAGGAGGCAGATGCATTTGTATCAGCCGGAAGTTCAGGAGCCATATTAGTCGGCGGACAGGTGATCGTTGGAAGGATCAAAGGTGTGGAGCGGCCTCCATTAGCACCACTTATCCCGACAGAAAAAGGTGTATCACTTTTAATTGACTGTGGTGCAAATGTGGATGCAAGACCATCCCATTTAGTACAGTTTGCAAAGATGGGTTCTATTTATATGGAACATGTAATGAATATTAAGAATCCAAAGGTTGCGATCGTAAATATCGGAGCTGAAGAAGAAAAAGGAAATGCTCTTGTCAAAGAAACATTTCCGAAGTTAAAAGAATGTAAAGATATCAATTTTGTAGGAAGCATTGAAGCCAGGGAGATACCGCATGGAGAAGCAGATGTTATTGTCTGTGAAGCATTTACGGGAAATGTCATCTTAAAATTATATGAAGGTGTCGGATCAACATTCCTTAGCATGGTAAAAAAAGGACTGATGAGCAGCCTTAGAAGTAAGATCGGTGCATTGCTGATCAAACCGGCATTAAAAGAAACGATGAAATCATTTGATGCAACTGCTTATGGGGGAGCACCCCTGTTAGGTTTGAATGGTCTTGTAGTTAAGACACATGGAAGTTCAAAAGCAGCCGAAGTGAAACATTCGATTATCCAGTGTGTGACATTCAAAGAGCAGGATATCAATGGAAAAATAAAAAAGAATATTATAGACTCTGCTGATGGAGAGGAGTAGAAAGGAAGATTTTATGGAATTTGAAAAATTAAAACAGATTATTGCTGAGGTACTTAATGTAGATGCAGATGAGATTACAATGGATACAACATTCGTAGATGATCTTGGAGCAGATTCTTTAGATATTTTCCAGATCATTATGGGAATTGAGGAAGAGTTTGATATTGAGATCCAGAATGAAGATGCTGAGAAGATCGTAACAGTTTCTGATGCAGTAGAACAGATCAAGAATGCGTTAAACTAATAAATGCATAGTAAGAATGGATAAAGCCCTTGCATGGGCTTTTTCTATTCGGATAAACAGGAGGATCATATGAGAAGACAAAACGAGTTTGAAACACTCATCGGATACGAGTTTAAAAATCCACATCTTTTACAGCAGGCATTAACACACAGTTCTTATGCGAATGAAAAGCATATGAAAAAACATTCCGATAATGAGCGTCTGGAATTTTTAGGGGATGCGGTATTAGAAGTTATTTCGAGTGAGTTTTTATTTACGAATTATCCCGATCTGCCGGAAGGGAATCTTACAAAACTGCGTGCGAGTTTAGTATGTGAGCCGACACTGGCAGCCTGCACACCGCAGATACAGTTAGGAGAATTTATCCGTCTTGGAAAAGGCGAGGATATGACCGGAGGACGTACAAGAAAATCCATTTTATCTGATGCCTTAGAAGCAGTGATCGGTGCAATTTATCTGGATGGTGGTTTTACTAATGCAAAAGAGTTTATACATCGTTTTGTTTTGACGGACCAGGAAGATAAGAAACTCTTTTATGATAGTAAAACTATCCTTCAAGAGATTGTTCAGGCTGAAAAACTAGGAGAGATAGAATATCATCTGATAGGCGAGGAAGGACCTGATCATAACAAATCATTTTCTGTGGAACTGACGATCCGGGGCAGGTCGTACGGTAAAGGCAAAGGAAGGACTAAAAAAGCGGCGGAACAGCAGGCTGCCTATGAGGCGATTCATGTGCTGAAAAAAAGATAAAGCAGGTGTTCTATGTATTTAAAAAGTATAGAAGTGCAGGGGTTTAAGTCCTTTGCAAATAAGATTAAATTTGACTTTCATAACGGAATTACAGGTATTGTCGGACCAAATGGAAGCGGAAAGAGCAATGTTGCGGATGCAGTTCGCTGGGTACTGGGAGAGCAACGGGTAAAACAGCTCCGCGGCGGTACGATGCAGGACGTAATCTTTTCGGGAACAGAGAACAGGAAACCGTTAAGTTATGCCTCTGTAGCGATCACATTGGATAATGCGGATCACAAATTGCCTGTTGATTATGAAGAAGTTACTGTGACGAGAAAGCTGTACCGTTCAGGAGAAAGTGAATATCTGATCAACGGAGCGTCCTGTCGGCTGAAAGATATTAATGAAATGTTTTATGACACAGGTATCGGTAAAGAAGGATATTCGATTATAGGTCAGGGACAGATCGATAAAATATTAAGCGGGAAGCCGGAAGAAAGAAGAGAATTGTTCGACGAGGCTGCCGGAATCGTAAAGTTTAAGCGGAGAAAAAACCTATCGGTAAAGAAACTTGAAGAAGAACGTATGAACTTAACCCGCGTAAACGATATTTTACAGGAACTGGAAAAGCAGTTGGGACCTTTGGAAAAACAGTCGGAAACAGCGAAAGAGTATTTAAAGAAAAAGGAAGAGTTAAAGACATATGATATTAATATGTTCCTTTTGGAAGAAGAGAGGATCCGTGACTGTTTAAAAGAAACACAAAAGAAACTGGAGATCGCATCATTAGAATTAGAAGAGTCAAATATCAGTTATGATAAGATGAAAACGGAGTATGAGGCGATTGAAGAGGAAGTAGAAGAGATCGACCTTGCAATCGAAACTGCAAAAAATCGTTTGAATGAAACAAATTTACTGAAGCAGCAACTGGAAGGTCAGATCAATGTATTGAGAGAACAGATCAATACGGCTCGTATGAATGATGAGCATTATGATAACCGGTTGAATACCGTCCAATCGGAAATCAATATGAGAAAAGAGCAGAAAGCGTCTTTTGAAGAAGAAAAGAAAAATCTTTCGGAAAAGCTGCGTGAAGCGTCGCAGGCAGATACGGTTGTAAAAAAACGACTGATCGATGTGCAGACACAGATTGCGGAGCATACAGAAGAGATCGAACAGCGGAAACAGGAAATTATGGATCTTCTTGGAAACAGAGCTTCTACGAAAGCAAAAATCCAACATTTTGATACAACGAGAGATCAAATATCAACAAGAAAATCCGTGCTTGCAAGAAATATTTTAGAAGTGTCGGCAAAGGCGAAAGAGCAGGAAGAGCAGCTGCATGAACATGAAGAGCGGTTGTCTGAGATTCAAGATAAGATTCGGCTCTATAATATGCAGATTACCGAAAATGAACAGAAGATACAAAAACTTCAAGAAGAGTTAAATGTCAGACAGGAAAAATTGAATGTCGGACGAACAGCATATCACAGAGAGGCATCCAGGCTGGAATCACTGAAAAATATTACGGAGCGTTATGATGGATATGGAAACAGTATCCGTAAAGTGATGGCAAATAAGGATAAAAATCCGGGATTGATCGGCGTTGTTGCAGATATTATCAAAGTCGATAAAGAATATGAGATTGCGATTGAGACTGCTTTGGGCGGAAGTATTCAAAATATTGTTACGGATAATGAAGATACAGCCAAGAAAATGATTTCTTTTTTAAAGACGAATAAGTTCGGCCGGGCAACATTTTTGCCGCTTACAAGTATGAGAGGCGGAGGCGGAATTCGCAATGAAGAAGCGCTTAAAGAACCGGGAGTGATCGGTACGGCAGATAAGCTTGTTTATGTAGAGGCGCGTTTTACCGGACTGGCAGAGCAGTTGTTAGGAAGAACCCTTGTCGTTAGAACGATCGATGACGGAATTCTCATTGCAAGAAAATATAAGCAGTCGATTAGACTTGTTACTTTGGAAGGAGAATTGATCAATCCGGGAGGATCGATGACGGGAGGCGCATTTAAAAATTCCAGCAACCTGCTGAGCAGAAGACGAGAGATCGAAGAATTTGAAAAGACGGTAGCCATGCTGAAAAAAGATATGGATGCCGCCGAGGCAGATGTAAGCAGGATTAAATCTGAACGCGCGGGATGCTACAATATGGTAGATGATATCCGTCAGGAACTCAGAAAGGCATCGGTCATCGAAAATACAGCGAAGATGAATGCCGAGCAGACGAAGACGCGTATGGAGGAGGCAAAACAAAGCTGTGCAGGTTATGTCGCAGAACAAGGAAAGCTTGAAAGAGAGTTAGGAGAGATAATAGAGAACGAAGAGTCGATCAGGATGGAACTTGAGGTATCTGAAAATTTAGAAAAAGAACTCAATCTTCGGATCGAAGAACTTCATGCTCTGCTTGAAAAAGAAAGAGATACGGAGAGTGAACAGCTTAAGATCTCAGAAGAATCACATTTATCTTTGGCAGGAATGGAACAGCAGAATCTTTTCGTATCGGAAAATATTTCACGTATTGAAGAAGAGATCGTCAAGTTTCAGGCAGAACTGGAAGAATTGGATAAAAATAAAGATCATGCGTCAGATGAGATTAAGGAAAAGGAAGACAAGATAAAAGAGCTTCGGGGAACGATTGATAATTCAAGAGAATTGTTTGATGAAATTGAAAAAGAAATAAAAGAACAGACAGAGGGAAGAGATGCATTAAACAGGAAGCATAAACAGTTTCTGCAAATGCGGGAAGACTTGTCAAAACATATTTCGGCTCTCGATAAAGAATGTTTCCGCCTGGACAGTCAAAAACAATCTTACGAGGCGGCGTCTGAAAAGCAGATGAATTATATGTGGGAAGAATATGAGATCACATACAATCATGCGATGAAGCTTCGTGACGAAAATCTGACGGATCTTGCGTATATGAAGCGTCAGATACAAGAGTTGAAAAATGAGATCCGAAAACTCGGCACAGTCAATGTCAATGCGATTGAAGATTTTAAAAATATTTCCGAAAGATATGCATTTTTGAAAAATCAGCATGACGACCTTGTCGAGGCGGAGCAGACGCTGATGCAGATCATTGATGAATTAGATGCTGCAATGAGAAAACAGTTTGCCGAGCAGTTTTTAAAAATAAAAGAAGAGTTCAACACAGTGTTCCGACAGTTGTTCGGAGGCGGAAAAGGAACATTGGAGTTGATGGAAGATGAGGATATTTTGGAGGCGGGAATCCGTATCATTGCCCAGCCGCCAGGGAAAAAACTTCAAAATATGATGCAGCTTTCCGGCGGCGAAAAAGCGTTGACGGCAATTTCTTTATTATTTGCGATCCAGAATTTAAAACCGTCGCCGTTTTGTCTTCTTGATGAGATTGAAGCGGCGCTGGATGATAATAACGTGACCCGCTTTGCACAATATCTGCATAAACTGACGAAAAATACGCAGTTTATCGTAATTACGCATCGTAGAGGAACGATGACGGCAGCAGATAGACTGTATGGAATCACGATGCAGGAAAAAGGCGTTTCAACGCTTGTTTCAGTCGATCTTTTGGAAGATAAATTGGATCGCTGAGAATTGATAAAGGAATCAGAGAAAGGAATTAATTAGATAAATGGAAGAAAAAAAAGGATTTTTCAGGCGTCTTGTATCAGGTCTTGCAAAGACAAGAGATAATATTGTATCCGGGATGGACAGTATTTTTCATGGCTTTTCAAAAATAGACGAGGAGTTTTATGAGGAGCTGGAAGAGACGTTGATCATGGGCGATCTCGGAGTACACTCTACAATGGAAATATTAGAAGACCTCCGGGCAAAAGTAAAAGAAAGACATATCAAAGAACCGATTGAGTGCAGACAATTATTGATTGACAGTATCCGGGAACAAATGGATGTAGGAGAGACGGCATATGAGTTTGAAAACAGAACATCTGTCGTGTTTGTGATCGGAGTAAACGGAGTCGGGAAAACAACTACGATCGGAAAACTGGCGGGAAAGTTGAAAAGTCAGGGGAAAAAGGTTGTTTTGGCGGCAGCCGATACTTTTCGTGCTGCGGCGGGAGAACAGCTTCGAGAATGGGCGAACCGTGCCGATGCAGATATGATCGGAGGGCAGGAAGGAGCAGATCCGGCAGCTGTAATCTATGACGCGGTAGCTGCGGCAAAAGCACGTCATGCAGATGTGCTTCTCTGTGATACGGCAGGAAGACTTCACAATAAAAAGAACCTGATGGAGGAACTTAAGAAGATCAACCGTGTGATCGACAGAGAGTATCCGGAAGCTTTTCGGGAGACACTTGTCGTATTAGATGCGACAACAGGACAAAATGCTTTGGCACAGGCAAAAGAGTTTAATGAAGTGGCAGACATTACAGGTGTTATTCTTACAAAGATGGACGGAACGGCAAAAGGTGGAATTGCAGTTGCGATTCAGGCAGAACTTGGAATTCCCGTAAAATATATCGGAGTCGGAGAGACGATAGACGATCTTCAGAAATTTGATGCAGATGAGTTTGTAAACGCATTGTTTTACAGAGAGGATGAAGAAAAATGATGACATTGGAGAAATTTGAAGAAGCCAGCGAGCTTGTAAAAAAAGTGACGAATTCTACAAAGCTTGTGTACAGTGATTATTTAAGCGAGCAAAGCGGAGGAAAGGTTTATTTAAAGCCGGAAAATATGCAGCATACCGGAGCATACAAGATCAGAGGAGCTTATTATAAAATCAGTACGTTATCGGATGAAGAACGAGGCAGAGGACTGATCACGGCATCGGCGGGAAATCACGCTCAGGGCGTTGCCTTTGCCGCAAAAAAATTTGGCTGTAAAGCAGTTATCGTTATGCCTACGGTTACACCTCTTATAAAAGTGAACCGTACAAAGAGCTACGGCGCGGAAGTGATCCTGCACGGAGATGTCTATGACGATGCTTATGCCTATGCGTGTGAGCTGGCAGAAAAAGAGGGATATACGTTTGTACATCCGTTTAATGACATAGATGTAGCAACAGGCCAGGGAACGATCGCAATGGAAATCGTTCAGGAACTTCCGACTGTTGATTACATTCTTGTTCCGATCGGAGGAGGCGGACTTGTTTCCGGCGTTGCGACGCTGGCTAAGATGTTGAATCCGAAAATAAAAGTAATCGGAGTAGAACCGGCAGAGGCGGCAAGTATGAAAGCGGCGCTTGCGGCAGGCGAAGTCGTACAACTTGAAAGCGCCAATACGATCGCGGACGGAACGGCCGTGAAAGCTGTAGGAGATAAAATTCTTCCCTTTGTTAAGGAAAATGTAGACGACGTTCTTCTTGTAGAAGATGATGAATTGATCGGCGCATTTCTTGACATGGTAGAGAATCATAAGATGATCGTTGAAAATTCAGGTCTTTTGTCAGTAGCGGCATTGAAGCAGCTTGACTGCAAAGGGAAAAAGGTAGTCTGTGTATTAAGCGGCGGTAATATGGACGTAATTACGATGTCATCTATTGTACAGCATGGATTGATCCAACGCGACAGGATTTTTTCTGTATCTGTACTTCTTCCTGACAAACCGGGTGAACTTGTCCAGGTGGCGCAGACAATCGCAGAAGCTCAGGGAAATGTAATTAAGCTGGAGCATAACCAATTTGTAAGTACAAACAGAAATGCGGCAGTAGAGCTTCGTATTACGATGGAGGCATTTGGAACAGAACACAAGCAGGAGATACTAAAAGCATTAGAGAAAAAAGGATACCGTCCGAGATTGATCGGTGCTAAACTGTATTAAGTTTGCAAAGCGGTGAGGGATACATTTGGAAACTATAAAAACGGTACAGTCTCAAGATAAAAGAATCTTTTGACTGTACCGTTTTTATAGCTCTAAGTTTCATTGTATAGCAAACAAACATTCAAGCGCCGGTCTTTTAAAATCAATTAGTTACAATATATTTTATACTGTATGCACGATCAAATCTGTTCGCCGCGGGCATATTTTTCAAGCAGAGCATGAATTTTGTCTGTCGGATTCATTACAGCACCGATTGTAATATCGTGATTAAGAGAATCAATGATCAAAGCGAGAAACTTACTCATATCTGCTTTTACGAAATATGGTTTTTTGTATAATTCTGCAGGCAGATATGTAAGGTTTGTCGTAATAACTTTATTGATATATCCCTTTTCATAGTATTCGTCAAATTTTTCAAATCCTTCGGTGAATAAACCAAAAGTTGTACATACAAATACACGGCCTGCTTTTCTTTCTTTTAACTGTTTTGCGACATCAAGCATACTTCCTCCGGAAGCGATCATATCATCTACGATGATAACATCTTTTCCGGCAACGTCATCGCCGAGAAATTCATGAGCCACAATCGGATTCTTACCATTGATGATTGTAGAATAGTCACGGCGTTTATAAAACATTCCCATATCGACACCGAGAATATTGGAAAAATAAACGGCGCGGTGCATCGCTCCCTCATCAGGGCTGATGATCATAAGGTGATCTTTATCGGGGATAAGATCAGGAACGGCGCGAAACAGCGCTTTCATAAATTGGTACGGCGGATTGAAGCTGTCAAATCCGCTTAGAGGGATCGCGTTTTGTACGCGGGGATCGTGGGCGTCAAAAGTGACGATGTTTGAAACTCCCATTGCGTTTAATTCTTCAAGAGCAAGCGCACAGTCAAGAGATTCGCGTTTTGTACGTTTGTGCTGGCGGCTTTCGTACAGGAAAGGCATAATGACGTTAATACGCTTTGCTTTGCCGGTTGCAGCGGAGATGATTCGTTTCAGGTCCTGGAAATGATCATCAGGAGACATGTGGTTTAGATGTCCGTTTACAGTGTAAGTAAGGTTGTGGTTGCAAACGTCGGTCATGATGAAAAGATCTGTTCCCCGGATAGTTTCTTTAAGAAGTCCTTTTGCTTCTCCTGTGCCAAAACGGGGACAGCAGCAGTCTACGAGATAGTTGTTTGACTTGTAGTTTACATACAGAGAAGATTCGGATACTTCGTTGATTGTATTTTCACGAAAAGAAACAATATAATCATTTACTTTTTGTCCGAGTTCTCTGCAGCTTTCCATTGCAATGAGTTTTAGCGGTGCGGCCGGAAGAGTTTTTTCTAAAAGTTCGATATTTGACATAGTATTCTCCTGTTAAATAATAGTATAAATTGAGTTTTAAGCCGGAGCATAGAAAAATGCAAACGACTTTACAGCACTAGAATCATATCATTTTTCAGCCTGAAATTCAAGCGCCGCTTCTTTTGTATGTATGTTGTATTGGTGAAGTACAGTCTTTGCGAAGAGGTTTAAATGTGTTATAGTATGTGATAGAATGAACAGCAAATAAGGGGAATAACAAATGACAGGAAAAAAACATGAGCATATTGTCAAATCAATCATGCCCGGCAGTATTGCGGAGGAATTAGGCATTGAACCCGGAGATAAACTTCTTTCGATCGACGGTCAGGAGATTGAAGATATTTTTGATTATCAGTTTTACGTGGAAGACGAAGAAATCGTACTTTTGATTGAGAAACAGGACGGAGAACAGTGGGAGCTTGAGATTGAAAAAGATGCAGACGAGCAGCTTGGAATAGAGTTCGGGCAGGGGTTGATGGATGAGTATCGTTCCTGCCGGAATAAGTGCATGTTCTGCTTCATCGATCAGATGCCGGAGGGAATGAGAGATACTCTTTATTTTAAAGACGATGATTCAAGATTGTCTTTTTTACAGGGAAATTATGTGACGCTTACAAATATGAGTGATCATGATATTGAGCGGATTATTAGGTATAGGTTAGAACCGATCAATATTTCGTTTCAAACGACGAATCCACAACTACGCTGCAAGATGCTTCACAATCGTTTTGCGGGAGATGCGCTGAAAAAAGTAGACAGACTTTTTGAAGGCGGTATTGAAATGAACGGACAGATCGTACTGTGCAAAGGAGAAAACGACGGGGCTGAGCTGGAACGTTCTATTAAAGACCTGACGGCATATATTCCGCTTCTTCGAAGCGTTTCTGTCGTTCCGGTAGGGCTTACAAAGTTCAGAGACGGTCTGTATCATTTAGAGCCGTTTACGAAAGAGGATGCCAAAGAAGTATTATCAGTTATACACAAATGGCAGGATCGCATTTATGAGCAGTACGGAATTCATTTCATTCATGCAGGGGATGAGTGGTATTTGCTCGCAGGACAGGAGGTGCCGGAGGAAGAGCGGTATGACGGATATCTTCAGTTGGAAAATGGGGTCGGAATGCTCCGTCTTCTTTTTGAAGAATTTACAGAAGGGTATAAAAGCCTTACAGGAGACGAGCGGCAGGAAGAACTGTCGATTGCCACAGGAAAGCTGGCATATCCTTATATAAGCGCCATGGCGGAAAAGATAGAAGAGAAATTTCCTAATTTGGAAATTCATGTCTTTTCTATCCGAAACGACTTTTTCGGAGAACGCATTACTGTGTCCGGACTGATCACGGCGCAGGATCTGACAGCGCAGCTTAAAGGAGAGCGTCTTGGCAGCAGACTGCTCATTCCGTGCAATATGTTAAAGACAGATGAAGATGTGTTTCTTGATGATTTTACGGTAAGACAAGTATCCGACGCTTTACAAGTGCCTATTGATATTGTAAAATCAAGCGGACAGGATTTTATAGATGCGGTGATCGGAGAAAAACAGACAGATCCGGACTGCAAAACCGAAAGATTGATTTGAAAGGAAAATAATATGAGTAAACCAGTAGTTGCCATTGTCGGCCGCCCGAATGTCGGAAAGTCAACCCTTTTTAATGCTTTGGCAGGAGAGATGATTTCTATTGTGAAAGATACTCCGGGAGTGACAAGAGACAGGATTTATGCGGATGTGACATGGCTTGATAAAGAATTTACAATGATCGATACAGGCGGTATAGAACCGGACAGCAAAGACATCATTTTATCACAGATGAGAGAGCAGGCTCAGATTGCGATTGATACGGCGGATGTTATTATTTTTATAACTGATGTGAAGCAGGGACTTGTGGATGCGGATTCTAAAGTCGCGGACATGCTCAGAAGATCCGGAAAGCCGGTTGTCCTTGTTGTAAATAAAGTGGATAATTTTGACAAATATATGGCAGATGTATATGAGTTTTATAATCTTGGTATCGGGGATCCGGTTCCGATCTCGGCAGCATCCAGATTGGGACTTGGCGATATGCTTGACATTGTCGCGGAAAACTTTCCGGAAGGAAGCGCTCAGGCGGAAGATGATGACCGCCCGCGGGTTGCGATCGTAGGGAAACCGAACGTCGGAAAGTCGTCGATTATCAATAAACTGCTCGGAGAGAATCGAGTAATCGTCTCGGATATCGCGGGAACAACAAGAGACGCCATTGATACTGAGATTCTTCATAACGGAAAAGAATATATTTTTATTGATACGGCAGGACTTCGCAGAAAGAATAAAATCAAAGAAGAACTGGAACGCTACAGTATTATCCGTACGGTAACAGCCGTGGAAAGAGCAGACGTAGTGCTTATGGTTATCGATGCGACAGAAGGAGTGACGGAGCAGGATGCAAAGATTGCGGGAATTGCTCATGAACGTGGAAAAGGCGTGATCATCGTTGTGAACAAATGGGATGCGATTGAGAAAAACGACAGAACGATGCGTGAGTATGAAAGCGATATCCGTCAGGTGCTTTCTTATATGCCGTATGCGGAAATTATGTATGTATCCGCAGCAACCGGTCAAAGATTGAACCGGTTATATGATATGATCGATATGGTTATCGAGAATCAGACACTTCGGATCGCAACCGGAGTTTTAAACGAGATTATGACAGAAGCAGTGGCAATGCAGCAGCCTCCGTCAGATAAAGGAAAAAGACTGAAGCTTTATTATATTACGCAAGTTGCGGTAAAACCTCCGACTTTTGTTATCTTTGTAAACGATAAGGAATTGATGCATTTTTCATATACGCGGTATTTGGAAAATAAGATCAGAGAAGCGTTTGGTTTTAGAGGAACTTCCCTGAAATTCTTTATAAGAGAACGGAAAGAAAAGGGGTAAAGAAATATGGAACGATTGATCTGTCTTGCGGTCGGATATGTGTGCGGTCTTTTTCAGACCGGATATCTGGTCGGTAAGATGAACCATATAGATATCAGAAAAGAGGGAAGCGGAAATTCGGGAACGACAAATGCTCTTCGTGTGCTCGGATGGAAAGCGGGGATCTTCACTTTTCTCGGAGATGTTTTAAAATGTGTGGCTGCATATTTTATTGTACGTTTTATGTATCGGGGGAGCGATTGTCTTCCGTTGCTTGTAATGTACGCAGGGGCAGGAGTGACTCTCGGACATAACTTTCCGTTTTATATGAACTTTAAAGGCGGAAAAGGAATTGCGGTTATGGCAGGACTTGTCTTTATTAACAGTGTGTGGCATATGCCGCAGAGTCTTTTTCTTATACTTGTTACGGCATTATTCTTTTTTATTCCTGTGATCGTGACAAGGTACATATCTGTCGGTTCTCTTTGTGCATACACAGCATTTTTAATTGAAATGATCCTATTTGGACAGTGGGGATGGTTCGATATGGAAGCAGGCTACTGTTATGAACTATATGGGATCGCAGTTCTTTTGACTGCATTAGCATGGTATCGCCATAGAGAGAACATAAAGCGTCTGGTCAAAGGAACAGAAAATAAATTCGGTTCAAAAAGAAAGGGGCATTGATTTATGGCAAATGTAGGAGTAATCGGTGCGGGAAGCTGGGGAACGGCGTTATCGGTTCTTCTGGCTGACAACGGACATCATGTGACGATCTGGTCGATCGATGAAAAAGAAGTTGAAATGCTGGATAAAAAGAGAGAACACCTGACGAAGCTTCCGGGGGTGAAACTTTCCGACGGCATGACGATCACGGGTGATCTGGAATCGGCAGTCAAGGGAAAAGACTTTCTTGTACTTGCAGTTCCGTCGCCGTTTACAAGGGCAACTGCGAAGAAGATGTCAGCTTACGTCGGGAAAGGTCAGATTATCGTTGATGTGGCAAAGGGAATCGAGGAGAGTACACTTTTGACATTGTCTGCTCAGATCGAAGAAGAAATCCCTCAGGCGGACGTAGCGGTTCTTTCAGGACCAAGCCATGCAGAAGAAGTCGGAAGAAAGCTTCCGACAACATGTGTCATCGGAGCAAAAACAAAAAAAACGGCGGAATATTTGCAGTCTGCGTTTATTAATAAAGTGTTCCGTGTATATACAAGTCCGGATATTTTAGGAATTGAGCTTGGCGGTTCTTTGAAAAATGTCATTGCTCTTGCAGCGGGAATCGCAGATGGCCTTGGTTACGGAGATAATACAAAGGCAGCGCTTATTACCCGCGGAATTGCGGAAATTGCCAGACTGGGCGTGAAGATGGGCGGGAAGATCGAGACGTTCACAGGTTTGACGGGAATAGGAGATTTGATCGTTACGTGCGCCAGCGTCCACAGCAGAAACCGGAAAGCAGGATATCTTATCGGACAGGGAAGGTCAATGCAGGAAGCAATGGATGAAGTTCAGATGGTTGTTGAAGGCGTTTATTCGGCAAAGGCAGCGGCGAAGCTGGCAAAAAAATATGATGTTCCCATGCCGATCGTGGAAGAAGTCAATAAAGTGCTTTTTGAAGGGAAATCACCGGCGGAAGCTGTGGATGACCTGATGCTTAGAGAGTCGCGTTCCGAGCATAGAGCGCTTCAATGGGAAAAATAAAGTCATACCCCCGTTTGCGGATGCATAAATTGTATCAGCAGAACAAGGGGGTATTTTTATGGAATCATTTCAAGTATACAAAGATATGAAGGCGAGGACGAACGGGGAAATTTATATCGGGGTAGTCGGACCGGTTCGGACAGGCAAATCAACATTTATCAAGCGGTTTATGGATCTTTTAGTGCTTCCGAATATGACAGATATACATGCAAAAGAACGGACGCAAGATGAATTGCCGCAGTCTGCTTCCGGTACGACAATTATGACTACAGAACCGAAGTTCGTTCCGAAAGAGGCGGCGGGGGTGAAGCTGTCAGATGATCTGGAAGTGAAGATACGAATGATCGACTGTGTCGGTTTTATGGCAGAAGGAGCATCCGGCCATATTGAAAAGGACGAAGAGCGGCAGGTAAAGACACCGTGGTTTGAATATGAGATCCCGTTTACGAAAGCGGCTGCAATCGGGACGCAGAAAGTGATCCGGGATCATGCTACAATAGGGATTGTTGTAACGACAGACGGAAGCGTTACGGATTTGCCGAGGGAAAATTATATTCAGGCAGAAGAAAGGACGGTAAAAGAACTCAAAGCGATAGGAAAGCCGTTTATGATATTGCTTAACTGTAAGAAACCATATACAGAAGAATCTAAGAAGCTTCAGGAAGAACTTCGTGAAAAATACGAAACGGCAGTATTGCCTGTGAATTGTGAACAGATGAAAGAAGAGGATATCCATGAAATTATGCGTCAGGTTCTCTATGAATTTCCGGTCACAGAGGTCGAGTTTTATGTGCCGAAATGGGTGGAAATGCTTTCGAGGGAACATAAGATCAAACAAGATCTTTTTGAGCATGTAAGAAAGATCATGGAGACGATGGATGATATCCGAAGTGTCGTGTCGCGGTCTTTTGAGGCTGAAGGACCGTACATAGAGCGTATCCTGACGGAAAAGATCGAGATGGATACGGGAAAAGTACAGGTGAAAATTGAATTTGCCGAATCTTATTACTATGAAGTGATCAGTGAAGTGACAGGAGAAGAGATTCACGGCGAATATGAGCTTATGGCAGTGATGAAAGAGTTGTCGGCAATGCGGGAAGAATTTTCCCGGATCAAAGATGCTTTTGCCGATGTGAAAATGAAAGGATACGGCGTCGTGAGTCCGTCAAAAGAAGATATCCGGCTTGAAGAGCCGGTGATTATCAAACAGGGAAGTAAATTCGGAGTAAAGATTCGTTCGGAGGCGCCGTCGATCCATATGATCCGTGCAAATATAGAGACAGAGATCGCACCGATCGTCGGAAATGAGAAGCAGGCGGAAGATCTTGCCGGATACATTAAAAAAGAGAGTGAGACTCCGGAGGGCGTATGGGGAACAAATATTTTCGGAAAAACAGTAGAAGAGCTTGTGATGGACGGCATGAGAAATAAAATAGCGATGATTAATGATGAAAGCCAGGTAAAACTTCAGGATTCTATGCAGAAGATCGTAAATGATTCAAATGGCGGCATGGTATGTATTATTATCTGACGGCAGTTCTTGACAAGAAAATAAAAATAGTCTAGGCTTTCAGTATGACAAAAGAATTCAATAGGAGGCGTAAGATGAGTACGCAGTTTGACAAACTTGAGAAATGCTATGAATATTGTAAAACAGTGACAGATTTTATCCCCCGCGTCGGTCTGATCTTAGGATCCGGACTCGGGGGATATGCGAAAAATATGAAAGTTGTAAAAGAGATATCATATGACCAAATTCCGGGGTTCCCGGTTTCAACAGTGCAGGGACATGATGGAAAATTTCTCCTTGGTTATATAGGGAAAGTTCCTGCAATGGTAATGAAAGGACGCGTTCATTTTTATGAAGGATATACGCCTCAGGAGGTTGTTCTTCCGGTGCGTCTTATGAAGCGTATGGGGATTGAAATTCTTTTTCTGACGAATGCATCAGGTGGAATCAATCGTGATTTTCAGGTAGGAGATTTTATGATGATCACAGATCATATTTCATCTTTCGTTCCGTCTCCTTTGATCGGAGAGAACGTATCGGAACTTGGCGAAAGATTTCCCGACATGACAAAAATCTATGATGCCAATCTGAATCAGATCATTGAGAAAACTGCCGCGGAAGAAAAGATTATTTTGAAAAAAGGGGTATATCTTCAGACGTCCGGTCCGAATTTTGAAAGTCCGGCAGAAGTGCGTATGTATGGAATATTAGGTGCAGATGCAGTCGGAATGAGTACGGCGTGCGAAGCGATGGCAGCTCGTCATGCGGGAATACGGGTGTGCGGGATCTCATGCGTCTCTAATATGGCAAGCGGATTGTCGGGTGAAGAATTAAGCCATCTTGACGTACAGGCTGTGGCAGATCGAAGAGCTCAGGAGTTTGAACGTCTTGTGACAAGATCGATTGAAAAGATGTGCGAGGATGAAAGATCAGAGTAGGAGAAAACGGATGAGGACGAGAATATACAATGCAAGAATTTTGACAATGGAAGAAAAACGACCTGTTTTTAAAGGTGAGATCTATATTGACGGCGGAAAGATTTTCCGCATAAAAGAAGCCAAAACGGAAAAAAGTGAGCGGACAGAAAAACCGGCTTTAAATGAAGAAGAAAAATGGGACGAAGAAATCGACGCAGAGGGAAATCTGATTATGCCCGGGTTTAAAAATGCGCATACTCATTCTGCTATGACATTTCTGCGTTCTTATGCAGATGATATGAAACTTCAGGAATGGCTTTTTGATAAGGTATTTCCGGCAGAAGCAAAGCTGACATCCGATGACGTATATCATTTGACAAAACTTGCGATTTT
>OLSP01002105.1_pt1 | contig 16766 bp, 8 predicted proteins | sample 1672941 | NCBI WGS metagenome assembly OLSP01 (sample SAMEA3136739, study PRJEB25190) | human gut metagenome | reverse complement strand
CCGTTACACCCTGCTTCTTTGCCATTTCCTTTATCAGATATTCCGCCATATCACGAGCCGAAGTATCAATTTCGGCAAGGTGTTCATATAACTTTCCGCTTGTCAGCAGATTAAAATATAGCACACGCTTATGTTCCCTCAAATATCGTTGCCGCAATCGACTATATTTTGAAAGGGGAGGACTTTTCTCTACTGTCAGGCAGGGATAATAGTAATCTCCGATGAGTTCGTATCGGATACCTGTTCTTTCGTCTGTAATAAATCTTTGCATAGTTCTTTCTCCTTTTGCTTCTTGTAGTAAAACTCCAAGGTTTTCTTATTGTGATTTACCTTTTTACATTCCTCGGAACAGAATTTCTGCTGACTGTGTGTAGGCCAGTAAGTACTGCCACACACAGCACATACACGCTGACGATAATAATGATTGCCTTTTTCCGCTTCTCTGTCGGCTTTTGTCTTATCCTGCCTTGCCTGATAGCAGCAATCCTTTGAACAGAATATTTGTCGATTGCTTGTAGGGGTAAACTCTTTCTGACAATGGGGACATACCTCTGTTTTGACAATTTTGCCACCGTTTTCAGCAAGTTTTTTCGCCTTTCGATTCTCTCGATAGGCTTTTTCACGCTGACGCTGTTTCTCCAATCGCTTCTTTTCTTCCTGTTCTTCCTGCTCTTTTATCTCGGCAAGTTCTTCCTCGGTGTAGGCAATATCGACCTGTCCGACATAATTGAAGTAAATATCAACCTTTTGTGTCTTTGCTTTTCCCACACCCTCGGCTTCATACACCACAATCTTATCAATGAGTTCGGCAAACATCAAATCGGAAACTTCCGTAGGATTTTTATACTTTCGTATCAGCGATATAAAATGCTGAATATCCATAGTGCTGTCCTTTTCTTCGGAAAGTTCCTTTTTCATCGCTTCCATTTTCATTTCCAGCTCCGCCTGCTCATCGTCATACTGCTTCATCAATTGCTTGTATTGTCTTTCGGGCAGTAATCCCGATATAAGATTTTCATACAAGCCACGAATGAGCGTAGAGAGTTCGTCATAGCGTTTCTGACAGCGTTTTAACTCCGATTGATTGTGCTTCGGCTTTTCCTCTTGCTTATCTTTCCAAAGGGATTGCAGTTCCAAAGCAAAGGCTTTTTCATCATTCAGAACAAATCTTGAAAAGCGTTTAACTGCCGATAATATCAAGGCTTCAACATTATCAGCACTAATCGTATGGGAAGTACAGGAATTAACCCTGCTTGCATACCCGCCGCAACGGTAAGAATACTGAACAGAACCGTCTTTCTTGCTATAATGCGTTTGCAAAGTCATTCTCCTGCCACAGTCGGCACAGTACAGATAACCGCTTAATCGGTTGGTATGTGTACCTCTTGCCGCAGCTCTGTTCACTCGTTTCTTTCGCTTCTGAACGCTGTCCCAAAGTTCCTGCGATATGATAGGCTCGTGGGTGTTATAAAACACATACTGCTCATCTTCATCGGTAGTCTTTCTCTTATGCAATTTAAAATTGGTGCTGACCGACTTTCTCAAAACAGTATGTCCAAGATATTCCTGCCTGCTTAAAATCGTTCTAATGGCAGATATGCCCCAAATATAAGGGTCTGCAAACTTAATCCCGTTGTACTGTTCTGGGTGATATTCCTTTGCATATGCGGCAGGAATTAAAACCTTTTCTTCGGTCAGTATTTCCGCTATGGCTCGTGGACTTTTGCCCTCATTGGCAAGCAGAAAGATACGCTTTACCACCTCAGAAGCCACAGGGTCAACAACAAGCGTCTGCTTATCGCTCGGCAATCGGTTATATCCATAAGGGATTGAACCGCTACAACGCTTTCCGTCTTTCATTCGGGCATCAAATACAGCCTTGATTTTATTGCTCGTGTCTTTGGCATAAAATTCGTTCATAATATTCAAAAACGGAGCAAAATCATTATCCGAAGCATTGTTGCTGTCAATGCTGTTGTTGATTGCAAGAAAACGGACATCTTTCTGCGGAAACAGAATTTCCGTATAAAATCCGACTTGCAGATAGTTTCGCCCTAATCGGCTCATATCCTTAACAATCAATGTTCCGACATTGCCTGCTTCAACTTCTTTTATCAAAGACTGAAAGCCTGGGCGATTGAAATTTACACCCGAAAAACCATCGTCAGTAAAATGGCGGATGTTCTCAAAGCCATTTCTACGGGCATAATCTTCGAGGTATTTTTTCTGATTGGTAATGGAATTACTCTCGCCATTCAGGTCATCATCTCTTGATAATCTCTCATAAAGTGCTGTAATCTTTGAAGTCCTTGACATTCTCTTAACCTCCTTCCTTATGTATTTTCAATTTAGGACAGTTAATTTTATCGTCCTATTAAAGTATAGCCCTCGGGAGCCAGCTCAATGGCGGTCTGCGTCTCCCCAAAGGTGGAAGCCCAGCAGTCGAAGTGGGCAAGCCCCTTGCCGCGAATGGCGTCGTGCTGGAGATAGCGCATCATGGTATACAGTTCCGTCATGGAGTTTGAGACGGGCGTGCCCGTGGCGAATACCACGCCGCGGCTGCCGGTGATCTCGTCGATATACCGGCACTTGAGCAGCATATCCGAGGACTTCTGGGCGTCGGTGGCGGACAGCCCCGCCACGTTGCGCATCTTGGTGTAGAGAAACAGGTTCTTATAGTTGTGCGCCTCGTCCACATACAGGCGGTCTACGCCCAGCTGCTCGAAGGTTACAACGTCGTCCTTTCGGGAGCTGTCCTGGAGCTTTTTGAGCTTGGCTTCAAGCCCGCGCTTGGTGCGCTCCAGAGACTTAATTGTGAACCGCTCCGCCCGCTGGCTTTTCAGCTCCCGCAGTCCTTCCTCCACCTCGAAGATCTGCTCCGCCAAAAGCCGCTGCTGCCGTTCCATAGATACGGGTATCTTCTCAAACTGCGAGTGGCCGATGATAACGGCGTCGTATTCGCCCGTGGCGATGCGGGCGCAGAACTTCTTGCGGTTCTTCGGCTCGAAGTCCTTTTTCGTAGCCACGAGGATGTTGGCGGAGGGGTACAGCCGCAGGAACTCGCCCGACCACTGCTCTGTCAGGTGGTTGGGAACGACAAACAGGGACTTGTGGCACAGCCCCAGCCGTTTGGATTCCATGGCAGCGGCTACCATCTCGAAGGTCTTACCCGCGCCCACCTCGTGGGCAAGGAGGGTGTTGCCGCCGTAGAGCACATGGGCGACCGCGTTGAGCTGGTGCTCCCGCAGCCGTATCTCCGGGTTCATGCCCGCAAAGGTGATGTGGCTGCCGTCGTATTCGCGGGGTCTGGTGGAATTGAACAGCTCGTTGTACCTTGCGACCAGAGTGTGCCGCCTGTCGGGGTCGCGCCATATCCAGTCCCGGAAAGCGTCCCGGATGGCCTGCTGCTTCTGCTGGGCGAGGGTGGTTTCCTTGCTGTTGAGTACGCGCCGCTCCCTGCCGTCCGCATCGTGCTTGGTATCGTAGATGCGCACGTCGCGCAGATTCAGGGTATCTTCAAGAATCTTATAGGCGTTTGCGCGCTCCGTGCCGTAGGTCATATATGCGGCAATATTGCTGTAACTGACCGCGTTCTTGTTCCTGATGTTCCACTCGGCGGTGAAGGCGGAATAATTCACGTCGATCATGCGCTGCTGGTAGAAGGGCGTCTCGAAGGTCTCCCACATGAACTCCCGGATATACGAGGGGTCGATCCACGTTGCGCCAAGCCGCACCTCGATTTCCGAAGCATCGAGGTCTTTGGGCTGCGCCGCTTGCAGTGCTTCAACGTTGGGCAGATAGCCGGGGCTGTCCTGCGCCGCCTGCTCCGCCTCCCGCAGCTTCTGCCGGACGTTGCCGGAGAGATATTCATCTGCTGTCTGCCACTCCCCGCGCGCTGGGTCGAGGAAGATAACGCCGTTCAGCTCGTTGATCAGTTCGTCCTGGCTTCTGCCGGTGAGCTTAGACATATACTCCATATCCACGCAGGCTTTTTCGGAGATGGACAGCGCCAGCGCCTCCGAAGCGGTGTCCACGCTGGTCACGGCCTCGTGCGCCCGTATGGTTCGCCTGGTGAACATATCTGCCTTGCGCTTGAGGTTTTTGTCCTCGTCCAGCTCCTCCAGAGAGCAGAGCAGATAGTAGGAACTGTCCTCGGCAAAGGCCAGGGCGTTGGCGCGGGAGTTAATAAGCCCATACTTTGCGGTGAAGCCGTCGTAGAGGGTGTTCAGCTCCGCCTGCGTCTGCCGGATGGTTTCATCCGAAATAAAGCCGTCCATCTGCTGAGAGATGAGCTTCTGCACGCAGTCCCGCAGCTCCACCATGCCCTTGGCACGCTCCTTTGCGGTGGCGTTGAAGTCGGGTTTGGTCATGATGCTGTTCTGACGGTAGTACAGCTCCCCGTCCACCACGGTGTAGGAGAAGTTCCGCACATTCGGGTCTGCCGGGATGGTCTCCACGATGGTCTCATCCTCGCCCAGATCGGGCAGCTCCGCTTCCGCGTAGGTTCCCCGAATATTCCGAATTGCGCCGCTGAGCTGCTCCGCAAGGTCTGCGCCCTCGACGGGCGCAACGGTAAAGTCCTGCCTGCCGTACTGCGTGCTTTCCGAGGTCTGCCGCCCCAGCACCATCTCCGGGTGGTCGATGAAATACTGATTGATGGCAAAGCCGTCCGCGTTCGCTCCCGGGTTTCGCCAGATACCCGTGTGTACCCAATCGGGTTCGATCTCAATGGGTCTGTCCCGCTTTTGAAGAAAGATAATATCCGAAACGACATCCGTACCGGCGTTGGCCTTGAAGGCGTTGTTGGGCAGGCGGATCGCGCCGAGGAAGTCCGCGCGCTGGGCAATATACTTCCTTGCGGCGCTGTCCTTGGCGTCCATGGTGTAGCGGGAGGTGACGAAGGCCACCACGCCGCCCGGACGCACCTGCTCCAGCGCTTTTGCGAAAAAGTAGTTGTGAATGGAAAAACCGAGCTTGTCAAAAGCCCGGTCGCTGACCTGATACTGTCCAAAGGGTACGTTGCCCACGGCGAGGTCGAAGAAGTCCTTTCGGTCGGTGGTTTCAAAGCCGGCCACGGTAATATCCGCCTTTGGATAGAGCTGCTTGGCAATACGTCCCGTGATGGAATCCAGCTCCACACCGTAGAGCCTGCTGCTTTTCATGCTCTCCGGCAGCATACCGAAGAAGTTGCCCACGCCCATACTGGGCTCCAGAATGTTGCCGGTCTGGAAGCCCATATTCTCCACCGCGTCGTAAATGGCGCGGATAACGGTGGGACTGGTGTAGTGGGCGTTGAGGGTGGAGGCGCGGGCGGCGGCGTATTCCTCCGGGGATAGCGCGGCGTACAGCTCCGCAAATTCGGCTTTCCAGTTATCCTTGCTTTCATCAAAAGCGTCCGCAAGCCCGCCCCAGCCGACGTATTGGGAGAGGATATGCTGTTCCTCCGGTGTGGCGTTTCTGTTTTCGCTTTCAATCTGCTTCAGCGTGGCGATTGCCTTGATGTTGCGCCAGAATTTCTCCTTAGCGCCGCCTTTGCCGAGATCATCGTCCATGATGCGGAAGTTTTCCGCAGGCGGTAGCGGTGCGAAAGGCTCGTCTATCTCGGCCTGAGAGATGGCATCATCGGGGTCGGATACAAATTCGCCCATTTCCGAAAGTACCGCCCGCCCCTCATGCTCCAGAACCAATCGTTCTTCTTCACTCATGACGAACGGGTCATGCTCCGGCTCGTCAAAACGCAGAGTGCGAATCTCCACATCATAGGGGAGGTTGTTTTTGTCACCGGGATATACCGCCACGGTTTCCTCGGTGTAGGTGTGGTTTGGTTCTTTTTCGGGGACAGCCGTATTCTCTGCGGCGGTCTTTTCCGGCTGCGGATACCGCTCCATGAGCCGCGCGAAGCTCTCCCTGCTCTCCGCACGAGAGATAGGGTAGAGAAGCGATGGGTCGCGGAGAGAAATATCAAAAAGCCCGATGCGCTCAATAATGAACGGCTTGCCGTCCTCTAAATATACCGTATCGCCTACGGAATACGGGAACTGTTCTCGCTGCGGGACAGGAACTGTTTCGGGAACGTCTGTAACTGCTTCCTCTGGCTCATGCCAGCGGTATTGCTCCACAACCTCATCCGAAACGTGAATGAGGTCGCTGAAATCGAGATTTTCCAGCTCGTTGGTAATAATCTCTTGCAAAGAGCCGTACTGCCGGGTTTCCAGATGCTCATCATTCAGATAGCGCTCCAGCCGGTAATTCACAAGGTCGATGTTCACCTGAATGGGAATCTCATCGTCGGTGACGGTGGTGTAGGCGATGCCAATCTTGGTAGGGTCGCTGAAATCCGCCTCTGAGCCGTATTCGCTCCGGCAAAAGTCGGAGATCAATCCCTTTGCCCGTGCTAAAAGCGCCTGCTCCGCCTGTCCTTGCAGCTCCAGCCGGTACGCCTCCGCCTGCCATTCGCTTGTAAATTCCTCGGTCACGCCGTCCGCGTCCACATAGTAGCCGTGGGTCTCGTCGTCCCACACGGCGTACAGGGTGCGGAAGCCACGGTCAAGGCTTACCACATGGAAGCGGTCTGCGGGGTCGAAGGCAGGTTCTTCCTGCTGTGCCTTTCTTTCCTGCGCCGCGATCCGCTCCACATCCGCCATAACCTGCCGGATGAAGGGGCTGTTGCGATTAGCTTCCGCATCCACAACCTGCCCATTTACAATACCGCGTTCAGCAAGCGCTTCCCGGATGGCGATGGGGTCAATATTGTCAAAGTTGTCCTGTTCCTGCTCGGTGTAGAAGTTATCGGATTGAATGAGCTGCGCAATGCGCCGCTGCACCTTCGCCCATGACAGCGTGACCGGCTCGGAATTGCCCACGGAGATTTGCAGCGGTTTAGAGGTATCCTTCAAGCCGTACTCCCGCGCCAGCCATGCGGCGGTGTCCCGGTCGCGGGCGTGAGCCTTCATATAGCGGACAACTGCGTGCTTGCTTTCAATCCTGCCGTTCCACTGCTGCAAGGCCGCGTCAATGTCCGCCTGCGTGACCTTGTAGGGCGAGGGCGTAACCGTCGTTGCCAGCGTGGGGTAAAGCTCGTCCAAAAGCTCCTGATGGAGCCGGTTGTGGAACGCGGGCATATCGAAATAGAGCCGTGTGAGCTGCAAATCGCCGGATTCTGTGACGATGCGCCGGATTGCCGCCGCGCCCTCCAGATAGGCGTTTTGACGGTCGGAGTTGCGGCAGGCGTTGAGAAATGCTTCATCCTTGGAAAGCGCGTTGCCCACGCTCAGGCGGTATCTCTCGAACAGCTCCTGCACCGTGGGCTGAACTTGCTCTGCGGCGGGGTCGCGGAACACCCTCGTACCGTCTGCGCCAAACTCGGCTTCGTATGCGTCAATGGCGGCTTCTGCTTCATGGTCGATAGAGCGCAGCGTGTAAATGTGGCGCTCACCTCTAAAGTCTGGCGCTTCGGCAATCGTCACATCATACTTATCGCGTAATTTCTCTACATACATCTCTAAATTGTGCAACGGTACACCGCACATTTCCACACGGCCAGCGCCGGGGATGTTGCGGGTAGTGAGATTCATATTCAGCAGCTCCGCCGCCTGTTTTGCGTCCTCGCCGTACATCTCAAAGAAATCCCCCACCTGAAACAGCACGAGGTTGTCCGGGTGGGCTTCCTTTACGGCATTGTAGTCATTGCATGCTGCGCTTCGCTCTGCGGTCTGCCGCTGAAGCTGCTCAAAGCGCGCCTTTTCCTCCGGCGTCAGGAAACGGTCTTTGCGGATCAGCTCAGAGATACGCTTGGCGACGTTCGCCCAGTTCAGCTGGATTTCCGGACAGTCCTGCTTTTTCAGGCTGACGCCCTTGCCGCTGTGATCCTCACCGCTGTGGGATGCGCCGGATACCGCGTGGGAGCGTCCCCCAATGCCGTATTCATCTTTCAGGAAGTCCGCCTGCTCCCTGGGGGTATGCTTTTCTTTGAAATAGGCGTAGATGCGCCCCTTGCTTCCTTCAATATTGCTGCCGCGGGTCAGGGTCGCGGCAATCTCGTCCTCCGTAATAAACCGCTGCACGGCGGGAATCTCTGCCATTTCGGTGCGGTATTCCCTGCGGGACAGGGACAGCTCCCGCAAACCCTGCTCGATTTTGTCCGGCTTGTGGTGATGGAAGCGCAGCAGGCTCCTGTCCTCCCGGTAGTCGGATCGGAGCTGTGCTAAATCGTCCATGAGGACTTCGCGGAACGCAGAGTCTCTCAGCCGCCCGGCAAGCCGCGCCGTTTCCTCCGGGAAACCGCCGCCCCGCATATCCGACAGGCAGGAGAGGTAGCCCTGCGCCCGTGCCTTTTCACTTAAATCCTGCCGTAGATACCATACGGCCTGCGCCAGCTCCGCGCGCTCATGCCCCGGCGCTTCCGCAAGCTCCACATTGGCGGCGTATTCGCCCTGCTCCAAAAGCTGTCCGATGCGCTCCGCCGCCTCCTGCCAGCTTACGACCTTTGCGGAGGTCAGGTATCTTGCCGCATCCCCATTGGCGATGTGGATGCCGTCCTCGGCATACCAGGCGGAATATCTGCCGTTTTCGGTGACGATGCCGTTGCCGCCGTGAAAGCTGCTTTGAAGAAACGCTGCGATTTCTTCCACGCTCTTGCCCTTGGAGAACTCCGTGGCGATCTTCATGCGGGCATAGTCGGCGTTGCCCTCCATGCGCAGAATGTGGTCGATATCCGACTGCGGGATGGACATGGAAAAAGCGGAGGGCGTGTAGCTCTCCGCTTCTGCGATATATGCGATTTGCTCTTCCTCCGTGGGGAACAGGCTCAGTTGGTATGCCTGCGGTATCGGAGGCTGCGCCGGTTCCGCTTCCGGCGCGTCATTGGTCAGTTGTACACCAGCTCGCTGAGAATGATCTCCTCCGCCTGCGCCTTCAGGCTGTTCATCAGCCCCACCCATTTCATCTGATCGCGGGCTTTCAGCTCCTCCGTCACGCCCGCCGACTTCATCAGCTCCGGCATCATCTGCTCCAATCTCCGGTTCGCCGTCTCGTCGATCTCCCGCAGGTGCGGGAACAGCTTCTCCGACAGCACCAGACGGCTGTACAGCCCCGGTCTGTGCTCCTGAAGGTAGCTCCTGCGCAGTCTCCCGTACTTGCCCAGGGGTCTCGCGTCCTCCGGCGTCTCGCTCAGCGTCAGGTCGGGAATCAGGTAGTCCCCGTTCTTGGTGTAGGTCAGTTCTGTCATGGCTATGGCTCCTTTCCGCGAGTTTCTCGCGCTCGTAATTCTTGATGGTGACTTCGATCTGCCGCAGCACCTCTCCGTTGATCCTGCTCACCGCCGTGCCCAGCTCGGCGGCGGCTTCCGGGGTGTTGAAATCGAAGATGCTCAGGAAATCCTCATGCTCGAAGCGGTCGTCCGCTTCAAGCCCGCAGCGGGACATGAGCGAGTAGGCGATGCTGACGGCGGCGGCGCTTTGGAAGGCCGCTCCTACGTTGAACTCATCATACCCGTAAAGAAAGGAATCGTCAACGATGGCGAGGATATCCCGCTTATAGTCCCGCCAGTATTCCTCCGCAAGCTGAGACGCGATGCGCTCAAGCTGATCGGGAAGCCCTCCTTTTCCGTCCACACCGTAGCGGCTTTCCAGCATGGCGCTTACCGCGTCCGCGTGTTCCTCCCGGTATTCCCACAGATAGCGGCTCTTTGGAAACTCTCTGCCGCCCGTGTCCGACACGTCGAACACATACCGAAGCCTCGGCCTTTCGCCGCTGCTGTCGATGAGGGCGATGCCCTTGGAGCCCCTGCGGACATACCGGCCCATCTTTTCGTTCCAGAAGTCGTACTCCGCGCAGGCGGTGGCGTCCGGACGCTGGGCGTGGATCATGACCTGCTCGGCGTAGGGGTATTTGTACAGCCTTGCGGCGGTGGTGAGAAAGCCCGTCCAGCCCCGGTAGCTGCCGGTGATCTGCCGCTGAGCCTCGTCCGCCATCTGCATATACGTTTGTAGCTTGCTCGGCATATTGCTCCTCCTTCATGGCATGAATTTAGAGCGCCCGGAACGGACGCTCTATGTAAGGGGCGGTATTCGGTTTTCAGTCGGGGACTATACCGCAGTCAGTCCCTCCGTGATTTGTTTGAAAAAGTCTGCGCTCCATATATTCAGCACGGAGGAATCGTGAATGAACGGCTCCACATCCTGCCTTGCCTGTGCGTAATCGATGCTGTCGAAGCGTTCCGCCAGCATCTCTTTGATTTCCGGCAAGGAACAGTCCGCATCGGCAGAAATATATCCGGAATCAATCAATCGTGCCCGAAGGTGTTTTTGATTGACGGCCGCACCCCTTGAAAGATAGAATACATAGTCGTAAAGATCCCTGCCCTTGATGCGGCTTTGCCACGCACGGCAGATGACAGCATGGATTTTTCCTGCGAACAGGGAGGGCATATCGTACAGCCGCACCTCATACGGCACGGGCAGCAGCCGGTATTTGTGCTCGAATGAGGCGAAGGCGGGCGGGTTAACGTCCACCTCGAACTTAATCTTGACCGCTTCATTCTTCGCCACGCTTCCCGCCACCTTTTCATCCGCGTAGAACAGCAGGAGATGTTCCTTTGTGTTCCCCTTCAGGAAGGCGGAGCGGATGGTGCTTTCTTTTGTCTTTTCCTTTTCCTGAATCTCCACATTCAGCCCAAAGGCTTTTACTTCCTTCTCCAGCACGGGAAAGTAGGCGGTCAGGTCAAAGTCCAAATCCTCCGCTTCCAGCGAAAAATCCAGATCCTCGGAAAAGCGGTCGAGACCGTAGAAAATTCGCAGGGCGGTTCCGCCGTAGAACGCCGCTTTTTTGAAGAAGCCCGCACGGGACAAGCCGCAGAGCACAATTTCCTGCATGATCTCCTTCATAGCGTTCTTTCTGTCGTAGATATTCTCTACATGGTAGCTTTTCAGCATCTGTTCAATGGCGCTGTTCATGTCAAAGCCTCCTTAAAAGCGAGCAGAGCTTCTTTACGTTCGTGGAATGATACGCTCCGCTGTATTTGCAAACCTTATTTCCGTCCAGCTTCCCAATCTCCGATTCCTCAATCCGCAAATCCTCCGTCAGCAGCCGGAAAAGCTCCTGTGTGTTCGGTACGGGCGGCATAGTATAGAGCTGGTCGCACAGTGCCTTTTCCGGTTCTGCGATCCGATAGAAATAATCGCCCTCCTGCACGAGCCGAATCCCCAGCGGGAACGCCTCGGACGGCACATCCCGATAGGTGAAGGTTCCGAAGGGCGTTTCATACTTCTTTTTCTTTTTCTTTTCAAAGGTGGCGCAGGTAACGGCATATACCGCTTCGGGAATCAGCCCGTAGCGGCTGAGGGCATATTCAAAGGAAATGTATGAAGGCCCGTAAATACTGCCCGCAAGCAGGTACGCAGGAGCGTTCCGGTCAGTTTCATATAGCCCCCTTGTAATGGGAAAGCATTCGCCCCGCTCCGCCATACGCGCCAACTTTGACTTCGGAGAACCGTATCCCTTCAATTCTTCCAGTAGCATTGCTGTTGTCTTTATCATATTTTCACCTCGCAGTCTTATTATACGCAACTACCCGGTGAAAATCAAGCGTTTTCAGAAAAATAGTGCGAAAACTCCCTGCTCATTCTGTGCGTTTTCCGGAGAGAATACGCCTCCGTATTGACACTTTTTCTTTTGTGATGCGCTCTGTTGAAAATTTTTGCGGGTACACGCACTTTTCCTCAATAGGATAATCACAGCAGGAGCGACCCGAAAGCCGCTCCCGCCGCATCCGCCTTATTCGTCCGTGTCGAAGTCAGGCACCAGCTCCAGCGCTGCGAAGTCCTCATCGGTGATTTCGCCCAGCTTTTGCAGGGCGCTGTCGGTCAGCTTCCGCAGCTGGGCTTCGTCCTCGTCCAGGTATCCGCGCATTTCGGTGAGGGCGGAGATGAGTCCTTGGCGGTCGCCGGTCTGGTAGATGCACATGAGGTTCATTTCATCGTTGGTAAAATTCATCATAGCAGCTCTCTTTCCGCGCGCTTTGAACGCGCTGTCTTTTTCGGCTCGTTGACGGGAGGACAGAGCTTTGCCAGCACGGAGGGCTTCTTCTCCTGCCGTGCCGCTTGCGCCTGTTCCCGGCGCGCCGCCTGCGCCAGCTCCATGAGGGAGATGGGCTTGCCGGACTTGGCCTGTTCCTCCAGCTCTGCCACGGTCTGCTTCGGCCCGTTGTTGATAACGCCGTCGATCATGCCGTAGTCGTCCTCCATGGCCATCTCCGCGTTTTTGAGATAGTTTTCCGGCTTGAGGAAGTCGGGCAGCGCCTTGAAGCCTTGGGAATCCACGTAATGACAGGATACCATGCCGTTCTGCTTCAGCGCCACGATGTCGCTGACGGACAGGCTGTGGCCGCGAAAATCCTCCGGGCGGCGGAGGTTGAAGGTCTCATACAGCTCGTTCAACCTGTCCTGCGTATCGCCCCTGCGGTCAAGGTTTCCCGCATAGACGGCGGCGTAATTTTCCTTTTCAATGGAAAGCCCCTTTCGTGCCAGATACTCGGCGTTCATAAAGCGGAGCTGCGCCGTATTATCATTATCCCGAAGCTGATAGATTATAAAGCTGTCGGCGGTGTTACTGAGGAACGCCTTTTCATAGTCCGGCGGTGCGAAGCGGTCTTTGACCGTCTCCCATTCGGAGGCTTCCACGCCGAAGATGCCGTCAAAGCTGCGGATATCCTCCGCATTGAAGGCCATGGCCTCGGTGTTGTCCGTGTGAAGCATATACACGCTCACGTCCCGTTCCATGAGCTCCAGCGCGCGCTCCTTTGTCAGCGGCAGCATATTGGAATCGGTGTAGCCGTAGGCGTTCATGCTCTCAATAGAGATGGCAGGATCGGGGACGCAGCCATTGTCCGGCGCTGTGACCGGCTCCGGCTCCTGCACGGCGATCTCCTGCACCGGCTGGGCGGCAAGGCTCTCCGTCTCCTTATCCAGCCCGCGCTCCTTGCAGATTTCCGCGTAATGGCGGTCGATATCCGTAATCAGGGAGGATGAGGTTCGGTTGATGGTCTCCAGCGATGCGCGAAGCTCGGTCAGCTCCCTGTCCTTGGCCCAGGTCGCCAGATACCCGAAGCTGTTTTCGCCTGTCTCAATGCCGTAATAGGCGCAGACGGCGAAGGAGATACTCTCCGCCTGAATCTCCTCGGCGGCGCGGGAGAGCTTTGCCTTTTCCGGGTACTGTGCGTGCCAAAACTCCTTCACGGTCTGCTCGCCGCCCGTGAAGTTCAGCCCGTCCTCGCCCAGATACAAAAAGCCCTGCTCCGGCAGCTCAATGGGCGCTGCGGCAATAACGGTTGCCGCGTGGTTCACCACAACGTGCTCCTGAATGGTCACGGGCAACCCCGGATCGTAATCCGAGCCGCGCAGGTCATATACATACAAGCCCTCCGGCAGCTTATCCCGGTCGATGCGCCCGTTGGAGAACAGCGCGGGCTTGCCGAACAGCTCGACCGCCTGATATTTTTCTCCGATTTCGTCCTTATTGTGGAGCTTGGAGTGGGCGATCTCATGGACGGCGGCGCAGACCGTCTGCACCTCGCTCATGCCTTCGCGGACAGCGATACGCTGTTTGTCCACGGAGAAGTAACCGTCCATATTCTCCGCCAGCTTCTCAAAGAAGATGGGTACGGGCGCACTGCGGCGCAGAGCTTCCATAAACATCTCGTAATTCTGCACGTCCCCCGTAAGGTTCGCCGCCAGCTCCGGCAGGGGCTTGCCTGCGGTCTGCTGCACGTCGAACACCACCACGGGCTTGTACATGGGGATCTGCACCGTCTTTTCCTCCGTGATAATATCGCCGTTCTCGTCCCGCAGGGGGAGCTTGGTGTCGGGGTCTAACTTCTGCTGCTCGATTTTCTTCTTGAAGGGCGTGGGGGCGATGATTTTAATGCCCTTTTCGCCCTTTTTGACGTTTCTTCCGAACTGATCGCGCCATTTGTTGAAGCCGGCCACATGGGTGGCGTCGGGGCGCTGCATATAGATGAGCATGGTGTTGTTGACGCTGTAGCGGTGAAAGCGGCTCATGGTGGCAAGGTACTGCCTGTATTTGTCGCTCTCAAACAGCTCCTTTATGCCCGTCTCGATGCTGTCGGTGATGTCCTTGAGCCGTTCCTTGTTGGTCTGTTTTTCAGCCATTTCATGCATACCTCCTTTGGATCATGGTAAAAACAGCGGCTCCCGCAGGGGAATGAAACGCCCGTGCGGGAGCCTGTGAGGGTCGCTTGGTGAAGTCCAGCTTATAGGAGGAACGCGCGCCGTCGTCCTCCAGCACGATGAATGCGTCGTAGGTCTTGCCGGTTTTCTCGGAATAGACGCCGCTGGCATAGGCGCGTCCCTGCGTCAGGAGCGAGGAAGCCATCTTCTTTGTCAGGCTGATCTTCTTGGCGGCAAGGAAGCGGTTGTCCCGCCACAGCCCGAACTTGCAGCTCCGTCTCTCGCAGAAATAGCCGTTTTTGCTCTCCGTGACCTCTGCGCCGCAGCGGGGGCATTTGCCCACAACGGGTCTGCCGGAGGGGAACAGCACCTCCGCGCCATCCACAGGCGCAGCGTCCCGAACAAGACCGGAAACCATTTTCTGAATGCCGTCGAGGAACTCGTCCGCGTCCAGCTCGCCGCATTCGATCTCCTTGAGGCGGTGCTCCCATTCGGCGGTCAAAAGCGGGGACTGGAGCTGTTCGGGCAGCACGGTAATGAGGGACACGCCCGCTTCGGTGGGAACGAGGCGTACAGATTTCTTCGCCTTTTTGCGCTCCGCAAAGCCCGTGGCCACCAGTTTTTCAATGACCGCCGCCCTTGTCGCGGGGGTTCCCAGCCCGCGCCGCTCCGCATCCTCCGGCATATCCTCCTTGCCCGCGTTCTCCATGGCAGAGAGGAGGGTATCTTCCGTGAAGTGCTTCGGCGGGGTCGTCTTACCCTCTTTGACCTCGCAGGAGGAAACGGAAAGCATCTGTCCTTCGGAAAGCTCCGGGAGGGGCTTGTCCGTAAGCTCCGCATCCGCATAGGCTTTCCAACCGGGCTGCACCACCGTTTTTCCCTTTGTGGAAAAGGCGTTCCCGCCGCAGTCCAGCTTTGCCTCGGTCTCCAGACAGACGAAGGGCGCGCTGACCGCCATAAGCACCTGACGGGCGGCAAGGCGCAGGATTTCCCGTTCGCCTGCGGGCAAGGTTTCCAAGTCCGTTTCGCCCGCCGCCATGGTGGGAACGACGGCGTGGTGGTCGCTGACCTTTTTGCTGCTGCACACCTGCCCCGAACAGACGGCTGCGGGCGGCTCCGTGCCGCAGACGCCAGCGCAGCACAGCGCCAGCGCGTTTACGCCGCCCTCCATATCGTCGGTGAGGTAGCGGCTGTCGGTGCGGGGGTAGGTGCAGAGCTTCTTTTCGTAGAGGCTTTGCAGATAATCCAGCGTCTGCTGCGCCGTGTACCCAAGCAAGCGGTTCGCATCCCGCTGGAGGGTGGTCAGGTCATAGAGCGCCGGGGCTTTCTCCGTCTTTTTTGTCTGCACGACGGAGGTAACAGCGGCGGTCTTGCAGTTGCAGTCTCCGGCAAGCCGCTCCGCCTCCGCCTGCTCCTTCATGCGTTCGCCTGCGGCGGAGAAGCCGTCAAAGTCCAGATGGACGGTGTAAAAGCTCTCCGGCTGAAAGGCGCTTATTTCCGCTTCCCGCTGCACCAGCAGCGCAAGGGTGGGCGATACCACGCGCCCCACGTTCAGGGTGCGGTGGTACATCACGGAAAACAGGCGGGTGGCGTTGATACCCACCAGCCAGTCCGCCTTGCTGCGGCAGAGGGCGGAGGCGTAGAGGTTGTCGTACTCCGCGCCGTCGCGGAGATTGTCAAAGCCCTGAAGAATCGCCGCATCCTCCATGGAGGAGATCCAGAGCCGCTTTACGCGCTTGCGGCAGTTGTTGAGATTATACGCCGTGCGGAAGATCAGCTCGCCCTCGCGCCCGGCGTCGCAGGCGTTGACGACCTCGCAAACGTCCTCTCTGTGCATGAGGGTGCGCAGTGTGTTCATCTGCTTCTGCTTGTCCCTCGCCACGGTGTACTGCCAGCTATCCGGCAGGATGGGCAAGTCCTCCCTTCGCCATTTGCCGTACTTTTCGTCGTAGGCGTCTGCGTCCGAAAGCTCCGCAAGATGCCCGAAGCACCAGGAGACGAGATAGCCGCCGCCCGAAAGAAAGCCGTCCCCGCGTTTGCCTGCGCCAAGAACGGCGGCGATGCTCCTTGCCACGGAGGGCTTTTCACACACAACCAATCGGTATCCGTTCATATTCCTTTATTCCTCCTCATCGTTGATATCGAAATCATCCGGCGCGTCCCAGCCCTTTGCCCGCAGGAACTCCTTGCGCAGGGTGTTGTTCCCGCAGTCCTCGATGGCCTTCTCCACATACAGGTCGCAGTTTGCGTAGCTGTATTCGTCGAAATAGTATTTGAAGTCGTAGTAGATGGATTTGACGGGCTTGGGGGTGCGGAGCAGCGCCTCTGCGTCCCCGCAGCCCGCCTCCACTGCTTTTACGATCTTCTGCCGGATGAAGTATTCAAAGGCTTTCTTGCCGCCCCGGTATCCGGGCTTTTGGGAGAGCGTCTGCCGAATGAAAAGCGCCTGCTCGCGCTTCATGATCTGAATAAGCCGCTCGCGGGGAGACAGCTCCATGGGCGATTCTGTGCTGACTGTCTGTGTCATGCTTCGCTTTCTCCTTTCACAACCGTTCTCAACGGGTTGCCGGTAAATGCCAGGGG
>OLSP01002090.1_pt1 | contig 16841 bp, 15 predicted proteins | sample 1672941 | NCBI WGS metagenome assembly OLSP01 (sample SAMEA3136739, study PRJEB25190) | human gut metagenome | reverse complement strand
GGCGGAGGCACCGGAACATTTCTGTAAAGTGCAGGAAAGAAATGTAACAATTCTTAATGAAAGCGTTCATCTTTTTTAAAATTTGTATCTTATAATAGGCATCAGTCGGGTAAGAAGCATCAGTCAGGAGTTTTCCCCGGCTGATGTTTTTTCTATATGGATTGATTCATGATCCGGGAAAACCCTATTACGAATGAGGAGCAGATAATAGATGGAAGAACACAGAAGAAGTCGTCAGAACCGGTATGGAAGGATTTTATGTGGACTTGTATTTTTTGCACTTTGCGGTACAATTTTCTGCATGGGATTGAATGCGAAAGAAGCAAGACAGGAGGCCAGAAAAGCTGAGGCTGTAAAAGAGGCAGAGGCAGAAAAGAAAAAGGCAGAAAAAGAAGAAAAGAAGAAAGAAAAAGAAGCAGAGGAGCAGCGGAAGAAAGAGCTTTCGGTGCAGCCGGGTGTTGCAGTGGGGACAACGGAAGCGAGTGATGAAAAGATTGTATATCTGACATTTGATGACGGCCCTTCGGAGAATACGCAGAAAGTGCTGGATATACTGGATCAGTATGATGCCAAAGCAACTTTTTTTATTACGGGGCAGAAACCGGAGTACCGTCCGATGATAAAAAAAGCATATGATGCAGGGCATACGATCGGTCTGCACAGTTTCTGTCATGATTATGAGACCGTATATTCTTCAGAAGAAGCGTACCTGAAAGATCTGGAAGAAGTGGGAGAGATCGCAAAGGAGCAGATCGGATTCGTCCCGTGTTTTATCCGTTTTCCGGGTGGCTCGTCCAATACGGTTTCAAGGAATTATATGGAGGGAATCATGAGTGTACTTGTGCCGAAAGTACTTGAGCTGGGATATCAGTATTATGACTGGAATGTCAGCAGCGGGGATGGAGGAACAGCTACGACAGAGGAAATCATTGCACAGTCGGAGACAGACAAGTATCATCAGGTAATGCTGCTGTTTCATGATGCAGCAACAAAAGAGACAACGATCGAGGCATTGCCGACCGTTCTGGAGTATTATAAAAATCTTGGCTATTCTTTTAAAGCAATCGACAGAGAAAGCCTGGTTGTGCATCATCAGGTGAATAATTAAGGAGAAGGAGAAAGAGAAGATTTATGAGCGGACAGGAAAGAAAAACAGGAAAAAGAGTACTCAATGTTGGCCTGCTGGCTCATGTAGATGCAGGAAAGACGACCCTTTCGGAAAGTATTCTTTATCAAAGTGGTGCAATACGAAATTTAGGCAGGGTCGATCATCAGGATGCTTTTCTGGATACAGATGAAATGGAACGGGAACGTGGAATTACGATCTTTTCCAAGCAGGCGGTGCTTACCTGGAAAGATACGGAGATCACATTGCTGGATACACCGGGACACGTTGATTTTTCAGCGGAGATGGAGCGGGTACTGCAGGTGCTGGACTGTGCGGTGCTGGTGATCAGCGGGGCAGACGGTGTGCAGGGACATACGGAGACTTTGTGGAAACTTTTAACAAGATACGGAATACCGGTGTTCCTTTTTGTGAATAAAATGGATCAGGAAGGGACGGACTGTGGAAAACTTCTTGCAGAACTGAAATCCCGGTTTTCAGAAGGATGTATTGATTTCGGCAGAGTGGAAACCGGAGCAGAAGAAGTGATCGAAGAGATTGCAGTGTGTGATGAACAGACGATGGAAGAATATCTTGAGAAAGGCAGTGTCGCCGCTGCCTCGATCCGCCGGCTGGTCGCAGAAAGAAAGATTTTTCCATGCTATTTTGGTTCGGCGTTACATTTGCAGGGTGTGGAAGAACTGATGAACGGGATCTGCACATATCAGATGCAGAAAGAATATCCGGCAGTATTCGGAGCGAAGGTTTATAAGATTGCGAGAGACGGTCAGGGAAACAGGCTGACTTACCTGAAAGTGACCGGTGGCACGCTGAAGGTGAAGGATGTGATCGGTGAAAATGGTGATAAGGTAAATCAGATCCGTGTATATTCCGGTGAAAAGTATGAGCTTCTTTCGGAGGCAGATGCGGGAAAAGTCTGTGCAGTGACCGGTTTGGCGGAAACATATCCGGGGCAGGGACTTGGAGCAGAAAAAGATTCTGAGCTGCCGATCCTTGAGCCAGTGCTGACGTACAGGATCATTTTGCCGGATGACTGTAATGTTCATACGATGTTAAGAGATTTGAAGCTTTTGGAGGAAGAAGAGCCGGAACTGCATGTCGTATGGATCGAAAAGAGTCAGGAGATCCATGTGCAACTGATGGGCGATGTGCAGATTGAAATCCTTCAGAGAATCATAAAAGAACGCTTTGGAGTACTGGTTGAGTTCGGGGAAGGCAGCATTGTCTATAAAGAGACGATCGCAGCACCGGTGGAAGGTGTCGGGCATTTTGAACCGTTACGCCATTATGCAGAGGTACATCTGCGGTTAGAACCGGGAGAACGCGGATCAGGAATACAGTTTGATTCAGAATGCAGTGAGGATGTGTTGGATCGGAACTGGCAGCGGCTGGTGCTGACCCATCTGGAGGAAAAGGAACATAAAGGAGTTCTGACGGGATCGGTTATTACAGATATGAAGATCACACTGACTTCAGGAAAAGCCCATCTGAAGCATACGGAGGGCGGGGATTTCCGACAGGCAACTTACCGGGCTGTGCGGCAGGGACTGAAAAAAGCAGAAAGCGTACTGCTTGAACCGTATTATGAGTTCAGGATCGAATTACCTTCTGAAAATGTGGGACGTGCCATGACGGATATACAGAACCGTTTCGGAAAATTTGAGGCACCGGAAACGTTGGGAGAAATGACTGTGCTGACGGGAATTGCACCGGTATCGACTTTAAGCGGTTATCAGAAAGATGTCATTGCATATACAGGTGGAAGAGGAAGAATTTCTCTGACCCTGAAGGGGTATGATCTCTGCCATAATCAGGAAGAAGTTGTAGCGGCGAGAGGGTATGATTCAGAGCTGGATCTTGCGAATCCTACCGGTTCGGTCTTTTGTGCCCATGGTGCAGGATTTGTCGTGGACTGGGATGAAGTCGAAGAATATATGCACATGGAACGCACACTGGATCAGACGGGAGAAGAAGGACTTGCGGAAGTCACACTTCCGAAGCGGCGGCATTCCAGTATTGAACTGACACAGGAGGAACTGGATGCAATTTATGTAAGAACTCCTGATCCGGTGAAGCAGAATCATGGTCAGGTGACAGTCTGTGCAAAGGAAAAGGACAGAGAACCGGGCAGTGCCTATACAGATCCGAAATGGGAAAGACGCAGACGGGAAAAGGAAGGCCGACAGGAATATCTTCTGGTGGATGGATACAATATCATTTTCTCATGGGAGGAACTAAGAGAGCTGTCCGAAAAGGATATTGGTGCGGCACGCGGGAAACTTGCGGATATCTTAAGCAACTATCAGGGATACAGAAAATGTACGCTGATCCTTGTGTATGATGCATATAAAGTTGAAGGCAATCCGGGTGAAGTGATGAAATATCATAATATTTATATTGTCTATACCAAAGAGGCGGAAACGGCAGACCAGTATATCGAAAAGACTGTAAGACGGATCGCAAAGGATGCTGCTGTAACTGTGGCAACTTCAGACGGACTGGAGCAGGTGATCATCTTAGGACAGGGTGCGAACCGGATGTCTGCTCCGGGACTGAAAGAGGAAATTGAGAGGACGCTGGCAGAAGTCAGAGGTGAGCATCTTGGAAAGAAAGGCAGTGTCGGAAATTATCTTTTTGATTATCTGGATGAAGAGACTGCAGAGGAGATGGAAAAAGTCCGACTGGGGAAAGCAGGAAAGAATGGACGGGATAAAAAATGACAATCGGGATTATTGAAGATGACCGCCTGTTAAGCAGGTCTTTGAAAGTCGTGCTTGAGAAGGAAGGTTATCGGACTTTGCAGGTTTATACAAAGAAAGATGCAGGGCAGATTCTGCAGGGAACAGAGGAGCTTTTACTGGTTGATATCGGTCTCCCGGACGGAAATGGTATGGAACTGTATCACACCCTGATGAAAAAATGGAACAGAAAGATCCCCGCAATTTTTCTGACGGCAAGGGATGAAGAGCAGGAAATGCTGAAAGCATTTGACCTGGGAGCAGAAGATTATGTTGTGAAACCATTTTCCATGAAAGTGTTATTAAAAAGGATTGAAGTAGCTTTCAGACGAAACCGGGGAGAAGATGCCGGTGAACAGATTCTGAAATGCAGAAATCTCACTCTGTATCCACAGCGAAAAAAGGCAGTGTCAGGGGAGAATGAGATCTCTCTTACGGCAAAAGAGTATCAGCTCCTGGAATATCTGATGAAAAATCAGGGGCAGGTTCTGACCAAAGAAAATATTTTGGAGCATGTATGGGGAATTGATGGTCAATATGTAGTTGATAACAGTGTCAGCGTGCTGGTCGGCCGTCTGCGGAAAAAGATTGAAGCTGCGGGAGAACGGCCGTATATTCAGAACGTATTTGGACTGGGATACCGGATGGAGGAAGAGTAATGGATCTGACAGAAATTTTGTGGTGGAGTGCTGGGATATTTCTTTTGGGGATTCTTGCCGGGGCGGTCGGAATGTACCGGGTTCAGAGAAAAGAACGAAGCCGGGAATTAAAGAAGATATCAGATACTGTGCAGCGAATGACCAGCGGAAAAGAACTCCCCGATTTTTCTGACTGCGAAGAGACAATGGATTCCAAAATCCGGCATCAACTGCTGCGGCTGCAGGAAATTTTAGTCAGTCAGAAACAAGATGCACAGAAAGAACGGAAAGAACTTCAGGAACTGATTTCGGAAATCGCACATCAGATGCGGACACCATTGACAAATCTGAAAAATTATCTTGACTTTTTATCAGAAGAAATCGAAAAGAAAGGGACAGAACCGGAACTGTCTTATCTGAAAGCCATTCAGAGCAGTGAAGAAAAAATTTATTTTCTGACAGAGCATTTTATCCGTATTTCAAGATTAGAGCATGGTCTGATTCAGATCAGAAAAGAAGAGCGGGATCTTCTTAAGACTCTGCGGAATGCACTTGGTCAGATTTTGGATCAGGCAGAGAAAAAAGAAATCCGGTTCGAGTTTGAACTTCCTGAGAAAATGCATGTGATGCATGATGCAAACTGGCTGGGAGAAGCGATTTTTAATCTGTTGGATAATGCGGTGAAATACAGTCCGCAAAATGGAAAAATAAAGATTAGCCTGCAGGAAAATGAAATGTTCACAACTTTCAGTATCAGAGATTACGGAATCGGAATCGAACCGGAGGAAAAGAATCTGATCTTTCAGAGATTTTACCGCGGAAAGCGGGTGACGGATGAGGAAGGCTTTGGAATAGGTCTGTATCTTGCAAGAAAAATCCTATTTTTACATGAAGGACTTTTAACGGTAAAGCGGTGTGAACCGGGAGTAGAAATGAAACTGTCTTTGCCACGGCAATAAAAGATTTTGCATTGTTAGAAATTTGTTAGATTTGTTCTTTAAAATAATGGCAGGAGAAAAAGAACAGATCAGAGGAGAGGAAGGACAATGAAAATCGTAAAAGCGGTGAATCTGAAAAAATATTTTGTTACAGAGAATTACGAAGTACATGCAGTGGATGGTGTTACACTGGAGATAGAAGAAGGAGAGTTTGTGGCTGTTGTCGGAACATCAGGGAGTGGAAAAACTTCACTTCTCAATCTTCTGGGAGGCCTGGATGTGCCGGACGAGGGCGGAGTATGGATCAGAGGAAGCAGTCTGAAAGATATGGAAAGCGAGGAACGGACCATTTTCAGACGAAGGAATATCGGGTTTATTTTTCAACAATATAATCTGATCCCGATGATCAGCGTCTATGAAAATATCGTGCTGCCCCTCCGCCTTGACGGTGCAGAGATCGATCAGGAGTTTTTTGAAGAGCTGACGGGAACACTGGGACTGAAGGAAAAACTCGGGCAACTGCCGGAAACGCTGTCAGGCGGTCAGCAGCAGAGAGCAGCGATAGCAAGAGCCTTAATGACAAAGCCGGCGATTGTCCTCGGAGATGAACCGACGGGCAATCTGGATTCTGTGACCAGTATGGAAGTTGTGGGACTTTTGAAAAATTGTGCAAAGAAATATCATCAGACTGTGATCCTTGTGACACATCAGGAAGAAGTTGCACAGATGGCGGACCGGATCATAAGGATCGAGGACGGGAGGATCGCAGAATGATTCCGAACAATAATCAGGAGGTTCTGTCCATACTGGCAGAGAAGTTAAGGAAAAAGAACCGTGGGCGTAATATGGTACTGCTCTGTGCGGTGGCGGTCGGAATTGTTACACTGACACTGATTTTCGGAACTTCTGCCGGAAAGATCCAGGCAGAGTATACGAAAGCGGTACGCCGGGCAGGTTCAACAGCATCAGCAGTACTGGAAAATGCGACAGAAGACCAGTACCGGCAGATCTGCTCCCTGAGTTATATAAAGAATGCAGGGAAAAGAGTGAGAGCCGGAAGAGCAGAGAGCGGGGAAAAGAAGCTCGGTGAGATCAGTCTGTTAGATCAATCTGCATGGGAAAAAATCATCCGTCCTGCTTATACAGATCTTCAGGGGCATTACCCAAAAGAAAAGCAGGAGATCATGGTCTCTGTAAAAATGCTGGAGGATCTGGGAATCACTGAGCCGACGGCAGGAATGAAAATCCAACTGACGGTAGTGACCGGATGGCAGGAGAAAAAAGAAGAACTATTTTACCTGAGCGGGTGGTATACCTCATATACAGATTCGGGTTCTAAAGCTCAGCAGGGATATATTTCTGAAAAAAAGGCGGCAGAGTGGGGAATCATATCGGAGAAAAATTCGGAGATACTGATCTGTCCATCAGACCGGATGAGCCGTGAAGAGGCAGAAGAACAATTATATAAAGATGTAAAACGGACGGATACAGGACAAAGAATTACCGTGACAGATCCTGCATTTCTGACAGCGGTAGATCAACTGACCGGAAGTTATGAAATGGCAGTTCTCGGAGTGATTTTGATTCTGGGCGGAGTCTGGTTTCTTATCCATAATATTCTCGAGATTTCCATGATCGGGGATATCCGTCAGTTTGGATTGCTTTATACGATCGGAACAACGAAAAAGCAGTTGCGGAAAATCTGCCACAGGCAGATGGCAGGCTGTATGCTTGTGGGAAGTGGACTCGGAGTGGCGTTTTCAGTGCTTCTTTTATTCTTTGGTATTCCCGGTCTGCTGGGGCAGGAATATCTGCGGGAATATGGTGGCACAAAAGAATTTTCCGTATTTCGACCTGAAATCCTGATCGCAGCAGTTGGTTTTACCCTGCTGATCATTGAAGCTGCCATTCAAAAAAATATGAATCGGATGATCCGACTTTCCTGTATAGAAAGCATGCATTATACAGGAAAGCAGAACCGCAGTCGAAAAAGACGAAGTACAGAAAGGCAAAACGAAAGGAACAGACGAAAGATATCAGCAGAGCTTCCATTGCTGGCATGGAGAAATGTGACAAGACAAAGGGCAGGATTTGTGCTGACGGTGCTGTCATTGTTTTTAGGAGTGGAAACACTGCTTTGTACAGTTGTGGTTACGGGTGGAAGTGATGCAACGAATATCTATATGCAGAAACCGGATTTTATCCTTGCGGGGGATTTTTGCGAGGAGGCAAAAGAAGGAATCAGGAGTGAACCGGATGAAGAGGCACTGGACCCATTGGTGACGGATGCAAATACAGCAGATTTGCTGTGGAATAATAAAACGGATGACTTTGCTCCGGATTTTGCACCCATTTCTGAATCAGTGAGAAAAAAGATCCTGGCTCTGAAAGGTGTGGATCGGGACAGATCAGAGTGTACAGAGGGAGCTTATATGAACGCAGTGATTTCGGAAAAAGGGTGGAGTCCTTTTTCTGATGAATATTTCAGAGTGAGTGCAGAAAGCTCAGATGAAGGAGAAGAGGGAACCGATGCAGAGAAATCAGATGAAGGAGAAGAGGAGACCAATGTAGAAAAATCAGATACAGAAATGGAACGTTCCGGTTTCCCGGAGACAGTGCATATTTTGAGTGAAAAAGAGATGGACAGCCTGAAAGAGTATGCAGAAGAAAAAAATCTGTCAGTGGATATGGCTTCAGTAGAAGATGGCAGCGGAGTACTGATTTATCAGGAATATGGCTTCACACCGGAACAGAAAAAAATGACAGCAGAAGTAAAGGGAGAACCGGTAAGTTTTTGCAGTCCTGGATCGGAGTATGATAAAGAGTCTGCAGAAGTCTTTACTTTAAATGGATATTTGGATGGGAGAGCAAAAGATTTTCCAGAACTGAAACTGGGCTGGCATGGAGAAAATATGGTGTTCTTTCTTGTAAGTGAAAAAGGATTTGAACGACTGGGAATAGAAAAAGAAACCTTTTATATGGAAGTGAATGTGAAGGCGGGACAGGAGCAGGAAGTAAAATCAGAGATCAGAACCATTCTGACAGAAGAAAATCAAAGAAGAACAGATCAGGGAGAAAATGGGATCCTGCTTCTTTGCAGATCGGATCTGCTGAAAAGAATGTCCGACCGGATTCATGGAAATCAGATGATCCTCGGGAGTATCGGAATGATGCTGCTGTTTGCAGGACTGACCAATTATTTCAATGTAATGATTATGGGAAGATATTCAAGTAAGCAGGAACTGGATGTGATGGAGAGCATCGGAATGACAAAAAAGCAAAAAAGGAAGATGTTTTTCTGGGAAGGAAACTGGTATTTTCTCCTGGTGGAAGTGCTTGTACTGACTGTCGGAACAGGCATCCTGTGGCTTGTCAGAATTTATATGGAAAAGCAGGCTACATATTTCAGATTTCAATATCCGGCAGGATGGCTGGCAGGAATCAGTCTTGGTATGCTGGGGATACTGGCTAGTAGCTGTTGTTCTTTCAGACGGGGAGAAAAGGTTCTCTGTACGCAATGATATGGACAGATGAAAAAATAATAGAAAAAACTATATATTTTGTCGATTTAGTGATATGATAAAAGAAAAATGAGAGAGGTGCAAATATGAATTGTAAGAATTGTTATCAGGAAATTTCTGATGGAAGTAAGTTCTGTCCACATTGCGGTGCGAAGCAGAATGAAGTACAGCCCAATGCAGAACAGGAAAATGCAGTGAAGAATGATCCGGTACAGGCAACGGGGGCAGCAAAGACAACTGAAAATGCAGTGGGTTACCAGGATGTATCAGGTTATCAGAATAACGGCGGCTATCAGGATGCAGCAGGTTATCAGAACAACAGCGGTTATCAGGATGTATCAGGTTATCAGAACAACGGCGGCTATCAGGATGCAGCAGGTTATCAGAACAACAGCGGCTATCAGGATGCAGCAGGTTATCAGAACAACAGTGGTTATCAGAACGTGACCGGTTATCAGAATAACGGGCAGAAACCGGAAATTAATTATGTACCATATCTGGTACTTTCCATTATTTCCACAGTATGCTGCTGTCTTCCGTTCGGTATCGTAGGTATTGTATTTTCAGTGAAGATCAACAGTGCAATGAATGCCGGTAATTATGAAGAAGCAGCTCAGAATGCAAAGATGGCAAAAATATGGACGATTGTATCTTTTGTAGTCGGACTGGTTGTAGGAATTTTATACTTTATGTTTGGAATAATAGTAGGAATTGATAATTATTATTAAGAGGCCGAAATGCAAAGGGTGATAAAATTAAGAAACTGGTTTGCACAAAGCCGGAAAAACCGGATTTTATTTCTGGCAGTGATCGGGTGTATGGCAGGGATTGGAGCAGGCTATCTGTATTTCCACAATCCGTTAAAATATCCGCTGCCATGCCTTTTTCACGTGATCACGGGATTGTACTGTCCGGGATGTGGAGCAGGGAGAGCGAGCTACAATATCCTGCATGGAAATTTTCTGACTGCTTTCTGCTACAATCCGGTCATGGTTTTTCTGCTGCCGTTTCTCGGAATTTATTTTGTGACGGTTGCAGCAGACTGGGCATTGACAGGAAAGAATCATGTGGATAAAAAGATCAATCCTAAAATACTTATAGGGATTTTAGTTTTTCTTCTGATTTTCGGAGTGATCAGGAATCTTCCATTTTATCCGTTCAGGCTGTTAGTGCCGGGAGGACTGGCAGAAGTTCTTATGTAAAATTGAATGAGAAAGATAAAAAGTACTTTGAAGCAATTCAGAGTACTTTTTTGCCCTTAAAAAAGCTTTAAGAAAATTCAGCAAAGAAATCCTGTGATCTGAAAAAAGAAATTCTAAGATGTCGGTTGTGAAAATGCAGGGGAGTATGGTATTATATAGGTTGAATGTAAATGACGATACTCAAAAGGCGGATCGTCTGGCTGAAGGAAAGATGGAGGAATGAACAATGATTAACAAACTGGTAGAAAAGATCAAGAAAACCGGAGCACCGATCGTAGTCGGACTTGACCCGATGCTGAGTTATATCCCACAGCATATTTTAGATAAGGCATATGCAGAATACGGAGAGACTCTGGAAGGGGCGGCTGAAGCTGTCTGGCAGTTTAATAAGGAAATTGTAGACAAGACTTATGATCTGATTCCTGCTGTTAAACCTCAGATCGCGATGTATGAGCAGTTTGGTATTCCGGGACTGGAGGCATTTAAGAAGACTGTGGATTACTGCAAGTCAAAAGATCTGGTTATTATCGGAGATGTAAAAAGAGGAGATATCGGGTCAACTTCCGCAGCATATGCGACCGGACATCTTGGAAAGATAAAAGTAGGAAGTAAAGAGTATGTTCCGTTTGGAGAAGATTTCGCAACAGTCAATCCATATCTGGGGTCCGATGGTGTGAATCCGTTTATTGATGTATGTAAGGAAGAAAAGAAAGGACTTTTCATTCTTGTTAAAACTTCCAATCCGTCCAGCGGAGAATTTCAGGACAGACTGATCGACGGAAGACCGCTATATGAGCTGGTTGGAGAGAAAGTTGCCGAGTGGGGAGCTGAGTGTATGGGTGATGAGTACAGCTATATCGGAGCTGTTGTAGGAGCAACCTATCCTGAGATGGGAAAAGTACTCAGAAAGATCATGCCGAAGTCTTATATTTTAGTACCGGGATATGGAGCACAGGGCGGAAAAGGAAAAGACCTGGTTCATTTCTTTAATGAAGACGGACTGGGTGCGATCGTAAATTCTTCCCGTGGAATTATCGCAGCTTATAAGCAGGAAGCTTATGCAAAATTCGGAGCAGAGAATTTTGGCGATGCATCCAGAGCAGCAGTAGAAGCGATGATTGCAGATATCAGCGGGGCACTTGCAGCAAAATAAGTGAAGTTCAGGTAAAAGGAGTACAGTATGGCAAAGCAGAAAGAGAATGCGGTGGTAGCATCTCAGGAGCAGCTGGCAGACGGAATCTACAGCATGTGGATTCAGACGCAGGCAGCAGACACGGCAAAGCCGGGGCAGTTCATTTCCATGTATACGACAGATGGAAGCAAGTTACTGCCACGCCCGATCAGCATTTGTGAGATCGACCGTACGCGGGGAATGCTTCGGGTGGTTTATCGTGTGACAGGAGAAAATACAGGAACGGAGCAGTTTTCAAAGCTGAAATCAGGGGATACGATCCCGGTGATCGGACCGCTTGGGAATGGATTCCCGTACGAAAAAGCAGAAGGAAAGAAAGTCTTCCTGATGGGAGGAGGAATCGGTGTACCACCGATTCTGGAGCTGGCGAAGCAGATGAAGTGTGAAAAGAAGCAGATCCTTGCAGGATACCGGGATGCACAGACTTTTTTGAAAGAGGAGTTTGAGGCAAACGGAGAACTGTATATTTCCACGGAAGACGGAAGTGTCGGAACAAAGGGAAATGTTATGGATGCGATCCGCGAGAATGGACTGAAAGCAGACATGATTTATGCGTGCGGACCAACGCCGATGCTGCGTGCCATTAAGCAGTATGCAGAAGAGCAGGGAATCGAATGTTACATTTCCCTGGAAGAAAGAATGGCGTGTGGAATCGGTGCCTGTCTTGCGTGTGTATGCAGGTCAAAAGAAAAGGATGCCCACAGTAATGTGAATAATAAGCGGATCTGTAAAGACGGTCCGGTATTCCTGGCGACGGAGGTGGAGATCTGATGGATATGAGTGTAAAGATAGCCGGAGTAGAGTGGAAGAATCCGGTGACAGTTGCATCAGGAACATTTGGCTCAGGAGAAGAGTTTTCTGAATTTGTTGATCTGAACCGCCTGGGAGCTGTAACGACCAAAGGTGTGGCAAATGTGCCATGGCCGGGAAATCCGACACCGCGTGTGGCAGAAGTTTACGGTGGAATGATGAATGCCATCGGATTGCAGAATCCGGGGATTGATCTGTTCTGCAAAAGGGATATCCCGTATCTGAAGAAGTTTGATACAAAGATCATTGTGAATGTCTGTGGTCATGCACCGGAAGAGTACCTGGAAGTGGTAGAACGACTGGCGGATGAGCCGATCGATATGATGGAGATCAACATTTCCTGCCCAAATGTGAATGCAGGTTTTCTCGCTTTTGGGCAGGATGCAAAGCATGTAGAAGAACTGACCGGACAGATCAAAAAGATTGCGAAGCAGCCGATCATCATGAAGCTGACGCCGAATGTAACGGATATTACTGAGATCGCAAAGGCTGCAGAGGCAGGAGGAGCGGATGCAGTTTCCCTGATCAATACACTGACCGGTATGAAGATCGATATCAACCGGAAGACATTTGCCGTAGCAAATAAAACCGGGGGAGTTTCAGGTCCGATCGTAAAGCCGATTGCAGTCCGTATGGTTTATCAGGTGGCACAGGCGGTCAATATTCCGATCATCGGAATGGGTGGCATTTCCTGTGCGGAGGATGCGATAGAATTTCTGCTTGCAGGAGCAAGTGCGGTGTCGGTCGGAACGGCAAACTTCCATGATCCGGCAGTGACTTTGAAGGTGATCGACGGAATCGAGGCATATATGAAAAAGAATGGCTTTGAGACTGTAAGAGATATGGTTGGAATTGTAAAATAGGAGGACAGGAACGATGGAAGCATACAAGAAAGAATTTATCGAATTTATGGTAGAGAGTGATGTTCTGAAATTCGGAGATTTCACACTGAAAAGCGGAAGAAAATCTCCATTCTTCATGAATGCAGGAGCATATGTGACAGGTTCTCAGTTAAAGAAACTGGGTGAGTACTACGCACATGCCATTCATGATAAATATGGCGATGATTTCGATGTGCTTTTTGGACCTGCATATAAGGGAATCCCGTTAAGTGTTGTAACTGCAATTGCATTCAGCGAATTATATGGAAAAGAAATCCGCTACTGTTCAGACCGTAAGGAAGAAAAAGACCATGGTGCAGATAAGGGAAGCTTCCTCGGAAGTAAATTAAAAGACGGCGATCGTGTAGTGATGATCGAAGATGTAACAACATCCGGTAAATCCATGGAAGAGACAGTACCGAAGGTAAAAGGTGCGGCTGATGTGGAAATCGTCGGTCTTATGGTTTCTCTGGACCGCATGGAAGTCGGAAAAGGCGGCGTGAAGTGTGCCCTTGACGAAGTTCATGACCTTTATGGGTTTGAAACAAATGCGATTGTTACAATGAAAGAGGTCATTGAACATCTTTATAATAAAGAATATAAAGGAAAAGTAATCATTGACGATACATTGAAAGCCGCAATCGACGCATATTATGAGCAGTACGGTGCAAAATAAGCAAATACAGGTAACAGCGATTTATAAATAAGATATCATGATCTGCGAAAGCAGATCATGATACTGATGAGGACGATTATGAACGAAAAAATTTATAAAACCATGTCTTCCACAGGAGCCTGCAGTCTGACAGTCGGGATCATTGTACTGGCAACGGGAATCGTAACAGGGATCATGATGATCGTAAACGGTGCAAGACTGCTGAAAAAGAAATCAGAGATATTGATATAAAAGGCTTCAGAAACAGGAGAAAACATTGAAAAAAGAAACGAAGCATATCATACGGACACTGGGAACCATTTTGTTTATCCTGTATGTTCTGGCACTGATTTATTTTCTGTTCTTTTCAGAAGAATACGGAAGAGCAGCAATGGAAGAAAGACAGTACAGATATAATCTGATACCGTTTGTTGAGATAAGGCGTTTCTGGGTATACAGGAAACAGCTTGGACTTATGGCGGTAGTTACAAATCTTTTTGGAAATGTAATTGGTTTTCTTCCATTTGGATTTATACTGCCGGTTATTCTGGACAAAATGAGAAGCGGATGGCTGATCGTACTGGCAGGATTTGGGCTTAGTGTTACGGTAGAGGTCATCCAGCTTATTACAAAGGTTGGGTGCTTTGACGTAGATGATATGATATTGAATACAGCAGGGGCGGCTCTGGGATATCTGCTTTTTTTTATCTGCGATCACCTGAGGAGAAAAATTTATGGCAAAAAGATATAGATATGCGTTTGCAAAGAAAAGAGAGGCACAGCAGGGAAAACTGTCAGCAGTGCTGGCGGCTGTTTCACTGGTTTTATTTGTGACTGCAGTTTTGCTGGCATTTTTTTTGCAGGGACAATACGGATATATTGTAGGCGGGATCAGTCTTTGCGCAATGCTTCTGTCTGTATATGGATTTGCGATGGGACTGAAAAGCTTTTCAGAAGAAAACCGGACACACAAAGCAGGTATGATCGGCTCTATTGCAAACGGAATCATAATGATCGGATGGCTGGGAATCTTTCTGATGGGAATTTCCGGCTGATTAACAGGGAAGTCTGATAGAAAAAGGAGAAATATAGTTTGGACGAATGGGTTATGGAACGGTATGAACTGGCGAAAGAAAGAATCGCTCAGATACCGGACGAGAAAATGGCAGAAGAACCGTACTGCGATTTTTTTACAAAAGAAGCAATGTTTTTACAGCAGGTGATTCATGTGATGGACCATGGAATTGCGGGGAAAAATCTTGAAGAACTTCAGGAACAGAATCATGAATTATATCAGGATATTCTGCCCGAAAATTATGAAAGTTCTTATGGAAATCCTGCATATGCACAGAAAATGCTGGGAGAATACGGAAAAGTATTTACCTTTCTTTATACAGAACTTTATGGCACGATTGCTTATGCGTTTGAAAAAAAAGCATGGGATCTTACGGTTGTACTTGAATTGTTTCTGGAAATCTATTCTGCATTTACGCAGGAAGAAATTCCTGCTGAGAAACAGGTGAAAGAAATTCTCGTTTCCTATGTGAATGACTACTGCCAGGATATGGTGGAAAATCGGATCAGAGAGGCGATTGATCCTGAGAATAATTTTGTGGTTGAAATGATCATGGATTCGGATCTGAGCGATCTGAGTTATCTGTATCAGTCCGGTGAATATGTATCGGAAAATGAACTGAAAACAGCAGAATTTATGAATTCACTTTCCCAGAGGGAAATTGATGAGATGGCACGTACTTATACAGAAGGCTATCGGATGGGATTCATCACAGGAAGAAAAGATATTACAAAGAAGAAAACGGTTAATATACGTTATCATCTTGGCTTTGAGCGTATGGTAAAAGCGGCTGTTCTTCAGTTCCGGGAGATGGGGCTGCAGACGGTTATTTACCGCCATGCACTTCATGCGGTGAACAGACGGAATCAGTTCAGAAATGGATTTACAGGAGGAATTGCAAATCCGCAGTTTGATTATGACCACAGACAGGACAGTGCGCTGTTTCTGGATCCGGATTTTGTAAAGCGTAAACTTCGTGCCATGCAGACTTCTTATGATGAATATGCAGATCTGGCAGATGTACATGGCGGACCGGCTGTGATCGAGACATTTGGAGAGAAGCCGTTTTCACCGGTAAGTAAACCGGAAAGCTGGGCGTTTACAGAAGCACAGCAGAAGCTTCAGCTGGAACTGGACAATGAATCCGGTCAAATCACAAATCGTTATATCAAAGGTGAGGAAAGAAGTTTTACGATCATTGCTTATCCGATACCTGAGATCGGAGAGGATTTTCCGGAAATTTTCCGCGAGATCGTAAAGATCAATACATTGGATTATAAGAAATATCAGAAGATCCAGCAGACGATCATAGATACTCTTGATACCTGTGAATGGGTGGAAATCAAGGGAAAGGGAGAGAATGAGACAGATCTGCTCATTCATCTTCATACATTAACAGATGCGAAAACACAGACAAATTTTGAGAACTGTGTGGCAGATGTAAATATTCCTCTGGGTGAAGTATTTACTTCACCGGTGCTTGCAGGAACAGGCGGAATGCTTCATGTTTCAAAAGTATATCTTAACGGACTGCAGTTTTGTGACCTGAAGCTTGTGTTTGACTGCGGACAGGTGATCGATTACAGCTGTTCTAATTTTGAGACAGAGGAAGAGAACCGTAAATATATTGAAGATAATATTCTGTTCCATCATCCGAAACTTGCAATGGGAGAATTTGCAATCGGAACTAATACAACAGCTTATGTGGCAGCACAGAAATATAATATCGCAGACAAACTTCCGATTCTGATCGCGGAGAAAATGGGACCGCATTTTGCAGTTGGTGATACCTGTTACAGCTGGTCAGAAGATACTCCGGTCTATAATCCGGATGGTAAAGAGATCATCGCAAGGGACAATGAGATTTCCGAGATGCGAAAAGAAGACGTCAGCCTTGCTTATTATGGATGTCACACAGATATTACGATTCCATATGACGAACTGGGAAGCATCCGTACGATTGATGATGAGGGGGATATGATCTCTATTATTGAAGATGGAAGATTTGTCCTTCCGGGTACGGAAGCTCTGAACGAGCCGTTTGGGGAATAAAGGCATTTTCCTA
>OLSP01002087.1_pt1 | contig 16860 bp, 23 predicted proteins | sample 1672941 | NCBI WGS metagenome assembly OLSP01 (sample SAMEA3136739, study PRJEB25190) | human gut metagenome | reverse complement strand
TCCGGAGCGGCTGCGGGCATTTCCTCTGCGGGGGCTTCCTCCTCCACCAGGCGGACGGCGGGCTCCTCCTCTTCAGCTTCGACGGCAGACGCTCCGATGCTGTATTTCAGCGACATGTCGTCCAGCAGGAAGCGCAGGCCGTCGTTGCCGACCGCCAGTTCCAGATAGTTGTAACCGTCCTGTGCCATTTCGTCGATGAGGTTCTTGATCTGCTGCTCAGAAAAATACTTTCTGCCGCAGTCCAGATGGAAGACCCGCATCGTCTCTCCCTGAACAGCGCTGCCCGCCGCAAAAGCGGCTGTGGGAAGCAGGCCCAGCGTCATGACAAGGCTGAGCAGGATTGCAATCAATCGTTTCAGTTTCATTGGTTTTCCTCCCTTTCCTCCGGCACGCCGCCGGAAAATATTGTAATGGCCGCATGTGGCAAAAGGTGTACTTTTTGGTATTAACTTTGATAGTAATAACAGTAGCATGAATTCTGCTCAAGAGCAAGGCTTTTTTCACTTTTCCCAACGTACTTCGTGAGTTTCTCCTTCCTGCACAATAAAATGGACAACTATCAAAAAGTACACCTTGCGATAGTTGCCGTTATTTCCCCGACATGTTTGCCAGCCGGTACTCCCGCAGCCTGCGGTAAAAGGTCGCCTGCGCCAGTCCGCTTTGGCTGAGCGCCTCGGAAAAGGGAATGTGCCCGTGCTCCCACGACGCGACGATTTTCCCAAAGTTCTCCGGAACGGCCACGGGCGGCCTGCCGAAGCGGACGCCCTTCGCTTTCGCCGCCGCGATGCCCTCCGCCTGCCGCCTGTGGATGTTCTCGCGCTCCGACTGCGCCACAAAGGACAGGATCTGCAAAACAAGGTCGGCAATGAAGGTCCCCATCAAGTCCTTGCCCTGACGGGTGTCCAGCAGCGGCATATCCAGCACCGCGAGGTCAATGCCTTTTTCCTTGGTGAGGATGCGCCATTGGTTTTGAATCTCCTCATAGTTGCGTCCCAGCCGGTCGATGCTCAAAATGTAGAGCAGGTCGCCCGGCTTCAGTTTTTTGATAAGCCTTTTGTACTGCGGGCGGTCAAAATCCTTGCCGGACTGCTTGTCCATATAGACATTCTTTTCCGGCACCTGCGCCGCCCGCATGGCCACCAGCTGCCGCTCCTCGTTCTGGTCGGTGCTGGAAACGCGGATATAGCCGTAGATTTTATTCTTTGTCATGATTGCCCCCCTCTTTTACCATACAAGATCGCAGCCCAGTGTGTCCGCCAACTCCACGGCCTCGCCATAGCGAAGCGAGCCGCGCTTGAGCTTCCCGGAGAGGTTGGGAACGCTGCGGCTCCAGCCGTATTCATCGGAGAGGTAGTCTACCACCTCTATCATGGTCATTCCAGTTCGGACGATATAGGATTTGATCTCATTTCGATAAATTTCGGATTTTTTCAGCCTCATATTTACAATTCCCTCCTGTCTTTCTATGCGCTCTGTGGTGAAATGGTTTCGCCGGACGGCGATATCAGTTTGTCCCGCAGCGTCGATTTTTCATGTATGGCTTCCCGCTGGAAATGCCGCCTACGATGCGTTGGTCCTGGACGGTGCTTCCGGCTTTCACCGTTTGGTATGTGTTTGCATGAAACGGCGAACCATCACACCGGGCGGTAAACGCTGTTCGCGGATGGATAGCACCCGATTCAACGGGGATAGACGCATGGAATGGAGACGGTTTTCGCCGTTTTCACATGCTTTGGTTTTGACAGCCGCTTTTGCCGCTCTCCCCGAATGTCATTCCTGTCCGGGACTCCCACCCCGGCGTTTTATTCTCCTTGGCGCGCTCATCGTCACGAACTCCATATCGCTCACTTCCATATGAACATAAAAGCTCGCTCATTTCGCTGCTCCTCCTCTTCCCACAAAATCTTGCGATTTTGCGGGAACCCTGTCATGGCGGTCGCTTCACCAGAAAACATATCCCATTCGGACGGTCGTTCGATTTTCAAGGTACAGGTGCGGTTACAGGAACAGTTTAACGAAAAAACAGGCTCTTTTCCGTATGTCCAAGCGGTAGGAAATCGTTCGCAAAAGCGCCGCTTTCCACGCTTATGGACGAGGACAGGAAAGGCTGGGGGGAGGACGCCATGCAGATAACGCTCACGATACCGGAGCGATTTAAGGATTTGCGGGTAAAAAAGGGGTTGACACTGGAACAGCTTGCAGAAAAATCTGAGCTTTCCTCCAACTATATCGGCATGGTAGAGCGTGGCTTAAAGGAACCCGGTCTTGCCACCATCGTCAAACTTCTGAATGCTCTGAATATTTCCGCCGACACATTGTTGTGTGATCTGGTTCCCAGTGCATCCCATGTGACCGATGACGAGATCCGTAAAAGGCTGGAAGGTTTGACTCCGATCCAGAAAAAAGCGGCACTCGACCTGCTGGACACCTATATCAGCAATCTCCCTTACCTCACAGACGAAGAATAAACCACAAACTTTGCAAGCGCATCGGCTGAAATTTAGCCGGTGCGCTTTTCTTTTACAATCCTATCGGTTATAATCGTTCTTATAGAATATATTATTTCCTAAAGAGTTGATTGTTTGGAGGTGTCAAAATGAGAGAACCACGGTACAGCATTTTAGCTGATATTCGGGATGCGATCGAGCGAGCAAAACGGGGCAAGCTGGCGTTGTACTGGCAACGCGCCATCCAGCGGGAATACCACTGCAAAAAAGTCGCCCCTGCCGAACAGCAGGCGTATGAGCAGTTGCAGAGTGTTCTCTCCGAAGTGCCGCAATGGAGCGATGAAGAAGAGCTGCGCTCCGGAATGGAAGAAATCGGCGGCGGGGTTCGTTTCTGCCACTTCTGGACTGACCACGATTCCATGGTGCAGTTGACGGAAGATCGCAACGGAAAATACTCCACAGCCTACGTTCTGGATACAGAAACCACCCCGGATGTGCGTAAGGCTGCAGCATTGCAGGCACAGAAAGAACTTGCGGACTGTATGCAGGCGTGGGGCGTTTCGCTTCTGGATGCGCCTGTCCCGGAACAGATGAAGTATGCTTCTCTGGCAGAAGCCGCTTCTCACCTCATGCAAGTTCTGAACAACCCGGAGCACATCACCGGGTAAAAAGCGTCCCGCAGGGATGCGCAGCCTGTATTGGAAAATGCAGACTAAAGGGGCTTGGGGCACTCCCCCAACAAGCATTTTGCAACGCAAAATAAGCAGATGTATATACGTCTGCACTGCTTGCTGGTACAATGTCATCGATGAAACAAAAATAGTTTCATCACAGACGGTTATATGGTTGTGCCGATTTCCAAAACATAGTAATATTGAAGTACTAACTGGGGCTGAAAGTGGCAAAACTGCTTGCTTGGTTTCCATTCAGGAATTACTAACAGCGTAGACCGTCCGTTCGCTTCGTAAAAGATTCAATGTTTTGATTGGTTGGGTCGGCACAACCGTTACCCGTGTCAACAACGCGCCTGTTATTTTTGCGAAGAAGCGAAACTGCCCTGAAAGGAGAGTTGTACCGTGCCTCGATTGACAGAGAAGTTTTCAGCGACTTCTCTTGCATTGTGTGTTTTTTCCAATGCCTGAATCAGAAGTTTTCTTGCTTCATTGTGCAACATTTGAATCGCCTCTTTGACTCAATCTTACACCTTTTGTCAAGTTGTAACTTTATTTGATCGGACTGCTATAGATAGACTGACAACAATCTTGCAAATTTTACTAAGGGAGATTTCAATACTAATGAAAAGGTACAGATAATTTGATTTGCAAAGGTTACATAATACAACATATAACTAAAATTAACAGTCCCTGAGTCGATAACAATTGGAAATTTGAAAAATTCGATGCGCGAACATAGAGACCTTGTATGCAACTGCTGCTCAATGCAAATATCAATCACGGCTCCCGCAAAACCTTGTACAATATGCACAAGGTCGTCAAATGACAAGTGTATTAAATGCCAATGGACAGATTGTTGATAGCATGATATGATATAGCTTGAGCAATTTTGGGATTCCTACGGTAAGGGTCGAACTATTTGGGAACGGTGATAGTGACGGATATAAATGTGGTAAATATGGTTTCAACGACATAATTGACTTATACGACGCTGCCATGCATCATGTTGTTGCCTCTGGGAAAAAACTGATTCTTTTTGGATACAGCATTGGTGCTCTAATGGTTCCGTCTTTAGTTAATCGAAATAGAGAGAGCGTATTGGCTGCAATTATTTTTGATACAATGATTTTTGGCCCGAAGGATTACTTTGTCAAAAATAAAATTCGGCAAGATATATTAAGGGGAATACCAAAAGACAAAATAATGTATAATGCGCGGACATTTGATTCCTTTATTGAAATTGTTCTTGATGGAAAGCACTCCATTAATGATATCGTGAAGCAAAATCCTCAGTATAGTACATATGTTGAACATGGACTATTTGCAGGGCATGATACAAATTATTACCATGAGCTGTCTGAAATTGATTTCTTAAGTGGATGCAAAAGCATCTCTTTGCCATTACTTTTGCTTATAGGAAGTCGAGATTGCGCAATCGACTTTAAACAACATCTGTTTTTTTTCGATTCAATTAGTTCTACTGAAAGTGATATAATTCATAAGGAAGTCTTTAGCATTGATCATTCCTTTCGTAATGAAACTGGTTCAATTGATTCCGAATGTATTAAATGCATTTGTGATTTTATATTTGAGATTGTGATGAAGCACATCCCATTTGATGGCGGAAGGGCATAATAGTTATGAATATCAATTCGTCTTATAGGAAAGTTTGGTTTGCAAGATTGATTTCCATTTTGGGGACAGGATTAACGTCATTTGGGGTAAGTGTCTGGGTTTACACGGTCACAGGAAAAGCGACCCCAATGGTTTTGATTCTCCTTTTCTCTATATTACCAGCGATATTTTTAGCACCTTTCAGTGGTTATTTATGTGACAAATACAATCGTAAGGCTATCATTATTTGCGCCGACTCCATTGCCGCTTTGATAAGTGTGTTTATCTATATTTGCGTCAGTTATTATGAATTCAATTATTTTGTTCTTTGTGTTTTTACCTTTCTTGATTCTTGTGCAAATTTCTTTGATAATAATGCATATCAAGCATCAATTACAACTTTGGTTTCTCCTGATGAAGTAAAAACTGCTAACGGCATGAGTCAGATTATTGATTCATTGGATAGTATTGCTTCCCCGATTGTTGCCGGAATGCTCTATCCATTAATTGGACTAAATGGGATTATAATAATTGATTTAATAAGCTATCTTGTTTCTTTAGTAATTCTTGTTACGATAGATTCAAGCAAGTTTTCAATGGACAACGAAAATCAGAAGAAACGAAATACAAAAAGAGAAATTTTGCTTGGATTCAAATTTATTTTTTCTCAAGGAAGTTTACGTGTACTTTTGATTTACTTTACTATTTTAAACTTTACGTTTAATCTCGCAACCTCATTAATAGAGCCTTTCGGCTTGACACTTGGGAATACATTTGACCTAGGCATTATTAAGGCTTGTGGTGGATTCGGGATTTTATGCGGAAGTTTGGTTGTTACATTTTCAAAGAAAATACATTTTACTTATAAAACGATCGTTATTGGTGGCTTGGTTGCTGGCATAGCTTTGCAACTTATGGGGTTCACACATATTACTTGCATTGTTGCAATCGGAAGATTTTCCTTTTCATTTGTTACGCCAATTTTGAATACGGTTGCCGGCACATTGTGGATGCAGGAAACACCACGGATTCTTCAGGGGCGTGTGTTTGCATCGCGTTCCATGATTGCAAGGTGTTTTGTTCCTTTGTCATACGTTGTCGTAGGCCCGCTTGTTGACATTGTTTTACCGAAGCTGTTGCAATCAAATCTTGGACTTATTATTAATGTAGTCGGCACTCAAGCACTTGAATACCGTCTCGTTTTTTGTGGAGCGGGGGTTTTGTGCGTTTTAATAACTTGCTGTGTTGCAGCAAATACAAATTTCAGAAAACTTTAACTTTTCCGCATCAAATTGTTTTATCAATGTTGTAAGAATTGTTATTAATATGCTTCAATTTTTTGTATGTTCTTTTCGCTATGCTATAGTCTTGGGGGATTCAAAATCTTTTGTCTGTTTGCGATGTTTGCACTTGTAAACATCAAATATAAAAGAAAGCCGGCCGAGAACGAAATCAACGTATACTCGGCCTGTTTGTGGTTCATAACTCTATTTCATTGCGTTTGGGTATTTGCCTCGGCGGATCTTCAGCCATTGCTTGACGATTGCGTTTTTCTTCCTGAACAGACTGCGGCGGTTCGGCTCTTTCATTGAGAACTTTTTCAACATCACGCCTGCCATGAAGCATTGTAGCAGGAGTAAACTGTTCTCCATACGCCTTTTGCAGTTGCTGAACAGCGTTCTATTCTTTCTCGTTGCGAATAGCCAGCCTTGCTTCATATAACTCTCCTGCGTCCAAATCTTTTGCCTGTTCCTGTAAGTCGGCAAAAGCGTTTTTTGCATCATCCAGCGCATAAGAATACTTTGCCTCGCTGACTTCGAGCTTTTCAAGCATCGTCTCTGCGGCAGTACACCTTTTCTTGACTTCGGCGGTATCCCTACTTTCTTCACAGTCAAGATACATGAGGATTATTGCCCGCTCCGAGCGCAAATCTTCGAGCTGTTCCGTCAAATCCTCGATGCGGCTGGTCAGCTCACGATGCTTCAAAACATTAAGAATTGGCGTTGCCTTTTTCTCGGCCTGTAACTCTTTCCGCGTTTTGATAGCAGCCTTGATTTGCTTTGTCAAAACATCGTATTTTTCAAGCTCAGGCTTGGCAGCTTCAAGATACGATGTCTCCAAAATGATAACATCGGCAGTCGTGGTGCTATCGTTACGGTTGTGGTAAATGGACAGAATGTCCGTTTGCTGCTAAGCAGAATCGTTTTGAAATTTCGTTACGGCTCTACCATGTGTCTTTTTTGATCGCATGATTTATCCGTAACGCTCTGGCGGTAGGATTTCTGACGGCAGGCATTACTACAATAGACAGCATCTTTGCGTTTAGGCGTAAATGTTTTGCCACAACACCTGCAAACAAGGCCGGTGCGCTGTGCAAGCCGCTTCTGTCGCTGGCGTTTCCAGTTGCCAAGTTTTCCGCACGTGTAGTAGTCACAATATTTTTTCGATTTGACAATTGTATAAAACGTTTTTCCGCAGCCCTTACAGATGATTTTTCGCACAGGGTACATATACTCATGTGCATTATGTTTTGCCTGTTGCTCGTCGTACCGTGCTTTTATGGCTGCGAATTCTGTGGAAATGGAGGATGCAGTGGGAAGTACAACATAGATTGACTTCACTTGCAATGTGGAATGACGCGACAAGAATTATTTACATGGATACACCAGCAGTACGGCACAGAGCCGGAATATCCCAGGCATGACTGGAATGCTGTGTTGCGGCACAACGACAATAATAAATGGTATGGTGTAGTTCTGGAAGTATCAGCTGATAAGTTGGGACTGCCGGAGGCAGGCATCGTTGATGTCCTTAATGTGAAAAGCGATCTGCTACTGATTGGCTCTCTTCGCGGGCAGAAAGGCTATTTTCTGGCCTATCACATGAACAAGGAAAAATGGCTCAGTATTCAGCTTGGCAAGCCGGAACTGGATGATGCTATCAAAGATCTGCTTTCTTTGAGCTATGAGCTGACAGCACCGAAAAAGCGCAACTTAAAGTCATCAGGAAAAAATCCGGGAGATTCCGCAAATGGCAAAGAAAAAGAAATTGACGAAGGCTGAGCGAAAGGAAGCACGCCTCCGAAAAGGCAAGCAGTGGCTGCTCACCTATACCGGTTCACCGAAAAAGATGAACAAGCATTACCGGGAACGCTTTCATGTGGATGCTGTGACTGCCGCTAAAGATTTGCAGGAGCTGGGGGTCAACTATACACAGGAGCAGCTCGACCAGATTAAACAGGCTGAAGAACAGCGGCTCCGGCAGCGGAAAATGGAGCGGGAAGCGAAAGAACGGGAACAGCTGGCAGAACGGTATGAGGACTGCGATGGTCGTTTTGCTTTTATCGCCGGATATACAGATGGTGGTGCACCGTATGGTGTGATGTGGGAAGAAGTAGGCATTGATCCGGGACTGCCTTTCGAGGAAAAAGTGAAGCTCTATCACATGCAGGTGTTAGACTGATAATTGTGCAAGCACCGCCTGCACAATTCGCAACAAAAAAAGAGGAGCCAGTCCAGGCTCCTCAAATGTACATTATTTCAAAAAGTTGCTTTTATGTTCCAGTGCGTGCAGATTATATCCAAGTGTGGCCAGGTGTGCGACCTTCAGCGCAACCAGATTGATGTCGGTGGACATCGCGCTGGCGATCTGCTCGGCTGTGTATCCATATTCATAGATGTAGCGAAGGACTTCATCGCTGTCCATCAGGATCTCCGCTGCTACGATGTTGGCTTCATATTCCGGTTTGGATTTCATGTCATAGAGCATGAACTCATGAATCGGGGTGGTTTTCGCCATATTCCGGTGAAGCTGGTCATGCCCTAATTCATGTGCGCACACAATGCGCAGCATATTTTCATCCAGACTGTTATTCAGGAAAATAAAGCGATTTCGCTTAATCACCCGGTACATTCCCTTCAGGGAGCCGAAATTTTCGCAACGCATGACATTGATACCAAGCTGCCTTGCAATTTCAAAAGGGTCTCTGGAACCGCAACGTTTTACCAGTTTCTCACCGACCCGTGAAAGCTGTTCCGCATTCATCATACCACCTCCAGTTTACAGTATAGCGAAAAGTGTGTACGATAAATATCACTGATCGGATTTTTTACGCCTCGTTTTCGGGGCGTATTTTTTATTGTTCTCTTTGGCAATCCAGTAGGCATCGGTCAGAGCTTTATAAGCTCCTTCGATGGCATCTTCGCTTAATTCGCCGCCAGCGAACATACCGGTCACTTCACTGACCAGCTCTTCAATATCTTTCGCTGCTTTTGCGCCGCCTTTTTCGTGAGCTTCTACGACATAGGTGCCGCTGCTGCCCAGCAGGTACTCAGTAGTAGTATTCAGCGCATCCGCAATCTTCTGCATCGTAACCATATTGGATGGCTTGCGGCTGCCAAGTTCATAATTCTGAATTGTGCGGGCGGTTACACCGGCCTTCTCTGCAAGTTCTACCTGAGTTAAATTGGCTTCTGTTCTTTTTTCTTTCAACCTTTCTTTGAAGACCATAGGAATACCTCTTTCTTTTTTGATGACAAACACGAACGATTTTTCTTAAAAATCTATTGACATGAAAAACCGTGCTTGCTATAATGACGATGAAAGCATGAAATACAATTCGTGTAATTATAGTATCACAAGAAATGCTGTGTGTCAATGCGTTCGTGAAAAGTTGTTCATGTTTTCACAAACGGAGAGGAGGAATACGGGATGCAGAGAGTGATTCTTCACTGTGATATGAACAATTTCTATGCCTCTGTTGAGTGTATGCTGAACCCGGAACTGAAGAACAAGCCGGTGGCAGTGTGTGGTTCTGTGGAGGAACGGCATGGTATCGTACTTGCGAAGAACTATGCAGCAAAGGCGTTTGGCGTTTCCACGGGAGAGGCAATCTGGCAGGCAAAGCAGAAGTGCCAGGATCTTGTGATCGTGGAGCCGCATTATGAGCAATATATGAAGTTTTCAAAATTAGCCCGTGAGATATACGGTCGTTATACTGACCAGATTGAACCTTACGGGATGGACGAATGCTGGCTGGATGTGACCGGAAGCGGCTGCATGGGAACTGGATTTGAAATCGCAGATGAGATTCGCAGAACCGTTAAGTTTGAACTGGGCCTTACGATTTCCGCAGGAGTGAGCTTCAACAAGATTTTTGCCAAGCTTGGGTCGGATATGAAAAAGCCGGATGCGATTACCTGCATCGAAGCAGATTCATTCCGTGAGAAGATTTGGTGTCTTCCTGCCTCTGACTTGCTTGGAGTCGGCAGAGCGACCGAGAAGGTTCTATCCGGTTATGGGATTCATACCATTGGAGAGCTTGCTGCAACATCGGATGATTTCTTGAAGTGCCGCCTTGGAAAGAATGGACTGGCGATTAAGAAATATGCCAATGGGCTGGATGATTCGCCGGTTATGCGTTCCGATTATGTTTCTCCGGTAAAGAGCATCGGACACGGGATAACGACCATGCAGGATTTGGAGAATAACGCCGAAGTCTGGTGTGTCATGCTGGAGCTGGTGCAGGAGATTGGAACCAAGCTACGAACACATAAGAAGAAAGCGGGCGGAATAGCGATTTCCATCCGCAACAATGAGCTTTTCACGAAGGAGTGGCAGTGCCGGATTAGCATTCCGACACAAAGCCCCACCTATCTGGCGAAAACCGCATTTGCTCTGTTTGATAAGAATTATCAGTGGGAACACCCGATTCGTTCGGTGACAGTTCGGGCAATCAACCTGTTTGAAGAGGATTGTCCGATACAATACGACCTATTCACTGATGTGAAATCACTGGATCGCCAGGAACGCTTGGACGCAGCGATTGAGCAGATTCGATTCCGATTCGGGAAAGATGCGATTAAAAATGGGGTACTTTTTCAGAAAAGCAAGATGCCGACAGAGCGAAAAGTGGATTTGGTTATGCCGACAGGAATGATTGGTTAATACAGCACCGGCAGAATCTGGTGAGTTCTTTGCTAAAAGAAGTCAACACATTCGCCGGTTTACAGAGAAGGAGCGTAGAATATGTCGGAACAGAAATGTAGAAAAGTATATGTACCTGTGAATTTAGATGTGGATGCAGAGGGAAATATCCGTCCGCGTCTGATTCGGTGGATTGATGGACGGGTGTATGAGATCGACCGATTGAAGCATAAGTGTCGGGCTGCGTCCACGAAGGTAGGAGGCTGCGGAATCCGCTATACGGTCATGATCGGTGGGCATGAGAGCTTCCTGTACAACGAAGATGAAAAATGGTTCGTTGAAGCAAAGGAGCAGTGCCTATGATCCTTTCGCAGAAAAACATAGAGGAAATCGCTGTTGCAGTGATAAGAGATTTTCAAAAGTCCTTTTTCGGCAGCGAAGCAGATGATCCGACGAGATTCGCGCTTCCGACACCCATTGACCAGTTTGCATCCGACTATCTGAACCTGAAAGTGTCATTTCAAAAGTTGTCCTCGGACGGAAGCATCTATGGTCTGACCGCGTATGTGGATACAGAATATCAGATAGAGGTTGATGGAAGTCAGAGGAGCATTTTCCTGAAAACCAATGATGTGGTTCTGGACAAGGGCTTTATTGAACCGGAGAATATTCGGAAACTCTGCGGAAAACGCAGATTTACGCTGGCGCATGAGTGCGCTCACCAGATACTGTTTCAGCTGGATTCCGATGACCGAAAGATAGCCTGCCATAAGAGACCGGAAGTGCGAGGAAATGGCTCCCGCGTTCTGAGAACGCAGGAGGATTGGAACGAATGGCAGGCCAATTCGCTGGGAGCTGCCATCCTGATGCCCCAGTCAGAGGTGGATCGGGCGATGTGGTTCATTAACAGCAGAAAGCCTCTGACCTGTTATGGATGGCGTTTTTACGACAAGGATCAGGTCAAAATAGACACTTTCTGTGGTGTCTTTGGCGTTTCGAGATCGGCAGCTGCTATACGCTTGGAACAACTGGGCTATCTGAACCGGAAAAAGGATTATGAATATCGTGATCCATTGGAGGTGTGGCCATGAGCAGGAATATCAGAGTATCGGAACCATCTGCGGAAATGCAGATTAAAATCATCCGGGCAAAGGATGCGATTGCTTCGCAAAAGCCCAGGATTGTCAGGTGCCCTTATTGCCGACACAATTCAATCATCGTCTTTGAGGATACCAGAGGACATGTGCAGACCAAATGTAAGGCCTGCGGACGCGAGACCGTCTTCAATGTTTTGGAGATGAGAAGATTACGGAGATTGCAGCTCTACTATTCGTCTTTGAATGGTTGAGATGACAATAAATAACCCTATTAACACAATTTATAAGTCATAGCTGTGCTGTGGAGCCGCTGACAGGCGAAGTCTTCCGAATGCCGCATGAGACAGAATTATGGGATACCCATGTTCTGTTTTATCGGCACAGGATTTTTCTTCACCGTCATGCGGCTCTTTTTTTGACCTTCCGTCGATCCGGTTCTGTACCGGCTGTGCGGAAGGAGAAACGTATGTATTTTGACGCAAAAGAGTTTGGTAAGAGACTTCACGATGTTCGCACTTCCCGTGGCATTACGCAGGAGGAACTGGCGGTTCGCCTGGGCCTGGCAAGCAAGCAGCATGTCAGCCGCATGGAGAACGGTGAACGCAGCTGCTCTATTGACTTGCTGATTGAACTGTCCTGCATCCTCCATGTCAGCACGGATTATCTTCTGATGGGCAGCGAGCCAAGCAAAGAGGAAGTCAAAAATGATCTTCTTAGTATTATTTCGGAGCTGTCTACGATTGCGAAAAAAATCTAAAAAGCATTAGGCGCAATATAACTGCTGACGGCGTAGAATCATGGTGGCTATCTTGGTGGATACCTTGATGGGTGTCATCCTCTAAGTTATCATGGGTTGCGTCATAGGACTTATCATTGGCTGTACCCATGATAGAGTGAGCATGAGTGATTTGAGCACCCTCACTGCCGTGGGCAATAAGGTGGATACAAAGATTCAAAACTGTGTGTGGGATGTCCGGCGATTTATCTTGCTCACTAACTTGGTCATTGACTAAGTTTTTCTGACTAAGTTGGTAATTTACATTTTTCAAGATGACTCTGAAATCTGTTGCCGTTGAGAAAATTTTCGGATTATATGCCGCTGTATATCCAGGTGGCTTTTCGGTTTCCCTGACGATTTTGCGTAGGCCGCTTCCATGACGCTCCATGTATTTCATGCGGTGGAACGGGTCAGCAATCACAGGGCTTGCCATATTGAACGGATACTTTTTAGTGTCAAAAACAAACCAGAAAATAAAAACGGAAAATCCGTTGATATTTTCTGATTTGCGGCGTATAATAAGATTATAAGAAAATAAAAACGAAAAAACTGTTTTTAGAGGAGGGCTACCTATGAAAATACTCCGCATCACCGCACAAGGACTCCCATTATTCAAAAAAGACTTGGATATTTGCTTTTATACGCAGCAACGTGTTTGCGAAGAGGACAAAGATAGTCTTTACCGTTTGACGGATAACTACTATCTCCACTCTGCCTGTGCTTTCATTGGAATTAACGCATCTGGCAAGACCTCGGTATTAAAGGTCATTAGCTTGGCCTTAAATATTGTGAAAAATGAGCCCATCAATCATGTGGAGGCAAAAAGCATTCTTGGCGGAGCGAAGAATGTTACAATCCGCACATATTTTTATGATAAGCGTAGCTACGTCTGCTGCTTGGAAACTGTAATTGCGGCAAAGAAGTCGAAAACAGGGGAATATGTGTATTCGATTCTGTCTGAAAGCCTTTGGGAAAAACCGATTGCAACCGTTAAGTCGAAAAAGTATCTGACAGATTTTACAGGAATGAAGCCTGTAGAGCAGCGCAATAGCGATGAAGCATACCTTTCTGATGATGTCAGCTTTGTCATTGCACATAATAAAAAAGCGAATGATACAGTGGAAATATTCAGCCTGCTTTCCTATACGAATGTGAATGTGCTTCCATTTACCGAAGATATTCCATTGGAGGTAATTGCATTTCTCGATCCGACCATTGAGAAATTGTGTTTTGAGCAGACAGAGGGAAAAACATTTATCCACTTGAAGTTTAAGGATGAAGAAGAGATTATCCTGAATAATGCGGCAGACCTTGAGCAGTATCTGTCCTCTGGTACGATTAAGGGTATTATTACATTCTCGATGGTAAAGGAAGTTCTTCATTCAGGTGGTTATCTTCTGGTAGATGAAATAGAGAATCATTTCAACAAGGAAATTGTAACGACCTTAGTGCGCTTCTTTATGGACAGCCGACTGAACAAAAATGGCGGAACGCTTATTTTCACTACGCATTATCCGGAACTGCTGGACGAATATGACCGAAATGACGGAATTTGTATCGTTAGAAACCGTAATGGCATTACAGCAGAAAATCTGAGCTATATATTGAAACGTAATGATATTAAAAAGAGTGATGCTTACCAGAGCGGCTTCCTTGAGGGAACAACGCCAGCATATGAAGCGTATATGCGCTTGAAGAAAAGCCTGGCTGCTTCAATCAATTAAGGAGGCGGCAGAATGGAATTAGCAAAATACAAGGCGTGTATATGTGAAGGCTCTGCCGAAGAAGCTATTATCGACATACTGGTTGATAATGATCTTCTGATTTTCAACAGAGAAGAAATGTTGGAAGAACGTGTCATCCGTTGCAGAAGTGCTAAACGATTCGAGGAGCGATACTTACGGAAAGGATTCGATGAGCAGATTTCTGTGATACGGATTTTGGATTCTCGCAGAGAGGAATTTCGATTGAGTAAAGCATATGAGCAGAAAATTGACGTGGTAAATGTCATTACTGCTCCAGAAATTGAAATGCTGATTATTCATGCGGAAGGAGCATATGATCAGTTTAAGCGTTCTGGGAAAAAACCAAGCGAATTTTGTAAAATAAATCTTCGGATGCATGATGTGAAGTCGTATGATTTTGTGAAGCAGTATTTCAGTAATCCTCAGCTCTTGGTGAAAGCCATAAAGGAGTATCGCAGAACAGCAAATATCCCCAAAGGAGAATACAGCTTGTCTGATTTGCTGAGATGAGCGTTGCTATTTTTGCTACATTAGCCGTGACTCAAATGGTCACCAGGAGATAAACGGCTACCAGTTTATAGAAAAAAGAATAGAATCGTCTTTGATGCCTCGTTGGGAAACCAACGGGGTATTTTTTTGCCTCAATCCGGCTGTATAGAACACAGAAAAAGTCAAAACGAACCGTATGTAGTCCTGCAAGGACAACCAAAGTGCGCCTACGAGGCCAACGCGAAACCGGAGGATTCTTGTTAAACTTACTTTGCAAGGACGAAAGTCCGAATGTCCCTTGAAAACTGAATACTCATTCTTCAGGTACATTCCTGTTTGGTCGAGCCTTCGACTGCACGCCATGAAGCCCATCGGGGCGATAGCGGTTTCGCAGAAGCAAATGCCGGATTGCAACCGGCGGCGGTGTTAAAGCCAGACAGGGACAATGATACTTCCGTAATTCGCGGTCCGGCCATAAGGAAGGCGGGATGGTTAAATTCCAATGGAGCAGTGAAGCACACTGCCGCCTGTGAGAAATCCTACATCTCTGGGGTGATAAGAAAAAGTACAGAGAAACCATATTTTCAGAAAGCGCTGCCGGGTGATGTATCAGCATGATACCTGGCAGGCTTTATCCATATCAGTGTATGGAGATTGGAGACAACAGCATATGAAAGAAAACTGGGTTTATCGGCGAGGTGATTTATATCTCGCCAATCTCGGTGTTCCGGTCGGATCAAAGCAGGGCGGTGTTCGTCCTGTTGTGGTTCTTCAGAATGATGTCGGCAATTATTATGCGCCGACGATCACGATTGCTCCGCTGACATCGAAAATTGAGAAGAAGCGAAAACAGCCAACGCATTTCTTTCTCCGTAAAGCAAAGGGACTGGCAAAACCGTCCATGGTATTGGCAGAACAGCTCGACACCTGCGACAAGATATGCGTGATTCGCTATCTTGGGCGGGTAAGTAAGGGGCAGATGCGTGGGATTGATGAAGCTGTAAGGATTCAACTTGGATATTACATTCCGGAACAAGCAGAGAAAAAAAGACAGGGCAAATGCCGAAAGGATGGCGAAGAAGGCGATGGATAAACTGATTACAAGGAAAGAAGCAGCCAGTATACTGGGAATCAGCGTAAAAACACTGGATGCTGCAAGAACAGACGGTTTGATCTCCTATGTTCAGTATGTGGAAAACGGCTGCGTTTATCTCACGGAAGTGGGGATTCAGGAGTACATTGCAAAATGTACGCACCGTGCAAAACCGATGGAACGTGCTGCGACATATCGCAAACCTCGAAGCTTTCGGCGGTGAAAATCGACATCGTTGAGTATGGACGATGAATCCGCAATAATGAAAGCATCAACAGGATTGGAGGTAATGATATGGCGGCAAGAAGAATGATGCTTCCCGATTATGGTACGGTGAGTATGAAGGGAACGCAATATTATCGAACCCGTGTAACAGATCAGCAGGGACGGCGGGTTTCCTTATATGCAAGAACGAGAGAGGAACTGTACCAGAAGGAACAGGAAGCGATCCAGCAGATTGAGAACAAGACGTATCGCCGCAGTACACCTACAGTGGAGGAGTATTGCGAGAAATGGCTGCTGATGCAGTCGGCACAGATCAGGATGACAACGCTGATTGACTATACATCGAAAGTGAAGAACTACATCATCAAGCCATTGGGCGATATGCATATGGGAGATGTAACAGCAGATGACATTCGCCTGGCACTGTTGGCGGCATCGAAAAAGTCGGCATCCGTGTACAAATCAGTGAACGTTCTATATAAGTGTATTTTCACGGCAGCAATGGAGAGTAAGATCATTGATGAGAATCCGACCATCTATCTGAAGAAGAATGTGGGCGGGATTCCCCAGAAGGATCGCCTCCCGCTTACGGATGAGCAGGTGGATAAGCTGCTGGATGCCATTTACGGCTTACCGCCGTATGTGTTCGTGATGCTGGGGCTGTACGCAGGATTGCGGAGAGAAGAAATCCTCGGACTTCAATGGGATTCGGTGTATCTTGATTGCGAGGCTCCGTATCTTACCGTTCGGAGAGCCTGGCATACGGAGCATAA
>OLSP01002083.1_pt1 | contig 16879 bp, 25 predicted proteins | sample 1672941 | NCBI WGS metagenome assembly OLSP01 (sample SAMEA3136739, study PRJEB25190) | human gut metagenome | reverse complement strand
GATAATGACTCTAACACACAAAGTACAGACCCAGGAAGATATACTTGGAAAAAAATAGAAGAATAAATAAAGGAATATATATAAAATGGCAAAACAATTGAGTACAGCACGTAAATTTAAAATGATTACAGGTAAAGACCTTTTTCAACAACAAAAGGCAATGGATACAGAACTTAAAAAAGAAGACGGAGAAATTACTGATGTGATGGAGTTCGTTCAATAAGATCGGAAGAGCGTCTATACTTGGCTCTTTTTCAAGATAACATTGTAAAAGCTAAAAGCGACTTTGCAGACTTTCGTACTAGCTTTGAGTTCGATACTGACGGTAAAGGACTCAAAGAACTTGTTGAACTGTGGCAGAAAGAAATTTAATGAGCTGAAAGGACTGTAAATGATTTTAAAACATGCAATTAGATACTTAGAACTAACTGGTTCGGACTTTATTACAGATTTAAAAGACTTTGCAGACCTACAAAATTCTTTTGTCGCTGGATATATCCCTAATGACTTTACAGAGCAAATGGAGAGCTTTACAGACAAGTTGTTGATACTTTGGGTAGATTGTAACGGAGGACTGCAAAACGCCTTAGACGACAAAACAGAGCTTCCTACAACTAACGAGTTAATCAATATCTTCTGTAAAACTGTTTTTATTAAAGAAAAAGAGGAAACGGAAGACGATACAGTCTTCTTTTCTTCTAGTTCATTGATTAAGAAAAAGAAAGATACTGTAAGGGAAAATAAAACCTTAGAACTTTTGACTATTTTAGGCAATAATGAAATTGATATAACACAGTTCATGGAAATGGAACTAGAACTTGTTTATAAAATAATCGAACTTATTGCAGAGAAGAAGAAAGAGGAAAAAGAAAAAGAGAAAAGGCGTAAGAGAAAGGGTATGTAATGGCAAGTAATGCAACATTTGAGGTCGAGATATACGGTAATACCACGAAATTCGAGAACTCACTTAAAGGCGTTAATACCGCAATGTCAGGGCTTAGAGGAGAAGCTAAAAACTTACGTGAAGCTCTAAAACTTGACCCCACAAATACCGGGAAAATGGCGCAATTGCAAAAGAATTTACAAACGCAGTTGGGCTTATCACGTGACAAAGCAACAAAATTAAAAGAAGAGCTTGCTACTGTAGATAAAAGCTCGCCAGCAGGTCAAAAGAAATGGCTACAGCTTACTAGAGACTTAGGCACAGCAGAAACACAAGCTAACAGGCTAGAGAGCGAAATTAAGCAAGTCGAGGGTGCTATTAGTTCAGGCTCTTGGAACATTGAAGCTAAAATGGATACTAAGGGTGTTAATAGCGGAATTGACGGCATGAAGTCACGCTTTAGCGGTCTTAGAGAGATTGCGGTAGGTGTATTCAGGCAAATCGGTTCAAGTGCTGTTAGTGCTGTCGGTAATGGCTTAAAAGGTTGGGTATCTGACGCAATGGATACTCAAAAAGCCATGATTGCCTTGAAGAACACAATGAAGTTCAAGGGCAACGGACAAGATTTTGACTATGTAAGCAAATCTATGCAAAAACTTGCTAAAGATACAAATGCAAATAGTGAAGATACTTTAAAACTTTCAACAACTTTCGTTGGCTTAGGAGATAGTGCTAAAACAGCGGTTGGTAAAACTGAAGCATTAGTAAAAGCTAACCAAGCCTTTGGTGGTACTGGGGAAACACTTAAAGGTGTCGTTCAGGCTTACAGTCAAATGTCCGCAAGTGGGAAAGTTACAGCTGAAAACATCAATCAGCTAACAGATAATAACACAGCTCTTGGTTCAGCACTTAAATCAACCGTTATGGAAATGAACCCAGCTTTAAAACAGTATGGCTCGTTTGCAGAAGCTAGTGAAAAGGGTGCTATATCAGTTGAAATGCTGGATAAGGCTATGCAGAAACTTGGTAAAGCAGGTGGTGGAGGAGTAACGACCATAAGCGACGCTTGGGATAGTTTTAATGAAACATTATCGCAAGCATTACTTCCTACACTTGACGCTTTAACTCCTGTTATAAGTGCTTTGATTGATAAAATGAGCGGTTGGGGCGAAAGTGCTGGTAAAGCCATAGATAGCATAGTCAAGTATGTCAAAGAACTATGGGGAGCATTAGAAAAAAATGGTGCTTTAAGTTCTTTCTCTGAAATTTGGGACGGATTAAAATCAACTTTCGGTTCAGTTCTAAGTATAATCGGACAACTAATAGAATCATTTGCTGGTATAGATTCAAAAACTGGCGAAAGTGCAGGTTCTGTGGAGAACGTAAGTAAAACTATTGCTAGTTTGGCAAAAGGTTTAGCTGACGTCATAAAGAAAATTGCTAATTTTGCAAAGAAATTTAGTGAAAGTAAAGGAGCGATTGATACTTTAAAATCGTCTTTAGTTGCCTTAACAGCAGGTTTTGTAGCTTTTAAAATCGGTTCTGGAATAGTTACTGCTATTGGTATTTTCCAAAAGTTACAAACAACAATTAAAGCAGCAACAGGGGTAATGAAGGCTTTTAATCTTGTTGCTGCCGTTAATCCTTATGTATTGATTGCGGGCGCTATCGCAGCGGTTGTTGCTGGTTTAGTTTATTTCTTCACTCAAACCGAAACAGGTAAAAAGGCTTGGGCTAGTTTTATAGACTTCTTGAAGAGTGCATGGGACGGAATAGTTTCGTTCTTTAGCGGTATCGGACAATGGTTTGCTGATATATGGAACGGAGTAGTTGACGGAGCTAAAGGTATTTGGCAAGGCTTAGTTGATTGGTTCAGCGGAGTTGTGCAAGGTATTCAGGGCGCTTGGGATGGCATGATTGAATTCTTTACTAACTTATGGACGACCATTACAGGCGGTATTAGTACAGCTTGGGGTAGTGTTGTAGAGTTCTTTACAACTCTTTGGACTAACATATCAAATATAACCACAACTGTTTGGACTACTATTACTACTTTCTTGGGTACAATAGTTACATCTATCATGAGCTTTTTCAGTCCATTAATTCAATTTTATCAAAGTTTATGGAATTGAATTTTCTCAATCATTAATTTGGTTATTCAATTAATTCTAGCTGGTATTCGTGGGCTTGTCCAAGGTATTGTAGCTTTATGGAATGGTTTAATTGGAGTTGTACAAACCGTATGGAATGCTATTTTAGGTTTTATTAAAGTAGTTATATCTGGAATCCAAAGTTCTATGCAAGTCATGGGTAACTTCATCAACGGAATATGGACGGATATCAAAAACTTCTTTACTCCTATTTTCCAAGCTATTGGAAACTTTGCAGGTCAAGTATTTCAAGGTATCTCAACTATTGCTAGTTCAGTATGGAGTGCTATTAAAGGGGTTTGGAGTGCTGCAACTGGCTTCTTTAGTGGAATATTCAATACAGTTAAAAGTGTTGCATCAAGTGTATTTAGTGCTTTAGGCGGAGTTGCTAGTAATGCTTGGAATGCAATAACAGGCGTATTTAGCTCAGTTGGTTCATGGTTTGGTAGTGTATTCGATTCAGCTAAGGAAGCAGTAAGTAACGCACTTGGAGCTTTAGGAGATATTGCTAAAGGGGCATGGGACTCTATAACGAAAGTATTTAGTGGCGTTTATGACTTCTTTGCTGGCGCATTTGGTGGAGTCAAAGATTTAATTGACGGTATTCTAGGTGGTATTTCAGGAACTTTGGATACAATCAGTGGCGTAGTTGACGGAGCTAAAGGTATCTGGCAAGGCTTAGTTGATTGGTTCAGCGGAATTGTACAATCCATTAAAAACATTTGGAACGGAATATCAACATTCTTTACTACCTTATGGGCAACTGTTGTTACCGGAATTCAAACAGCATGGGCTGGAGTTACAGGGTTCTTCACAGGGCTATGGAATGGAATAGTAAATGTTGTTACAACTGTATTTACAACTATCGCTTCTTTAGTGACAGGAGCTTATAACTGGTTTGTTACTACATTTAAACCTTTAATTGATTTTTATAAATCTATATTTGGCTTAATTGGTTCAGTAATTAATTTAGCGTTCCAACTTATCTTGGCTATTATTCGCGGTGCTTACCAATTAGTCATTGGCGCATGGCAAGGTTTATCAGGTTTCTTTGGTGGAATATTTAATGCTGTTAGTTCAATAGTTTCGTCAGTATTTAGTGCCATAGGTAGCTTTGCTGTTTCAGCTTGGAATATACTGGTTGGAACATGGAATGCAGCAACTGGCTTCTTTAGCGGACTATTTAACGCTGTGAGAGGCATCGTGTCATCAGTATTCAGCGCAATTGGAAGTTTTGCTTCTAACTCATGGTCAAGGATTTCAGGTACATTTAGCGGAGTCGGTAGCTTCTTTAGTGGAGTGTTCAATGGTGCTAGAAATGCAGTTAGTGGAGCGTTCAGCGCATTTGGTGGCTTTGCTTCTAATGCTTATAATGCAATAACAGGAGTATTTAGTGGGCTTGGTAGTTTCTTTAGCGGTATATTTGGAGGAATCAGTAGCACAATAAACAGCGTTCTTGGTGGTGTAACAAATACAATCAATAATATATCAGGAGCTATTAATGGTATCGCTGGTAAACTAGGCGGATTGTTCAAAGGTTCTATGGTAGTAGGCTTAACAGATGTTAATCTATCTTCTAGCGGTTACGGTCTAAGCACTAACAGCGTATCAAGCGACAATAGAACATATAATACATTTAACGTACAAGGTGGTGCTGGTCAAGATGTTTCTAACTTAGCACGTGCAATCAGACGAGAATTTGAATTAGGGAGGGCTTAATGGTAAGACAGTATAAAATACATACCAACTTAGACGGAACAGATGACAAAGTTTGGGACGTTACAAATGGAAAAGTTAGATTTTATCAGCCCTCTAATTTAGGTTTACAATCAACTAATAATATTTGGCAAAGTAATGGTATTGGAGTAATGGGAACACGCTCAATCACTCAACCACAAATAGAGTTCAAGCTAGAAACATTTGGGGAAAGTTTAGAAGAAAATTATCAATTAATGAAAGACTTCATAAACGATATTCTTGACCAAAAGTTCGTTACACTTGAATATCAAACGGAGATTTTTCAAGTATATGCCGATTTAGCTTTAGCAGATGTTACAAAAACAGAGGGTTATGGTAAGAACGGAACTTTCAGCGAAAAGATAACGTTCGATATAATCACAAAGTGGTACACTTACGAAAACTTAACTTTTGAAAAAATTCAAAACGGTAAAGTTATCGCTGGTAAATCTAAAATTTATGGAGGAACAGCACCAGGAAACTATAAGTATGTCAAAGGGACTTCTTACACTTATTATGGGGAAAGTGACATAGACCGTTTAAGTCGCTGGGATATAAAAGATGAAATATTTAGTTTTATGGGAATATTATATCCGCAACTACCTAAAACACCTGCTGGAGTTAGATTTTTAGACGATATTGGAAACGAATATACTGCAATTGTATTTAAGACGGAACAGGTGCAAGACTATATTTTAATTAATACAGATGTAAATGATGAAACTTATCAAGGTTGGAAGGGGACAACTGCTCTAAATTTATTCCCTGTAATGGACTTTGAGCGATACAGAACTCGTATAATTGAAAAAGGTCAAATGGAGCTAATCAATTTAAGTAAGGCAGAGTTTAAAATTAAGAGAAAGGCGGACTTCGTTTAATGTTAGAAGCTAATGTTTATGATAACTTTAACCCTAACTACTATAATGTATCTGACTTTATTCTCCCTAATGGTAAAAAAGACAAAAGAGGTCTTCCGATACCTAAATCAAGATGTCAAGTTATTAACTACGAACTGTGGGAAACAGGTTATCTTTACACTTCATCAGCTACTTTTACCGTTTCGGTAGAAGTTGGCGATATTGTTCAAATTCTTTTTCCTGAAGTTGTTCCAGTCGAGGAAGCTCTAGGTCAAAAGAAAAAGTTAAACTTAGATATGGTCTATCTTGTTACGAGTGTAGATGAAAGTAACAAAGCCACGTTAAAGAACTATTTTTGGGCAATGATTGAAAGTCTTGATGTTCCGAATGCAATAACTAAAACGACAAACTCCGCTATCATTGACTATTTAATTGACCCTAATAAAAATAATTTAATGAGTTATGGTTATTTCTTTAATTCAACTATCTTTGCAGGAAAGGCTACAATCAACCGAAAAGCAGAAACTTCATCAGCTCATGACGTAGCTAAACGGATATTTTCCAAGGTTCAATTTCAACCAACTACAACAATTCAACACGCTTCATCTGAAGCAGACCCTAGAAACTTGTTATTCATTAACTTCGCTTCAAGGAGCTGGAATAGAAATAGAATAACGACAAGGGTAGATATTAAGCAAAACGTGACAATGGACACGGAGACAATAGTAGAGCGTTCAGCTTATAATTTCGCTGTTGTGTTTATCAAAAATAAGGAAGCAGACGACTACATAGACCCTCCTAAAATGTACACAGCAAAAAATAACGGCGATGTCATTGATTATAGCACTTATCATGGAGACGGAACAGACTTGCCAGAAGTAAGGACAGTTAAAACATTATTTTATGATAGAGATGACCACGGAAACCCTCCTGATATGTCTACTATTAAGGCTGAAATTTCTCCCTCTACGATAGTCACAAGATTAATCTTTAACCAAAATGAGCTTTTGCCTTTATATGTTAATGACTTGGTAGATATATGGTATGACGGTAAACTATATTCTGGATATATAGCAGATAGAGTTAAAACAGAGTTCAATGATAGACTTATTTTTGTAGAAAGCGGAGACAAGCCGAATGTTATATGAGTATGTTGCTACTTACGGTGACAAATATAGAATAGATAGCTTCACAGGGTACAGAGAGCTACGTAAAGACCACTTAGAACTATTGTCTGGTAAAGTATACTATAATAGCAAAAACTCGCTTAGAATCGAAACTACGCTCTTGTACGATGTCGGTCAATTTGTATCAATTGGTGGTTATCCTTATGGCGGTAGAAAATTTAGATTATTAGAGCTTTCAATTACTGATAACCCAGTTTTAGATAAAGCAAAGATAATTTCAAGAAAGGTTAAAAATGACAATTAAAAACTTTACATTTTTCAGTCCAAATGGTACAGAGTTTCCAGTCGGTTCTAATAATGACGGAAAGCTATACATGATGCTGACAGGAATGGACTACGGAACAATCAGGCGCAAAGACTGGACAAGTCCGTTAAATACAGCCCTTAATGTACAATATACTAATACTTCAATTATTGCTGGTGGAAGATATTTTGAACTATCAAATGAAACGGTAGCTTTAAAGGCTAATTCTGTCAACTATATTCATGCAAATATCGACTTAACTCAAACAGCACACCCTGTTACTTTATCGGCTGAAACTTCAGACAATAGCAATAATGTTGATTTAAATAATGATTCAGGTGTACTTAAAGTTGTGATAGATATTAGAACAACTAACGGAACTGGAGTTATAAGTGCTAAGCAACCAACTGAACATACTTTACTTGATGATGTTATTATTAATAGCCTAGTCAATAAAAAGGATATTCCTTGGACTGATTTAAATAGGGCTAGTGGAGTAGGGTCAACAGGTACATTACAGGCAAGGATTATTAATGGTGTAATTTACGTTAGAGGAAATGGCGTTCCTGTGCCAAACGTCGCACCGAATTTCCTTGTTCCGGTTGGTACTTTCCCACCTGCTTTTGGAACAAATTTACCTCAATTTGATTCTACTGGTACATTTTACTCTCCTGGAAACCTGTCGTTATCTTTAATTAACATGTCTCCAAGTGGTATTGCAGTAGGTAATCCAAACAACACTCCAATGAACGGAAAAACAATATCTTTCGCTTTATCAGCGCCTTTGTTGTAAACAAATAGAAAGTAAAATATAATGGTAACTAGAATGATTTTAATAACTATCTTGATTTTGGCGATTTTGTTCGCTACATGGGTCAAAGATAGAGAAGCGATGAACCCACCTTTCAAACGTAGACTTGTAATTGATTTGACGGTAGTCTTCGCGCTATGGGTTTTATATGCAGTCTTCTACTTTACACAAACACCCTCAACTTCTGATATCGCTAAAACAGTGGTTAACGTAGGATTGTTGTACTTCGTGGGACAATTTATTTACTTAATCGCAAAAATTAGCCCTATGTTTGACGGTTTGCTTAAACTTATGAAAAAGAATGGTGTAAGTATTCCCGAAGTTGAAGAAGAACAAACGGAGGATAAAAAAGAATGAATATAACTAATGCTGGCGTTCGTGGGCATAATCCTACTGGGGTTGTAATTCACAATGACGCAGGCTCAAATGGTGCTAACACTGGTTTCTATAATAGTTGGCTACCTACACACAACCCTGAAAATGGTTTTGCTCATGTTTATATTGCTTCGGACGGACGCTTACAGGCTTCTGACTTCTCTAACAAGGCATGGCATTGTGCTAACTCATACGGTAATGCAAATTATGCCAGTTGGGAAGTATGCCAATCAGAGGGCGATTTAAACCAATTCTTGAGGAATGAACAAGCGGTACTGGACGACGTAGCTAAGTACATGAAACAGTGGGGACTAACTCCTAATCGTGATACTGTGAAGCTACATCAAGAACTTTCAAGCACAAGTTGCCCTAGGCGGTCTGTAGAAGTTCATGGCGGAACGTTAGAAAGTTGTCGCTCATACTTTATCGCAGAACTCACAAAACGTCTTACAAGCCAATCTGAGAGCAAACAAGACAATACACAAAATGAAAAGGAAATCGAAATGTATCTTATTTATTGCACCGACACAAAACGTTACTATGTATCTAATGGAGTATCAGTACGCTATGTACGCTCTACACGCATGTTAGAAAACTATCAAAACAAATGGGGTAAACTCAATTTGCCCAAAGATACCATGCTACAAGTAGAACTAGACGCTGAATTTGGACCAGACGCAACTAAACTATAAAATAAAAAAAGCCACCTTAATTGGTGGTTTTATTTTGTAATTGAAGATATCCTACTTTCTATTTTTATGTTTCAATTGCTTACCTGATTAATGGCTTCAATAATATTATTTCCAGCATTTATTAGAATTTCATCACTTACAGTTACATTCTTTCTTGAAAACAGTTCATTCTCAATCTTCATAAAGTGCATTGCTTTAGCTAAAAATTGAGCAGATGATTCATAATATAATGTTTCTAGTTCATCATCTGACAGCTGTGTTAAATCATCGTTAGCAAAAGTTGTTAGTTTTCGCTTAATCTCTTTGCCGTTGTCATCTTCTTCTACGTAAAAACGTCTCATCTATTCATTCCTCTAATTTCAAATTTTTCAATAATATACCGTTTAGGGCCTAACTCAAGGCTTACTATATAATTATTGAAATGGTCTTTCTTGTTCAAGTCATTGGCAATCCTTCGTGCTGTTAATCGTGGATATTTTGAGCTATTAATTTCCCGTGTGTATTCGTGTAATATCATCTCATTGCCTCCCTTTGCATTTTACGTTTCAATCGTTGCTTATATAGATACTCTTTACTTGGTTCTAAACTAGACAATATATCATCTAGTAAGTCAAACGCTTCTCCGTTATCTCCTACGCTATCAATCTTTTTAAGTGTAAGCTCGTGCATTTCATCATCATTGAAAAACATAGTAAGATAAGGGAATGCTACGGTATTAGGTAAGCTCAAACGTGATTTAGTTACTCTTAGGTTAGGGGATTTACCTGTTTCAGCTTTAATTTTTAACTCAAGCTGTGCCATTCCTATACCTTGTTCTTCTAGTACGCTAGTGATTCTTTCATATACTTCTTCGTTTGTCATTATGCTATAACCTCAATTATTTCTGTATGCTTTTTAACTTCATATCTTTGTTCTTCTGGAAGTAGTTCATTCCATTTTAAAGCCTCTTTTTTATCATAAAACTTACGTGATTTAATTTCTTTTTGCAATATCCAAGATACTGTGTAGTATGTGAACTCATCTTTCATTATCCGATTACTCCTGTCTTGATATTTAATCTCTGCTGACTTGATAAGTGATATAAATTGCACCACTTACAGTGATAAGCTCTAACTGGTATCTTGCCAGCTTTATTTTTCTTGTTCTTTTTAGCGTGCTGGGCATTCACTATTGAATATAAAGCGCCCATTTTTGTGTATTTGCGTTTCTTACACATAATCTAACCACTCCTTAATCGTAAATAATTCAAAGCCATTTAGCTTACTTTGTTTTTCAATCTCTACTTGGTTTCTATCTAGGTCTATCAGCAGTTCAATTACAGGCATACCGTTATCAAGCCACCTGATGACTGTATTAGCTTTAAGACCGAAATACTTAGCACATTGAGCCTTAGAGCTAAAGTGTAGTTCTTCTCCCGTCGTAGGGTTATAAGCTACTACCTTTATTGCCACTATTTAACCTCCTTTCTATAAAACTATGATATCAAATTACTTTATATTTGTCAAAAAATAAACTTTAGATATCAATCCTTTACAATATCCATGATAATAATTTGAGGTGTTCGCGTCGTTTCTTTTGTCCTAAAGTTATAGAACTCATTAATTGTTCCATTTCCTACAACACTTACAGTATCAAATGTATCAATATCTTTGTTCCAATCTTCATTAACTTTAAACTTAATAAAAACTAAATCTCCACTTGTTTTAAATTTAACCGTTTCTTTTGTTTTGCCAATAACTGCACGTTCTTCAATCATAACATTGTTCATGCGTACTACAACCTCTGGAAAATTATTACCTGTAATATAGTTGATGTTGGTTAAGTCAGTCAAAGCCATGAATGCTTCTTCGGCATTTTCCAATTCAATGTCGTAGTAGAACGTCTGTTCTGTCTCAAGATTGTCTGGCATGTTTTCTTCGATATACTCTTTTAAATCATCTAAACGGTCAAGAGGGAAATTTAATCCGTGAGCTTGTCCATGTCCTTGTGCTTCTACGAAATCTAATTCACTCAAGAACTCATTAGTATTAAAACTACCATAAGAACGACCTGAACCACGACAGACTCCATCTTTTCCCTCTGTAACAACGAAACATGGACGATGATATTTTTGAGCAATATTCTGAGCTACTAGACCATTCATACCTTTGTTTGATTCTGAATCAATAACAATGACAATCTTGTCTTCCATATCTTGAGTATCTTCATATTTTTGCATGACTGCTTTTTGAGTTTCTTGACGTTTCTTATTTAATTTATCCATTTTAAGACGGAGTTTTTTAGCATCAGTATCATTATCTACCATAAAAATTTGAAAAGCAAGCTCAATCTCCCCCATACGAGCAGATGAGTTAATCAATGGCGCAACACTATACCCAATATCTTTTGTATTGTATCGGTATGTATTAATTTTAGCACCTTTAAGGATACGTGATAGCCCAACGTTATTAACATTTTGTAGCCCTTGCGAGATAAGGTAACGGTTCTCAAAATTAAGAACACTCATCATATCTCCCACCAAACCGATTGCGACTAAATCACGAAATTGATTAGAAAAACCATCATCATCTAAGACATCATCAATTCCTTTAGCTACTTTATAAGCCATACCAGCACCTGATAAATCTTTATTGACTGATTCGTCTAGGTGATGATGGGGGTTGCACAAGATAACTTCCTTATCCATTTTATTCGCAATCTCTTTAGAATCGAACTCATGGTGGTCTAAGATAATAATATCTAAATCAGGATTCAATGTTCGAGCACGTTCAACACCTTCTAAGTCATTACTTGAACTATCCAAAACAATGAGAATGTCAGCTACTTTTGTCTTTTCAATGTTTGAACGACTAAGGTCAATAAGTTTTTCCCACTTCGCAAGACTTTCTTTATCTTTTTCAGCCTTTGCCTTTTCCGCTTTATTTAACCAATGGTCTTGAACTGATAATTGACCATACAATCCATGGCCTGTATCACGTTGAGGATAGATGTAATCTAAGTTAAACTCATTAAAATCTTGTAATGCTTTCAATCGGTTAAACATAATAGCTGTTGCTGTGATTCCGTCTGCATCAGGGTCTCCACTTATTACAATTGTTTCTTTGTCTGCGATACCCTCTAAGATACGATTAACAGCCCTCTCTACATTACGGATTTCAAAAGGATGATTTTCCCACTTTTCATCAGGAAATAAAAACTCTTGATGGTCTTCCAAGGGAATCCCGCGTGCTTTTAAAATTTTTGTCTTTAAATCATCCTCTCTATCAGCTTTAATCTTCGCTTTATTTTGTATCCATTTTACCATCTTTCATTACTCCAAATCGTATTTATAGTTGTTAATACTATCATTGTTTTGCTCTCCTTTATTTCTATAAGACTATAATAACAAAAAAAGTTCACACTGTCAAGCACGAACTCTTTGTGATATTATTCTTCGCCTTTCCATTGTTCAAAATCATCAGCTAGTTCTTGTATAAAGCCCATAATATCGTCAGTAGTGTACTCTGTAAGCTCATTCTCGTTACTTAAGTTAGCAAGTTCTTTGGCATAGTCTAAGGCTTTTTTATAGTCCTTATCGTAGCTTTCACCATCTTTCTTGCCAGCTCTCACTAGATACTTCAATACCTGCATTGTATTCCAGCCAACAAGCTCTTCGTAGTTAAAATTATGTTTCAAGTATTCGTTAAGTTCCACACCGTATTTGTTGGCATAGTGCCGATTTTCTTTTAAGTTCATTAGATAATTCCTCCAATCCATGTAATAAGCAACGTTGCGATTATACCTATCCAAGTGATAGCGATAAGTGTAAAGCCGACACCTGCAGCTATCATTAAAGTTTTTACTGTATCTTTCATTTTGTCCTCCTCTATTTATAACTCTATTCTATCAAATTACTTTTACTTTGTCAAACATTAACTGTTCCTTGTCTTTCTAGTTTGATAAAATTTATTCCACTTTTCAATAAACGCTAGTAATTCAGGTTCATCATATTCGGTAAACAGTTCAATCTGTGATGTATACCAGCAGTGCAAACAGCGAACGCAACTATAACAGATGTTTGTATACCCCCTACAATCTTTGCAAACCCCTAAACCATCACTCGTTGGTACATCGAAGCAATGGCAATATCTTTTGTCATTAAAGTATTTACTCATCTATTTACTTCCTTTCGTTCTAATCAGGTCACCACCGTCACCGCTTCCTGGGACGGCCAAAAGGCAACGTGTATTGTGCGCGTGAAAAATTAAGAAAATCTTATGGAAATCCCGCCCGGCTGGGTGGGATTTCTTATTGTTTGCATACAAAAAGTGTGCTATCATAGCATCAGAACGCGCTGCAGCGGGCGGAATGGAGGACGAAGAAACGATGGAAAAAGGGCAGCTTTTGCGCGCTTTGACGGAGAACGAGGACGAACGTCTGGCGTTAAGCCGGGTCCTCGACCAGTGGACGCGTAGCCGCAGCCGTAATATCCCGGCCGTCACCCGTTTTTTGACTCCCCAAGAGCAGGCGCTGGCCGAGGAGGCGCTGCGCCGGATGGGCGCAGCGGGCGAGGCCGTGCTGGACGGCGGCTATGAGGATGCTGAGCGCCGCTGCGCCCTCTTTTTGCCGGATTACCTCTCCTTTGAGGCGTTTCGGGAGGATGAGGATTACCCGATCTGCGCCGTGCGCTGCAGCTTCCGCGCCGGGGAGCGCCCGACCCACCGGGATTTTCTCGGCAGCCTCATGGGGCTGGGCATCCGGCGGGAGATGGTGGGCGATATCCTGCCTGGCGAAGATGCCTGCGACATTCTGCTCCAGCGGGAGATCGCGCCTTTTGTGCTGCAGAACTATACTGGCGCCGGACGCGTTTCACTGAAGACTGCGCCAGTGCCCCTTTCCCACCTGCATCTGCCGGAAAAACGCCGGACAGAGATCCGGGACACCGTGGCCACGCTGCGGCTGGACAGCGTGGTGTCGTCTGCGTTCCGCATCAGCCGCAGCCGGGCGGCGGATCTTATTCGCGCCGGTAAGGTGGAGGTCAACTGGCGTGTTTGTGAAAAGACGGACCGCCTGTGTGCCCAGGGAGATACGTTCAGCGCCCGGGGCTTTGGAAAATGTACGCTGCGCGAGGTGGGCGGCTTGAGCAAAAAGGGCCGCGTCACCATCTGCCTGGAGCGATATCAGTGAAGTATGCGTCGCGCCGTTTCCGACGGCGCGGCAGGAAATGAGGACAGCGATGATCGATGAAGAAAAGATCCGGCGCATCAATGAGCTGAGCCGGAAAGCAAAGTCGCCCGAGGGGCTGACGGAGGAAGAAATCAAGGAACGCACACTGCTGCGCCAGGAGTATGTGGCGGCGGTACGGATGAATTTGTGCGCCCAGCTGGACCGCACCTATATTGTGGACGAGCAGGGCAATAAGCGGAAATTGCAGCAGAAACAGGGAGGGCCAAAGCAGTGAGCAGCTACGACTACGGGCACAACACGCCGGATGACACCCCGAGCGGGAAGAAGCAGACGGAAAGCGAGATTCTCTCCTGGCTGTTGATTTTCTTCTGTTTTGCTATCTTTTGGCCTTTGGGTTTGTTCCTTTTAATCCGCAAGCTGTCCGACGGCGGGAAAAAGACGCGGGCGGCTGCGCGGCAGCAAAACGGTGCGTCGGTGCCGCCAGGCTGGGCGGTGCCCGGGCAGACCGGTGTATCGGCGCAAAAAAAAGAAACTGTACCCCGGCAGATGATGAAAACGCCCTCCATGAAAAAGGGAACGCGGCTGGCGCTGAAGCTGGTAGGGTTTCTGTTGGCGGCGGGCGGGCTGCTTTCCGCTGGGGGAACGATCACGAATATGATTTTTTATCCGCCCATCTATCGCTGGGATGTTATGGCGCTGTTGCAGGAAAGCGCTTTGGCCGGCGCCGGTATTCTGATGCTGGTCAAGGGGGTTTCCATGGATCGTGCCTCCAAGCGCTATACGCAATACCTTGCCATCATTGGCACCGCTCAATCCATAGCGTTTTCTCAGCTGTCTGCCATTACTGGACGGGACACGCAGAAAGTAATTGACGACCTAGATCGCATGATCGGACAGGGGTACTTTGGCCCCACGGCCTACCTTGACCTGAGTTTGGGCTATTTCTTCCGCAGCCGTACGGCAGCGGAGGAAGCGGCGGCGAAAAAGCGCGCCGAGGCCGCCACGCCGAAAGAGACGGAGGAAGGCTATGCCGGCGTGCTGCGTTCGATCCGCCGGGCCAATGACCGCATTGCCGATGCAGCGCTTTCGGCTAAGATCGACCGGCTGGAGGAAGTGACGGCCCAGATTTTCCGGGCCATTGAAAAGGATGAGAAAAAGGCCTCCCAAGTGCGCACCTTCCTGGAGTACTATTTGCCCACCACGCAGAAACTGCTGGATTCCTATGCCGAATTCGAAGCTGCGGGCATCGAAGGGGACAACCTGCGCATGGCCAAAGAAAAAATTGAGGATACCATGGACAATATCGTGCAGGGATTCGAGCGTCAGCTGGATGCGCTCTATGCTGCCGAGGCCATGGATATCCAGAGCGACATCGACGTAATGAACAGCATGATGCAGCGCGACAGCGCCATGCACACGTCGGATTTCCAGGTGAGCTGCTCGTCTTCGGCTTCTGCGGCGGCCCAGGAGGAGAAGCAGTCCTGAACAGAACGGGGAAACGCCTGTGTACTGCAGAACTTTCTGCAGCGCACAGGCGCTTTTTTCTGTTCCGGAATGGGTTTGATCAGGCCGGCGCTGCCTCTGCGGCATCCAGGGACGCAAAACCTCGGGCACGGAGCTGATGCGCGCGCACTTCCATGGCCAGGTTCCGTCCCTGGGCGCGGCAGGCATGAAGAAAATCGCGGTACAGATCCAGAGTGCGACGGGAATAGGTGCGCAGCTCGCCCCGGTCGTAGGCTTCCATGGAGGTTTGCTCCGGCGTGTCCTTACTGGTGCGCATAAGGGAAAAGGCATCCTGCTGGCTTTGGCAGCTTGCCGGACCACCGATGTTGTTGACGCGAACCATCATGTGGTATTCCCGCGTCACGGTTTCCTGGATTATTGTTTCCACACGACTCACTCCTTCGCTGTTTTGTGCTCTGTGCGGCGCTCAGATAAATTCGGCCAGCTGTTCCATCGGGATGCGGAGATTTTTGTGGCGCTCCGGGCTGGCAGCTTCCTGTGCCGAATAGCCCAGGGCCAGGATATCCACCGGCTCCAGTCCGTCGGGAATCTGCAATTCCCGACGCAGCCGGTCCGGGTCGAAATAGCAGATCCACACGGAGCCGAGGCCCAGGGCTTCCGCCTGCAGCATCATGTGGTCGGTGATGATGGCCGCGTCAGTGTCGGCGGCGTTGAAGCCGTCGTACGAGCGCACCCAGGCTTGATCGCGCGCGGCGCACACCACGATGGCCGCTGTGGCGCCGTGCAGATTGGCGGCGCTGCACACTTTGGCCATAGACTCCGGGGTGTGGGCCACCAGCAGGTGCACCGGCTGGCGGTTGCAGGCCGTAGGCGCGACGCGTCCGGCTTCCAGAACCTGTTCAAGCACGTCCCGCTCCACGCTCCGTTTTTGATAGGCGCGCACCGACGCGCGCCGTTTGGCCAAATCCAGAAATTCCATAGTAATCCGTCCTTTCATAACTTGAGATTCAGGTCAACCTTTGTTATTATTATATCAGGCATGGCGAAAAGAACAAGAATGTACTTTTTTGGTAGATACTACCCAAATAGAAAGTGAGGGAAAGGGAATGGCCAGACGTTGTGAGGAGGAATATACCTGCCCGGTGGAGGCGACGATCCGCCTGATCGGCGGAAAATATAAGGCGGTGATCTTGTGGCACCTGATGCAGGGAGCGTTGCGCTACAGTGCATTGCACCGCGCTTTGCCCCGGGCGACGGATAAAATGCTGACCCAGCAGCTCCGAGAACTGGAAGAAGACGGTCTGATTTCCCGC
>OLSP01002069.1_pt1 | contig 16946 bp, 13 predicted proteins | sample 1672941 | NCBI WGS metagenome assembly OLSP01 (sample SAMEA3136739, study PRJEB25190) | human gut metagenome | reverse complement strand
CGCCAGAGGCTCCCCTCGGTAGGGGAGCTGTCGAGCGAAGCGAGACTGAGAGGTTGCCCCTCTGGAGAAGATGGAAACCAAGAAGGGAGACAAAACCTATGAAGATCATCGTGGATATGATGGGCGGCGACAACGCCCCGCTGGCTGTGCTGGAGGGCGCAGCCGCAGCTGTCAAGGAGTATGGCGTCCAGCTCATCGGCGTGGGCGACGAGGCCCTTGTCCGCAAGACTGCTGCGGACAACAACATCCCGCTGGACGGCATCGAGCTGGTCAACTGCACCGAGGTCATCGAGATGTGCGACGAGCCGGCCAGGGCCATCCGCACCAAGAAGGACTCCTCCATCGTCGTGGGCCTGAACCTGCTGAAGGAGGGCAGGGGCGACGCATTCGTCTCGGCCGGCAGCACCGGCGCGCTCCATGTGGGCGCAAGCCTTATCGTCCGCACCCTGCGGGGCGTCAAGCGCCCGGCGCTGGCCACCATGGTGCCTGCCAAGAATAAGGCCTACCTGCTGCTGGACTGCGGCGCGAATGTGGAGTGCCGCCCCGAGATGCTGGCTGCCTTCGCCGTCATGGGCAGCTGCTATGTGAACAAGGTAGAGGGCCGCACCTCCCCCAGCGTGGCGCTGGCCAACAACGGCGCGGAGGAGAGCAAGGGCACGCCCATGCTCAAGGAGGCCCACCAGCTCCTCAAGACCACCCCGGGCATCCGCTTCGTGGGCAACATCGAGCCGCGGGACGTGCCGAACGGCGACGTGGACGTCGTCGTCTGCGACGGCTTTACCGGCAACGTCATCCTCAAGCTCACCGAGGGCGTGGCCAAGATGCTGCTGGGGATGCTGAAGGAGATGTTCCTGAAAAATCTGGGCGGAAAGCTGGCTTTCCTGCTGCTGAAGAACAGCGTGTCCGGCCTCAAGCATCAGATGGACAGCGAGGAGTACGGCGGCGCACCCTTCCTCGGCGCAAAGCAGCCGGTCATCAAGGCCCACGGCTCCTCCAAGGCCAAGGGCATCAAGAACGCCATCCGGCAGGCAAAGATCTGCGTGGAAAACGACCTGTGCGGCACCATGCAGACTGCGCTGGATGAGCTGAATACTGCGAAGGAATAAGGAAATCAAGGGAGTTAAAAAGACATGAGCCATCCGTTGGAAACTATCATTGGCTACAAGTTCAAGCACCCGGAGCTGCTGGAAACGGCGCTCACCCACACCAGCTACGCCAACGAGACCCGCCCGCCGGTCAAGCACAATGAGCGTCTGGAATTTCTGGGCGACAGCGTGCTTCAGATCGTTTCGGCAGACTACCTCTTCCACGCCTACGCCGACCGTCCCGAGGGCGACCTGACCCGCATCCGTGCCAGCCTCGTCAGCGAGGGGGCGCTGTTCCAGTTTGCGCAGGAGATCCATCTGGGCGACTACCTGCGTCTGGGCCGCGGCGAGGAGCGCTGCGGCGGACGCACCCGCCCCAGCGTCGTGTCGGACGCCTTCGAGGCTGTCATTGCCGCCCTCTATCTTGACGGCGGCATGGAGGTGGCCAAGGGCTTCATCCTGCCCTTCATCACCGAGGGCAAGCACGCCGAGGCCGACTACAAGACCCGTCTGCAGGAGATCGTCCAGCAGAACCCCGAAGAGAAACTGAGCTATGTGGTGGAGCAGGAGACCGGCCCCGACCATGACAAGCACTTCGTGGTGGCGGTCCGCTTCAACTCGGACTGCATCGCCCGGGGCGAGGGCCGCAGTAAGAAAATGGCAGAGCAGCACGCTGCCCGGGAGGCCCTGAAGCTGCTGGGCGTCATTAAGGAAAAGTAAAATGGTGTTCAAGGAACTGGAGATCCAAGGCTTCAAGAGCTTTCCGGACAAGGTCCGGATACGGTTCGACGAGGGCGTCACCGGCGTCGTCGGCCCCAACGGCTCGGGCAAGTCGAACCTGTCGGACGCGGTGCGGTGGGTGCTGGGCGAGACCAGCTCCCGACAGCTTCGCGCTGCCGGCAAGATGGAGGACGTCATCTTTGGCGGCACCCGCCGCCGGGGGGCCATGGGCTTTGCCATGGTGCGTCTGACACTGGACAACAGCGCCCACACGCTGGACATCGACGCCGATGAGGCCGTCATCGGCCGCAAATACTACCGCTCCGGCGAGAGCGAATACACCATCAACGGTCAGGTCTGCCGCCTCAAGGACATCTACGAGCTGCTGCTGGATACCGGCATCGGCCGGGATGGCTACTCCGTCATCGGGCAGGGCCGCATCGCGGAGATCGTCGCCGCAAAGAGCAGCGAGCGCCGCGAGATCTTCGAGGAGGCCTGCGGCATCGCCAAGTACCGCTACCGCAGGAACGAGGCCGAGCGCCGTCTGGCCGCAGCGGCCGAGAACCTCGAGCGTCTGCGGGACATCCTCGGCGAGCTGGAGGCCCGGGTCGGCCCGCTGGAAAAAGAGAGCGAAAAGGCCCAGCGCTTCCTCGAGCTGAGCGCCCGGCGCAAGACGCTGGAAGTTACCCTCTGGACCGACGGCGTCCACCGCGCCCGGGAGGCCGTCCGCCGTCAGGTGCGGGACTATGAGACCGCGCAGGCCGACTATGAGCGGTTCGACCGGGAGGCCAAGGCCGCCGAAGCCGAGGCTGAGAAGATCCGTATGCAGGCACAGCAGCTGACCATCGCCGTCGAGCGCCTGAATGGGGATATTCGCAGCATCACCGAAGAACTGAACGGCAGCGACAGCCGTATCGCCGTGCTGGAAAACGACATCGCCCGCAACGAGGAGAGCGCCGCCGCATTACAGGCGGACATCGCCGCCGGGGAGCAGGACAGCACCGAGGCCGCCGCCGCGCTGGAACGCCACCGCGCCGTGGCCCGGTCGATGGCGGCAGCAGGGGAGAAGCTGGCCGCAGAGCTGGCCGAGCTGGATGCAGAGCTTCTGCAGCTGACCAGTGAGAACAACGCCAGCGGTGCCCGCCGGGACACCCTGCGGGCAGAGGTGGCCGACCTGACTGCCAAGCGCACTGAGGCACAGGTGGCGAAAGCTGCTGCTGAGGCTGCCGCTGAGGCGGCGCAACAGCAGCTGCCCACCCTCGCCGAGAACGCTGAGGCCCTCGAGGCCCAGCGGGATGAAGCAAAGCAGGACCTCGCCGATACCATCCAGTACCGGAAGCTGCTGGACGAGAACGAAAAGCAGCTGGCCAACGTCAGGGCGGGCCTCAGCCTCAAACTCAAGGGCCGGAAAGCCGCCCTCAGCGAGGCCGATGCCGCCGAGCAGAAGCTGGGCCGGGAGCTGGATGCCGCCCGCCAGCGCCTCGGCGTGCTGAAAGAGCTGGAAAAGAACATGGACGGCTACCAGAACTCGGTCAAGACCGTCATGCGCGCCGCCTCGGCCCGCCGCCTGCGGGGCATCATCGGGCCGGTGTCGTCCATCCTCAGCGTCGAGCCGGGCCGGGAAGTGGCCATCGAGACGGCGCTGGGCGGCGCTTTGCAGAACATCGTGGTGGAAAACGAAGCCGCTGCCAAGGCGGGCATCGCCCTCCTCCGCAGCGAGAATGCGGGCCGCGCCACCTTTCTGCCGCTGGATACCGTCCAGCCCGGCTTTTTCCGGGGAAACCTCTCCGGTTCGGCCCGGCTGGCCTCCACCCTCGTGAAGGCAGACCCCCGCTACGCCAACATCGTGTCGAACCTGCTGGGACGCATCGTGGTGGTGGACGACATCAACGAAGCCTCCCGGGTGGCCCGGGAGCTGGGTTACCACAACAAGGTGGTGACGCTGGATGGTCAGGTCATCAACGCAGGCGGCAGCTTCACCGGCGGCAGCGTCCAGCGGTCGGCGGGCCTGTTCACCCGCAGGCAGGAGATGGAAGAGCTGCGGGTCAAGGCCGCCAAGCTTCAGAAGGACTGCCTCGCGGCACAGGAGCGCACCGACGAGCTGAAGACGCAGACCGATGCGCTGGCCGCAGAGCTGACCGCCGCCGAGAGCGAGATCATCACTGCCGACAATGACCGCGTCCGCGCCGAGGCCGAGCAGAAACGGCTTGAGGCGGCTGTGACGCAGTCGGAAGCTGCTCTTGCAGTCCGTCAGGACGAGATGGAGCGGTGGAAGGCCCAGCTGGAAGCCGCCCGCGCCCGGGCCGACGAGGCAGAGAAGCAGGAAGCGGCCTTCGCCGCCGACATCGACGCCCGCACGGCAGAGCTGGAACGCATCGCCGAGGGCGACGACGCCTTCCTTGCCCGGCAGCGGAGCCTCGCCGAGCGGCTGAGTGCCAAGCGGATGGAGCAGCTGGCCCGCCAGAAGGACGCCGAGCTGGCCCGCAGCCAGATTGAGGCGCTGGAAAAGCAGGCCAAGGACGCCGAGAGCCGCCGCGCTGCGCTGGAAGAGAGCCTCACCGCCCTTGCTGCCCGCAGCGGGGCTTGTCAGGAGGAGATCGAAGCCATCCGGCGGGCCAAGGTGGACAGCACCGGGCTCATCGCCGAGAAGGAGGCGGAGATCCGTGCCGCCACCGAGAAGCGGCTGCTCTGTCAGAAGAGCGAGACCGATGCGCTGGCCAAGGGCCGTGCCGCCTCCGACGAGCGGGAAGAGATGGGCCGGGAGATGGCCCGTCTGGCCGAGCGGAAGGCCGCCGCCGAGAGCGAATACGACCAGATGGCCGCAAAGCTCTGGGACGAGTACCAGCTGACCCTCTCGCAGGCCGAGGCGCTCTGTGTGGAGTTCGAGAACATCAACGCCCTCCGGGCACAGGTGGCCGACCTGCGCGGAAAGATCCGCGCACTGGGCAGCGTCAACGTCAGCGCCATCGAGGAATATCAGGAGGTCAAAGCCCGCTACGATGCCCTCCGGGCACAGGTGGAGGACGTTGAGGGCAGCAAAAACGAGCTGACCCGGATGATAAACGGTCTGTCGAACCAGATGAGGGACATCTTCACCGACAGCTTCCGTGCCATCAACGAGAACTTCGGGCGGGTCTTTACGGAGCTGTTCGGCGGCGGCGAAGCCAGCCTCGTCCTCGAGGACGAGAGCGATGTGCTCGCCTGCGGCATCGGCATCCGGGTGGCCCCGCCGGGCAAGGTCATCAAGAATCTGGAGGCGCTGTCCGGCGGCGAACAGGCGCTGGTGGCCATCAGCATCTACTTCGCCATCCTTGCCGTCAACCCTGCGCCCTTCTGCATCCTCGATGAGATCGAAGCCGCGCTGGACGACGCCAACGTCGTCCGCTTTGCCCAGTATCTCCGCCGGGTGAGCGACAAGACTCAATTCATCGTCATCACCCACCGCCGCGGCACGATGGAGGCCGCCAATGTCCTCTACGGCGTCACCATGCAGGAGGACGGCGTCTCCAAGCTGCTCAAGCTCGACCTTGAACAGGTTGACGCGGAGATGGTTTCGTAGGTATAATAGGAACAACCTCTCAGTCTCGCTATCGCTCGACAAGGCCGGGTTGCGGCACCCAGCATCCGCAGCACTTCGTTCGCGTCTTGCTGGCCGCTGCCCCAACAGCGACTCCCTGTTTCCGCCACTGGCGGCGGTCGTCGTCGTTGCCCCTACCGAGGGGAGCCTCTGGCGAAGAGGAAAACTTTCCGGTATGCTAAGGCCTCCCCTCGATAGGGGAGGTGGCACGGCGTCAGCCGTGACGGAGAGGTTATCCCAATCAACATAAGTTAAGGAGAGAACCAATGGGACTCTTTGGATTTGGCAAAAAAGAAAAGGACAAAATGAAGAATGGCCTCGAAAAGACCCGCACGGGCTTTTGGGGCAGCATCATGAACACCCTCACCGGCAGCAAGATCGACGACGACCTTTACGATGAGCTGGAAGAGCAGCTCATCCTCGCCGACGTGGGCGGCGATGTGGCCATCAAGCTGGTGGATGCGCTCCGCGACCGGGTGCAGGAAAAGGGCCTCAAGACCGGCGAACAGGCGGCCGACGCTCTGCGCGGCCTCATCGCCGACGAGATGCGCCCGGAGGCCGAGATGGCGCTGGACGGCCACCCCGCCGTCATCCTCGTCATCGGCGTCAACGGCGTGGGCAAGACCACCAGCATCGCCAAGCTGGCCGACTACTACACCCGTCAGGGCAAAAAGGTCATGCTGGCCGCAGGCGACACCTTCCGCGCTGCCGCCAGCGAGCAGCTGGAGATCTGGGCCGGTCGGGCCGGCGTGCCCATCGTCAAGGCAGGCGAGGGCGCGGACCCTGCCGCTGTCATCTTCGACACCGTGAAGTCCGCCGCCGCCCGGGGCTATGACATGGTCATCGCCGACACCGCAGGCCGTCTGCACAACAAGTCGAACCTGATGAATGAGCTGTCCAAGATCAGCCGGAGCGTCAAGAAGGCCGCGCCCGAGGCCAGTCTCGAGACGCTGCTGGTGCTGGACGCCATCACGGGCCAGAACGCCATCAGTCAGGCCAAGGAATTCTGCAAGGCCGCCGACGCCACCGGCATCATCCTCACCAAGCTCGACGGCACGGCGAAGGGCGGCTGCGTGGTGGCCGTCAAGCAGCGCCTCGGCCTGCCGGTGCGGTTCATCGGCGTGGGCGAGGGCATCGACGACCTCATCCCCTTCACCCCGGAGGGCTTTGTGGAAGAACTGATCCCCCGCACGGGATGGAAGCATTGAGCCCTCTCCGTCACCTGCGGTGACACCTCTCCCCAAGAGGGGCAACGACGACGACCGCCGCCAGTGGCGGAAACAGGGAGGAGTTGTTGGGGCAGCGGCCAGCAGGATGCGAGCGACAGTGAAGCAGACGCTGGGTGCCGCAACCCGGGTGCGAAGCACCACTGGCGTGCCGGGCAGGCCGACGCTGGACGAGCAAGGCTCGATGCCCCGGAGACAGTAGTGCCCTGCTGCCGAGGGCAGGGGGCAACAGACATAGAAAGGGAGCAACCCGATGAGAATTTGTGCAGCTACCGGCAACGCCGGAAAGCTCCGCGAGCTGCGGCGCATCCTCGAGGCACAGGGCCACGAGGTGGTCAGTCAGAAGGAGCTTGGCATCACCATTGAGCCGGACGAGACCGGCACCACCTTTGAGGAGAATGCCCTCATCAAGGCCGAGACCATCTGCAAGGCCAGCGGCCTGCCCACCATCGCCGACGACTCCGGCCTCTGCGTGGACGCGCTGGGCGGTGCGCCCGGCGTCTACAGCGCCCGCTACTGCGGCCATCACGGCGACGACGAGGCCAACAACGACAAGCTCCTCAAGGAGATGAAGGACGTCCCGGCGGAGCAGCGCGGCGCGAAGTTCGTGGCAGCGGTCTGCTTCATCCTGCCCACCGGCCAGCATCTCACCTGCCGGGGCGAGTGCCCGGGCCGGGTGGCCTTCGAGCGGCTGGCCGGGGACTACGGCTTCGGCTACGACCCGCTGTTCATCCCGGCCGAGTGCGGCGTGGGCAGGACCGGCAAGCGCCCCAACACCGAGGGCCGCAGCTACGCCCAGCTCACCCCCGACGAAAAGGACGCCATCAGCCACCGCGGCAACGCGCTGGCCCAGATGGAGAGGCAGCTGCCGGAGTTTTTGAAGAAAGCGGAGTGATGTTCTCTTTTGCCGCCAAAAGAGAACCAGAAAACCGCCAGCGATTTCGACGCGCTGGATCCACGAATCAAGGGCTGCTCGCCCTTGATAAACCCGAAGAAGTTGGACTCCATACAAAAAAGCTAGCCGCTTCGCTTAACGCTTTTTTGTGTTCCGTCCGATTTGGAGTCGCTGCGCGACGGATACGACCTACTGGAAAGCTCCCGGACGTCTCTATCATGCGACCAATACCGAATATCGAAATAAAACGAATGATAAAGGAGAAACTACAATTATGCTGACGAGCAAACAGCGCGCGATCCTGCGCGGCAAGGCAAACACCATGGACCCCGTGTTTATCGTGGGTAAGGGCGAGATCGACGAGACCATGATCCAGGGCGTCAAGGACTGCCTCGAGGCCCGCGAACTCATCAAGCTGAAGGTGCTGGAGAGCAGCATGTACAACGCCCGTGAGGCTTCCGTCAAGCTGGCGGAGGCCACCGGCGCCGACTGTGTGCAGGTCATCGGCTCCAAGTTCGTGCTCTACCTCCAGAAAAAGAAGGACAGCGCCTACGCCGACCTGCTGAAGTAATGCGGGTCCTGCTTTACGGCGGCTCCTTCGACCCCCCTCACTACGGCCATATGAACAACCTCCGCGCCGCCGCCGCCCGGGTAAGGCCCGACCGCGTGGTGGTCATGCCGGCGGGCGTCTCGCCCTTCAAGCAGGGCACGACCGCCTCCGGCCCGCTCCGGGTGGAGATGTGCGGGTGCTTTGCCGCGCTGGCCCGGGAGCTGGGCTTCGGCCTCGAAGTCAGCGGCTGGGAGGTGGAGCAGGCCGCGCTGGGCAGGAAAAATTACAGCGTACTCACGCTGGAAAAGCTGGCCCGGGAGAACCCCGGCGATGAGCTGTATCTGGCCATCGGCAGCGATATGCTGCTCAGCTTCGACGGGTGGTGCCGCTGGGAGGACATCCTGAAGCTGGCCCGTCTGGTGGTCACGAGCCGGAACGTCGGCGACGACCCGGCGCTCCACGCAAAGGCCCGCCAGCTGGACGAAAGCGGGAGCCGCATCCTGTTCGCGCCGGTGGAAGCTCTGCCCATGGCATCCAGCGCCCTCCGCGCCCGGCTCGCAGCCGGAGAGGAATGCGAAAAAGAGCTTCCGGCCTCGGTGCGCCGGGTCATCCGGCGCGAGGGGCTTTATACCAAAGGAGAAGAAGTCACAAATGAACCAGAAACAGGCAAAAGAGCTTGTGCGCAGCCGGTTGAGTGACAAGCGCTACGAGCATACCCTGAATGTGAAAAAGATGGCCGTCAAGCTGGCCAAGCGCCACGGCGTGGATGAGAACAGGGCCGCGCTGGCTGCGCTGCTCCATGACGCTGCGAAAGAGATCTCCAAAGACGAGATGCGCGCGCTGATGCGCCAGTATCCCCAGTACGCCGAGGGCGGAGAGGCCCGGCCCACCCCGGTCTGGCACGGCATCTGTGCCGCCATCCTCGCCCGCACCCAGTGGGGCGTGGAGGACGAGGCCATCCTCTCCGCCATCGCCTGCCACACGGCGGGCAAGGCGGGGATGTCCAAGCTGGATAAGGTGGTCTATCTGGCCGACATGACCAGCAAGGAGCGGGACTGGCCCGGCGTGGGCAGGCTGCGGAAGCTGGAGCTGAAGGACCTCGACGCTGCCATGCTGGCGGCCCTCCGGCAGACCAACGATTTCGTCCTCTCGCAGGGCAAGCCGCTGGACCCCGAATCTGCTGCTGCCTACGAGGACATCCTGAATCATCAGAAAAAAGAATGCTGATTGCGAATCGTGGGGAAGAATGGTATACTAAAAAGAGCACAGGAGCTTTGGCCGACGGCCGGCCTGCTCCCTAAAACGCTTGGAAGGAATAAGATGGAATGAGTCAGAATCCGCGTCATATCAAGACAGACCGTTCACTCAACCGCCCGACGGAACAGCGGGCTGAAAAAGCCTCCGCGTCCCGGCCTGTGCAGCCTGCCCAGCCGGACTTCTTTGCAAAGGAAGGACCCGCAGAGCCGCTGCGCCGCGCAGGCGCAGGCGGCGGCGCAAAGCCGCCCCGTGCCCCGTCTCCCGCAGGCAGAAGCGAGCCGCCCCGCCGCCGCAAAAAGAAGAAAAAGACCCCGCTCTGGCTCCCGCTGGTCGTGACGCTGGCGGTGCTGGCCGTCATCACGCAGTTTTACACGGCGTTCCAGAATAACCTCTGGGTGTCGGCGGCGATGCGCGGCATCCGCGCGGCGGTTGTGCCGATTATGATCAGCGCGGTGCTGGGCATGGTGGGCAGCGCGTTCCGCTATCCGCCGTGCTACGCGGTGATGCTGCTGGTGATCGCGCTGTATCTGTTCTTTAACGTCAACTGCGTCTATCTGGTGGTCATCGGCGCGGTCTGCGGCCTGCTGATTGCGGAGTTCTACGAGCGGAAGGGGGACAAGAAGCATGATGGTGCTGCTTGAGCTGTTCGTCAGCTTTTTGAAAATCGGCTTCACGAGCTTCGGCGGCCTTTCGATGATCCCGCTGATTACCTCGGAGATGACCGCCCACGGCTGGATGACCGCCTCGGAGGTTTCCGACATCGTGGCGATTGCGGAGATGACGCCCGGCCCGCTGGGGCTGAACTGCGCGACGTTCGCGGGCATGCGCACGGCCGGTCTTTTGGGCGCGATTGCGGCGAATCTGGGCACGCTGTCGCCCACGCTGACGGTGTGCCTGCTGGCGGCGATCTTCTTTGAGCGTTTCCGCAAGAGCAGCTTTATGACCCGGCTGATGACGGGCGTGCGCCCGGCCTGCGTCGGCATGATCTTCGGCGTGGTTATTTCGCTGTGCGCGACGAACTACGCGGCGGAGCCGGGCGGCGTGAGCTGGCCGGCCATCGGGATCGGCGCGCTGGGGCTGCTCCTGCTCGTCCGCTTCAAGGTCAGTATTCCGAAGGTGATCTGCCTGAGCGGCGCGCTGGGAATGCTGCTGTTCGGCGTGATGGGGCTGAATTGACGGCGGTTTCACGCAGGATTCGTTTGTGTGGTTGCCACGTTTTGAAATATATGGTAAAATAAACGAAAACGTTTGAGCGCCGGGGGGAAGCGCTGAGAGCGGAAGCGTATTGGAGAATCGGGAAGCCATGAAGAGACGGGAACGGGATCGGGCGACGAGGGGCGCGAAGGACTATCGGCTGCTGTGGGCGGGTCTGCTGCTGCTGGTCGCCCTGATTTTTGCCTGCGTCGGTTTCAGCTGCGGCCACATCCGCAGGGGGCTGAAAAACGCTGCGGACGCGGAGATGGTCGAAACAACAAGCGAGAACGCGGCCATGCTCCGGCTGACGCTGGAAAGCCGCTTTGCGCTGCTGGACAACGTGGGCGAAAAAATAGCGGAAGACCCGCAAAACGCGCGGGAAATGCTGACGAATCTCGGGAAATACGCCAACGGCTACGGCTTCAAGCGCCTCGGCTATATGAACTCGACGGGGCGGACGGTGACCAGCGACGGCGAAACCGGCGATTTCTTCTACCGTGCCTATTTCCGCATGGGGATGGACGGGCAATACTGCATCACCGGCGAAATCAACGACCGGCTGGGCAACGGAGAGGCCGTCCACATTATGAGCGCGCCCGTGCGCAACCCGAAGACGGGCAAGGTCATCGGCGTGGTCTTTGCGGATTATACGCCGGAAATGTTTCACCAGATGATGGATGTGGAAACCTTCGGCGGCGAGGGGCACGGCTACATCGTCGAATCGAGCGGCGAAATCGTCGTCGCCTCGTCAAGCGCGCGTCTCACGGAGACGGGCAATCTGCTGGACGGGGTGGCGGATTTTTCGGAGACCGGCCGTCAGGACGCGGAGGCGCTCCGGCAGGTTCTCGTCGGGGAGCAGCCGGGCGATGGGCGCGTGCTGGGCGCGGGGAAGCTGCGCTTTTGCTGCCGGAAGATTGAAAACGGCCGACAGGACGACACGTGGTATCTGGTCATGGTGATGGACGCCGGCGCGCTCTACGGGCGGATGTACGGCGTGTTTTCGAGCATCTGCAGCCTGCTGAGCGTGACCGTGCTGATGTGCGCGGCGTTCATCTTCGCCATCCTGACAGCATATCGGCGCTACAACGAAGGCCTGCGTCAGGCGGCCTACACCGACGCGCTGACGGGCGGCAGCAACTTCTCCGGCTTTTTGATGAAGGTCAACAACGCGGAGGGCGGCTACATGGTCTCCTGTGATTTGGACGATTACAGGATGATCGCGAGCATGTTCGGCGCGCAGAAGGGCGACGAGCTGCTGCGCGGCGTGTATGAGTGCATCAAGAGCGGGCTGACGGAGGGCGAGCCGGTGGCGCGCGTGGACGCGGATCACTTCGCCTTCCATCTGGTGGAGCGCCAGCGCTCGGCGGTGCTCGAACGGCTGCGCCAGATTGAGCGCAGGATTCGCCGCCTGTCGGATAAAATGGGCGTGATTCACCTCGTGCCGCGGTTCGGCATTTACGCAATGCGCCCGGAGGAGGATGTCCGCCGCTCGTGCGAGCTGGCGAATCTGGCGCTGGGCGCGGCGCGGAGCAGCGCCGACAACACCGTTGCGTTTTATCAGGATCTGGATCAAAACGCTTTCTTTGAAAACATGCAGCTGGAGGATCGTTTCGACGAGGCCATCGGCGAGCATCAGTTTAAGGTGTATTATCAGCCGAAGTGCAACCCCAAGACGGGCGAAATCGTCGGCGGCGAGGCGCTGGTTCGCTGGGTGCAGGAGGACGGCACCATGCTCCCGCCCGATCGCTTTATCCCGCTGTTTGAAAAGAACGGCGCCATCGGCAAGCTGGATGAATACATGTTCACCTGCGTCTGCGCGCAGCTCAGCCAGTGGCGCCGGGAAGGGCTTGAGATTCGGCCGGTGTCGGTCAACCTGTCGCGCGCGTCGCTGTGCCGTCAGGGCGTGGCGCTGGCGTATAAGCGTATTCTGGAAGGCTACGGCTTGTCCACATGGATGGTGCCGCTGGAGGTGACGGAAAGCGCGATGATCTCCGACGACGCGGTGATCTCCGTCCTTCAGGAGTTTTATCGCTATGGCTTCCGCATCGAGATCGACGACTTCGGTAAGGCGCAATCCACCCTGCCGATGCTCAAGCTGCCGTTTGTCGATACCGTCAAGCTGGATAAGAGCCTGATCGACTGCATCGGCGACCGCAAGGGCGAGATCATGCTCCGGCAGGTCGTGCGCCTGTGCTACGAGCTGGGGCTGTATACCACCGCCGAGGGCGTGGAGGCCGAGGATCAGGTGGATTTCCTGCGCGCGCTGGATTGCACGGATATACAGGGCTACTTCTTCTCCCCGCCGCTGCCGGTTGAAAAATATACCGAAAAGCTCCGGCAGCAGGCGCGGAAACGGGCTTGACATTTTTGCCCGCGTTGGCTACAATAAAAGGCGATTCATGGCCGATTTCGGTCGGCCGCTAAATGCGATGATGGGAATCAGCGCGCGTAGGCTTTTCAGAGAATCGGCGGTTGGGTGCGAGCCGACGAGCCAAAGCGCGGCCTTTCTCCTCCCGGAGCATCGCGGGCGAACGCAGTAACCCGCGACGGCTCAGCCCCGTGATCGGCTGAGGCTTATTTGGCCGCTGAGGGCCGCCCGCCGGGCGGCTGAATCAGGGTGGTACCGCGCTTTCGGGCGCCCCTGTGCATGATCGCCATGCGTGCAGGGGCGCTTTTTTCGTGTTTGAAAACAGTGCAGTTTGGTCACGTGTGGGCAACAAACTTTTTTCCGCCGACTGTGGCGGAAGTGTGTGCGGCCTCAGGCCGCAAGGAGGAAGAAACCATGAGCAAAGCCTACAATCCCGAAGAGATTGAGCTGAAATGGCAAAAGAAATGGGAGGACGCCCATTGCTTTGAGGCGGAAGCCAGCCATGAAAAGCCGAAATTCTACGCGCTGATCGAGTTCCCGTATCCCTCCGGCGCGGGTCTGCACGTCGGCCATCCGCGCAGCAACACGGCGATGGATATCATCGCCCGCAAGCGCCGCATGGAGGGCTATAACGTGCTCTTCCCGATCGGCTGGGACGCTTTCGGCCTGCCGACCGAGAACTACGCCATCAAGAACCATGTCCACCCCGCCGGGGTGACGAAGAAGAACATCGATCACTTCCGCGAGCAGCTCAAGCGCATCGGCTTCTCCTTCGACTGGACGCGCGAGGTCAACACCACAGACCCGAACTACTTCAAGTGGACGCAGTGGATCTTCCTGCAGCTCTATAAGAAGGGGCTGGCCTATAAGACCGAAATGCCGGTCAACTGGTGCCCGAGCTGCAAGTGCGGCCTGGCCAACGAAGAGGTTGTGGCGGGCGTGTGCGAGCGCTGCGGCAGCGAAGTCGTTCACCGCGTCAAGAGCCAGTGGATGCTCAAGATCACCGCTTACGCGCAGAAGCTGCTCGACGGCCTCGACGATGTGGATTTCATCGACAAGGTGAAGGTACAGCAGCGCAACTGGATCGGCCGCAGCGAGGGCGCGGAGGTTGATTTCGCCATCAAGGATACCGACGAGAAGCTCCGCGTGTATACCACGCGCCCGGATACGCTCTTCGGCGCGACCTATATGGTCATCGCGCCGGAGCATGCCGCCGTCGATAAGCTCAAGGCGCGCATCGCCAACTGGGACGATGTCGTGGCCTATCGCGAGGCCGCCGCGCGCAAGAGCGATTTTGAGCGCACCGAGCTGAGCAAGGAGAAGACCGGCGTGGAGCTCAAGGGCATCAAGGCCGTCGATCCGGTTGACGGCCGCGAGATCCCGGTGTTCATCTCCGACTATGTGCTGGTGTCCTACGGCACCGGCGCCATCATGGCCGTGCCCGCCCACGACACCCGGGACTGGGCGTTCGCCAAAAAGTTCGGCCTGCCGATCGTCGAGGTCGTTTCGGGCGGCGAGGACGTGCAGAAGGCGGCCTATACCGACGTGGAGGAGGGCGTGCTCTGCAACAGCGGCTTCCTCAACGGGCTGAGCGTCGCGCAGGCGAAAAAGACCATCATCGACTGGCTGGTGGAACACAAGGTCGGCGAGCGCAAGGTGAATTACAAGCTGCGCGACTGGGTCTTCTCCCGCCAGCGCTACTGGGGCGAGCCGATTCCGCTGGTCAAGTGCGAGAAGTGCGGCTGGGTGCCGGTGCCGGAAGATCAGCTTCCGGTGCTGCTGCCGGAGGTGGACAACTATGAGCCGACCGATTCCGGCGAGAGCCCGCTTTCCAAGATGGAGAGCTGGGTGAACACCACCTGCCCGTGCTGCGGCGCGCCGGCCAAACGCGAGACGGATACCATGCCCCAGTGGGCGGGCTCTTCGTGGTATTTCCTGCGCTATGCCGACCCGCATTGCGACACGGCGCTCGGGCGCTGGGACGAGCTGAAATACTGGATGCCGGTGGATTGGTACAACGGCGGCATGGAGCACACCACGCTGCACCTGCTGTATTCCCGCTTCTGGAACCTGTTCCTCTACGACATCGGCGCGATTCCGAACGCGGAGGCCTATAAAAAGCGCACCAGCCACGGCATGATCCTCGGCGCGAACGGCGAGAAGATGAGCAAATCCCGCGGCAACGTCATCAACCCGGATGACACCATCGCCGAAATCGGCGCGGATGCGTTCCGCATGTACGAGATGTTCATGGGCGCGTTCGATCAGGCGATTCCGTGGTCGACCGAGGGCGCGCGCGGCTGCCGCCGCTTCATCGAGCGCGTCTGGCGCCTGCAGGATATCCTGACGGACGAGGAGGGCGTGCGCCACGAGATGGAGGCCCCGGTCAACGCGATGATTAAGAAGGTCTCCGAGGATTACGAGCGCATGAAGTACAACACCGCCATCGCGGCGATGATGTCCTACGTCAACGAAATCTACACCCGCGGCAGTGTGACGCGCGGCGAACTGCGCGCCCTGCTGCTGTGCCTGAACCCGGTTTCCCCGCACATGACGGAGGAAATGTGGGAGATCTGCGGCTTCGGCGAGCCGATCTATACGCAGAGCTGGCCGACCTACGACGAAAACAAGCTCGTCGCGGACGAGGTGGAAATCGCCGTGCAGATCAAGGGCAAGGTGCGCGGCCGCATCATGGTGCCCGCCTCGCTGGGCAAGGACGACGGCGAGAAACTGCTGGAGAACGAGACGGTCAAGAAGCTCGTCGGCGACGCGCAGGTGAAGAAGATCATCTTCGTGCCGGGTCGCCTGCTGAATATCGTCTGCTAAACAATCAAAAATAAAACGTCGCCGCCGCATGGGGTCAAATCCGTGCGGCGGCGATTTGCAAATCGAAATCGTCCGGGAAACTCGCATAGTCGCGCAAGCGCTCCTTGCGATTTCCGATTTCCGCCATGCTTTTTCCCGCACAGCGGGCGCATGGCTTCAATCCCCCTAATCCCCTAGGCCTAGCGGAGCGTCGCTCTCCTTATTTTATCAAATGTGGCTGTCCTTTTTTGAGAATGACTGGATTTTTTCTTCGACAGACTGTATAATGAAAAACAAATTCTGTACTGGCGGGAATTACCCCAAATCAGCATCGGAGGAACAACGACATGGATTATCGCATTGAGCACGACACGATGGGCGAGGTTCGCGTTCCCGCGAACCGCTGCTGGGGCGCGCAGACCCAGCGCAGCCACGAAAATTTCCCGATCGGCACGGAGAAAATCCCGCAGGAGATCATCCATGCGTTCGCCGTGCTGAAAAAGGCGGCCGCGCTGGCCAACTGCAAGCTCGGCAATCTGGATGCGCGCCGCGCGAACGCGATTGCCGCCGCCTGCGATGAAATTCTGGCGGGCAAACTCGACGATGAATTTCCGCTCGTCGTCTGGCAGACGGGCAGCGGCACGCAGAGCAACATGAACGTCAACGAGGTCGTCGCCGCGCGCGCGAACGCCCTGCTGGGCGAAAAGCTGGTGCACCCCAACGACCACGTGAACAAATCCCAAAGCTCCAACGATACCTTCCCGACGGCGATGCATATTGCGGCGCTGACGGCGGCGGAGGATCATGTCCTGCCGGCGCTTGACGGGCTCGCGGCGACGTTTGAGCGCCTCAGCGCGGAATACGCCGACGTGATCAAAGTCGGCCGCACCCATTTGCAGGATGCGACCCCGCTGACGCTGGGGCAGGAGATCAGCGGCTGGTCGTCCTCCCTCCGCCGGGACGAGCGCATGATTCGCGGCGCGATGGAAGGCGTGCGCGAGCTGGCGCTGGGCGGCACGGCGGTCGGCACGGGGCTGAACGCCCTGCCGGCATTCGGCGAGACCGTCGCGCAGGAGATTTCCACGTTGACCGGCAAGCGCTTTGTCACCGCGCTCAACAAGTTCCACGCGCTCACCAGCAAGGATGAGCTGGTCTATCTCCACGGCGCGTTCAAGGCACTCGCGGCGGATCTGATGAAGATCGCCAACGACGTGCGCCTGCTGGCCTCCGGCCCGCGCTGCGGCATCGGCGAGCTGCTCATCCCGGAGA
>OLSP01002068.1_pt1 | contig 16948 bp, 18 predicted proteins | sample 1672941 | NCBI WGS metagenome assembly OLSP01 (sample SAMEA3136739, study PRJEB25190) | human gut metagenome | reverse complement strand
AGCAAGGGAGAGCTGTACATCGACGGCAAGCTGGTCAACGACGTGGAGCCCAAAGACCGTGACATCGCGATGGTGTTCCAGAGCTACGCACTGTATCCCCACATGACGGTGCGGGGCAATATGGAATTTCCACTGAAACTCCGCAAGTTACCTAAGGAGGAGATCGACCGTCGTGTGAATCAGGCGGCGGAGATCCTGGGAATTACGGAATATCTAGAGCGCAAGCCTAAGGCGCTGTCAGGTGGCCAGAGGCAGCGGGTGGCCATTGGCCGAGCTATTGTACGAGAGCCCAAAGTTCTACTCATGGACGAACCCTTATCTAATTTGGATGCCAAGTTGCGTAACCAGATGCGCGCTGAGATCATCAAGCTACGCCAGCGTATCAATGCCACATTCATCTATGTTACCCACGATCAGACCGAGGCAATGACCTTAGGTGACCGCATTGTTATCATGAAAGACGGTATTATCCAGCAAATTGGAACACCTCAAGAGGTTTTCGATCACCCGGTCAACCTCTTTGTAGCAGGTTTTATAGGGGTCCCACAGATGAACTTCTACGATGCGGAGTTGAAGAGGGATGAAGACGGCGTATATTCTGTTTTGATGGGCGGTATTCGAGTAGTGCCTACCGTCGAGAAACAAGAAAGGTTGTATCAAGCTAGTGTACCCCCCCAAGAGATTATTCTCGGTGTCCGGCCTGAGCACATTATGCTGTTGGAGAATGGTGAACATGGGGTGCATGGCAAGGTAGAAGTCTCAGAGATGATGGGGAGTGCGGTCCATCTTCATGTGGATATCAATGGTCGGGATAGCATTATTGTTGCCCAGACCTCGGGTATGGATGGAGCCCAGTATATCCCTTCGGAAAGTGGCACTTCCATTTCGTTTATTTTTGGCGGAAATGTGGTCCACCTATTTTCTAAAAAAGACGGTCATAATTTGGAATTTTAATTACACAACAGATATAACAAATATGGGGCAGGAGACAACAAAAGCGTTGGATCCTGCCCCATATAGCACCGAGAATTACTTTTTAAGGTAAACTATGATCCAATCTCAACCATTCTTTTTCATTTGCTCAATAGTATCGTATAGCGCTGCAAAACGGCTGCTGAGCCGATCTTCTTCATAATTACTGATTTCTTTTTTCAAAAGACAAACTGTCCGGGCAGTTTGTTCCCCCCTCACAGGGGTAACAAGTAATTCCTGGGATACCCCGGCAGGTCATCGTGTTTACGATGCCTGCCGGGGCTTCTCTGTGTCCTGGGTTTGTAGGGGTTCCGGTGTTTCCGGTGCTTCTTCCACATCCTGCTGACCACTGCCGACATAGCCAATACCGTTGTAGTAAATCTCCACGGTCTGGGGCGCGTGTTTAGACCACGTTACCTCTTTCTTGTGGACCACGATCCTCTCAATGAACAGCCACAGCAACTCTGGCGGCAGCTCCGTGATATCCGTGTATCGCTTTGCTTTATCAAGGAAGCTGTCCGTCCCGTTCACGGTTTCCCGCAGGCGCTGGATCTCACTCTCTTTCTGTGGAATACCGGTGGCGTTTCCCGCCCCACACGGGTGTTCTCCCACTCCGGCGGGCAAGGGATGCCAGCAGGTGTGAAAGAGGGCTGCACGGGGCAGCACAGTGCCAACATGGGTAGTTATCGCCCAACCGCTTTCGGCAATGTTACCCAAAGCGGTTCTCGACTTCTGCGTAACCCCCTCACTATCCCTCCCGAAAAAACATCGTGGTGAGTAACCAGAAATTAAAAATTTCTACAAAAAATTGATGGTGCAGGGTGTTTCATTGACTCCCTGCCGCCGAAATTGAGGGTGTCTGACAGACCCCCCCATCATAGAAAATTCGCACAAAAAATCAGCGGACAGACCCTTGCAAAGTCTGTCCGCTGATGGTAACATGCAACAAATTGCGGAAGGAAGCATGGAACATGATGTATGCTTTTTTGATGCTGGGAATGACGCTGCTTGGCTGGCTCGTCCGTCTGATGCAGGCGCTGCGGCTGTCTGTGCCGCTGCCTGTATGGGGCACTGGCAGTTACCGTGTTTCGTCCATGGTATCTGGCTCACACCACGCCGTCGGATGGTATTTTCTTCGTACTGGCGGGACTTGCAGCATTGTCCTGGGTGGTGTCCCTGCTCCGTGTCGCTTGGGAAATGGTAGTGTGATGATAAGGTTTGGCAAGATTGCCAAACCTTACTTTTAGACGACTTTGCCAAAAAGTAATATCGGGTTCGGTGAATTCAGCGAACCCGATATTTTATGCTTTGCATGTGAAGAAATACTTTAGAATGCGAGGCATCGTTTTTTGAGAACGGGTTTTGCAGCATTGTCAAACCCGTTTTTCGGCGGCTGCCGCTTGTGACAAGATCGTCTGCAGTGCTTTCGTGCAGTCCGCTGTGATCGGGTTTGGCAATATGGCCGAACCCGATTCTGCCCCCTCACCTTCTGGCAACGTTGCCGAGAAGTTTCCGCCCGCAGGCGGCATGGGTGACTGGGGATTTCCCCAGCAAGCGCATCTGTCATACAAACGCTATGCTTGCGCCAGCGAAAGCAAACCCGGTATGGGAGTTTTTCATTTTATACCGACAGATAATTCATCAGAAATTGTAATAAGCCTGGATGGGATCAAGGCAGACAATCAATTACTGAGCTTTTAACTTGCTCACACCCAAAATCCTGTAGCGGCTGCGGCCAACGTGCTCCAAGATACCTCCATCGCAGAAAGAACGAAGCGTCCGCAGCAGATGCCGTTGACTGGTTTCCAGCACATCAGCGCAAAGTCTGGTGTTGTAGCCGAAGTAACCATCTTTTTGCTCCCGCAGAATAAACTGAGCTAATCTGGTTGGCAGCTGTTCATAGTGAATGAAATTTTTCCTGATATGCTCTGCCAGATACAAGCAGGCGTAGTTGAGAAACTTTGTATCTTGGTGAAGCGCCGCCCCGTATAGATCCACGGAAAGACTCAGACACAGGCAGGGAGTCAGCGCTTCAATGGTGTTAATGGCGGGCTTATTCCAAAGAGCGGAAGTAAGTCCTAAAATGTTAGGACTCTGATACTGCAGTTCGCAGTGCAGTTTTCCTCTTTTAGAAACGCTGGAGGCTATGAGTGCCCCATCCGCCAACAGCTGGATCTCCGGATAGACCTCACCGCTGTGGCACAGGGTTTCTCCTGCCTCACAACGCAGCAGGACAGAGCATTTCTCCAGATCAAGCGAGAAATGCTCTTGAAAATGGTGTTTTTCTATCAGTGCGCGTTTCAGCGCAGGATCGTTCAACTGGATCATAGCAAACATTCCTTTAGAAGGTGCGAAAGTAATCGTTTTCTTCTTGTGCAGCCATATTTCTTAGTAATAGTAAAGATAACATAGGTTTATAAAAAAGTAAAGGGATGACAAAACATTATCTTTGGAGAAACAAAAATGGGACATTTGTCCTTAAGAAAAAAACAAATTTTGGGAAGTCCTTTTGTTTGCACGGCCGCATCAAAAATTCCTGGGAAACCGCAAAAAAGTTCGGCGAAAAAACGTGACATATGTCATTTATTTTTAGCCGTCAAAGAACTATGATAGCAGAAATTAATTTTAAGTTTAGTGTTGCAAAGCAGTAAACTGTTAAAGCGTTTGAAATCTCAAGCGCGAGGCTGAAATGCATTGATTCCGTTTAGAAGTGGAAATGCACAGAGGAAAGGTGGGTATCAACAATGTCAACACAGGTACAATTCAAGGATTACAGCATGGGTTTTAAGGACGATGACGGAAAGGTCTACAACCTGATCGACCATCTGAATATGCAGTTGGACGAAGGAAAGGCTTTGGGAATCGTAGGCGAATCCGGCTGCGGCAAAAGCATGACCAGCCTTTCTCTGATGCGGCTTCTGCCGGCTGCGGCCTCTGTACAGGGAGGAGAGATCCTGCTCAATGGAGAGGATCTGCTGAAAAAGTCTGAGCCGGAGATGGAAAAGATCCGGGGAAAGCAGATCGCAATGATCTTTCAGGAGCCAATGACAGCGCTGAATCCAGTCATGACAATCGGCAAGCAGATTGGCGAATGTCTGAAGCTGCACCATCCGGAAATGAAGGAAGATGAGATTCGGAAACAGGTCTGTGAGGCGCTGAATGATGTGGGCATTGCCAATCCAGAGACCCGGATCGATCAATATCCGCATGAATTTTCCGGCGGTATGCGCCAGCGGGTAATGATCGCCATGGCCATTATCAACCATCCCGCCATACTGATTGCCGACGAACCGACCACCGCATTGGATGTAACGATCCAGGCGCAGATCCTGGATATCATGCGCCGCCTGAAGGGATCCTCCGGCAGTCTGATGCTGATTACGCACAATCTGGGGATCGTGGCAGAGATCTGCGAGGAGGTGGTAGTGATGTATGCGGGCCGTGCCATTGAGCGTGGCACACTGAAAGCGATTTTCGACAACCCACTGCATCCCTACACCCAGGGACTGATGGCCTCCGTACCTACTATGCGCAGTGAAAAGAAGCCGCTCTACACCATACCCGGCACTGTGCCTACTGTGTATGATTTTAAGGAGGGGTGTCGGTTTGCGGATCGCTGCCAACACTGCACGGAGGAGTGCCGCACCAAAATTCCACCGGTAAAGCGGGTGGGAGAAGACCATATCGTTCAATGCTGGATGAACTTTGAAGGGGAGGAACCGTACCATGAGTGAAAAAAAGGAAACCCCCATTTTGAAAGCAGAACATCTGACGAAGATGTTCCCTGTGAAAAAGCGAAAGCTGATTGAAAAACAGAAATACGTACACGCCGCAGAGGATGTCAGTTTCGAAGTCTATCCCGGCGAGGTGCTGGGAATCGTGGGAGAATCCGGTTCCGGCAAGTCCACGTTGGCCCGAACGATCCTTGCGCTGACGCCTTCCACCTCCGGGCAGGTGTTTTATCAGGGAGAGGACATTACGGACTTCAAAGTATCTGCCGGCGAAAAGCGTCGCCTGCGCAGCGAAATACAGATGATCTTTCAGGATCCCTACGCCAGCCTGAACCCAAAAATCAAGATCGGCAATGCGATCGCCGAGCCAATGCTGCTTCACGGTCAGGCATCCAGTTATGCTGAGGCAAAGGAAAAAATCCAGCACCTGCTGGAAGTCGTGGGGCTGCAGCCTGCGGTGTTCGACCGATATCCCCATGAGTTCTCAGGCGGTCAGCGGCAGCGTATCGGCATCGTCCGGGCCTTGGCGGTGAATCCAAAACTGATTTTTGCGATGAGTCCGTTTCCGCACTGGATGTTTCCGTACAGGCGCAGATTTTGAACCTGTTTCAAAGTCTGAAGGAGCAGTTTCATCTGACTTATGTGTTCATTGGCCACGATTTGGCTGTGGTTCGCTATATCAGTGACCGGGTCATGGTGATGTACTTGGGCAAGGTCATGGAGATCGCCCCGTACAGTGAACTGACGGGGGACAATATCCACCCATATACCCGGGCTCTGCTTTCCGCTGTACCGGAGCCCAGCATTGCGCTCCACAAGGAGCGGATCCTGCTGGAGGGAGATATTCCCAGCGCGGTAGATCCTCCGGCAGGCTGCCGATTCTGCCAACGCTGCTTCATGGCAAAGCCTATTTGTTTCGAGCAGGAGCCGGACATGAAAACGGTGGGGCCTGATCACTGCGTGCGCTGTCACTTTGCAAAGGAGGGTTGATCGATGGTTCGTTATCTTCTGAAACGTCTCGGGCGGGGTATTCTGACGATCCTGCTCTCCGTGACGCTGGTATTCTTTATTGTCCGCGCTATGCCCTCCAATCCCGTAGATCTGATGGTCAGTCCCCAGATGTCCGAGGAGGCGCAGCAGGCGCTGATCGAGGAGTTCGGCCTGGACCAGTCGAAGCTGACCCAGTACGGCCTCTATATGAAGGAATTGCTTCATGGCAACCTGGGAAACAGCTTTGCCAAGCGAATTCCGGTTTCCCAGTATATTGCGGAAAAGCTGCCTTAGACGCTGCTGCTTTTGGCGGCAGTCATGAGTATCTGGAGGAGGGAAAGGATTTCCCCAAATTTGAGTGGGCCGACTGGGACTGGGCCGGCCGCCATGTAGTAGAGCTGGAACCGGAGCAGGAGGCTCGTGTTGCGGAGCTGCTGGCAAAATATCCCTATGTCAGTGTCCATGATCATCCGACTCTGTTCCCGAAGGACGTTACCAGCAAGCAGAATATCGACAATGTGATGCGCAACGGCCGGGAGATGACCGCTTATGAAGCACTGGCCTATTCAAATATCGACTGCGTATTCGATAACCAGCTGGACGGTGTGAATATCATCTCCAGTCCCGGCGGCTGGAAGTGGATCGACATCATTCACGATCTGGGTATGCGGCTGTGCGATCTGGCTCATCAGGATTTTATTATCCATTGTAAGACCGTGGATGACATTTTTGCCGCCAAGAAGGCCGGAAAGATCGCTATGGTATTTGTGGTGGAGGGAGCCGCTCCTATTGAAAACGAGGTAGACCGCATTGATATTCTCTACGGCTTGGGCGTCCGCCAGCTGGGTGTGACCTATTCCGAAAGCAATGCGCTGGGCAACGGCTGCAAGGAGGTCCATGACGGCGGCCTGACCATGTTCGGCAAGCAGTGCGTAGAGCGAATGAACAAGGTGGGTATGCTCATTGACGTATCCCACTGCGGCCCTCAGACTGCTTATGATGCAATTACCTATTCCAAGAAGCCGATCATTATGAGCCATGTGGGTGCAAAAGGCGTGTGGAACACCAAGCGGATGGCCAGCGATGAGATGATTCAGGCCGTTGCTGCCAAGGGCGGCGTGGTCGGCATTGAGGCCGCTCCCCATACCACTATGTCCAAGACCAAGATGACCCACGATCTGGACAGCTTTATGGAGCACTTTGAATATGTGAAAAACATGGTGGGCATCGACCATGTGGGCTTTGGCGTGGATTGCCTGTACGGTGATCACGTGGGCGTGCATCATGCCTTTGCACAGGCACTGTCCATCGCCGCCACCGCCAAGACCGGTGTGGAGTATGAAGAGGTCCCCTATGTGAAGTATCTGGAGAACCCCACCGAATCCAGCTGGAACATTATCCGCTGGCTGGTAAAGCACAACTACAGCGATGAGGATATTGCCAAGGTCATCGGCGGTAACGCCATCCGGGTGCTGCAGGAAGTCTGGGCCTGATGCGAAAACGGATGCAGGCAGCAGACTGTTTTTAGAAATATCCGAATCGATCATTTCCCACGTTGACCGCTATTCGTGTGTCTACCATAAGGAATCGAAATTGATAAAATGCTAACCTGAAAGCTGCAAGTCCTTTATTGATCAAATCGGCGGCAATATGCCTAATAAGGTATATTGCCGCCGATTTATATGCTCTGAACGCAATTCATGTTGTCCTTGTGCGTGGATAACTTATGCCGCACCGTCTCTTTTTATCTTGTAGGAAGCCTTCCTTATCCCGGTCACAGGGCCTGTGGGCGGGACTCCAGCAGCTCACGGGCGCAGGAGCGGACCGTCTCCTCTTCGTCGTAGGGGATCTTCTTCCCCTGCACCAGCTGGTATCCCTCCCGGCCCTTGCCGCACAGCAGCAGCATATCGCCGGGACACAGCTGCTCCAGCGCATAGCGCACCGCCTCCCGGCGGTCCACAATACCCACATGGGGGCAGCTGCCGGGGCCGAAGCAGGTGGCAATGTCCGCAATGACCTCCGCCGGGTCGTCCCGATCCGGGTCGTCGGTGGTAATAATGGCCAAATCGGCCCCCTTGGCCACTGCCTCCCCCAGCTGGTGGCGGCGCACTCTGGTGCGGCCGCCGGTGCCGAACACGGCGATGATGCGAGCCGGATCGTAGCTGCGGGCCGTTTGCAGCAGGGCGTTCATGCTGATGGAGTTATGGGCAAAATCCAGCACCACGGTACATCCCGGCATCACGTCCGGCAGCACCTCGAACCGGCCCGGCACCGTCACATAGCTGAGGGCCTCCGCCAACTCGCAGGTGCGGTCCGTATAATGCCCCACCAATGCCACCACCGCCAGAGCGTTGTAGACGTTGTACTCCCCCGGCATCCGAATGTGGTAGGTGGTGCCGGCCGCCGTGAACTCCATACCGAACAGGTCCCCGGCCTTCAGGATGTTCACTCTCTCCGCCCGGAGATCCGCCGGACGGTGAATGGCATAGGTGCTCTTTTCGCAGGGACTGCCCGCCATCATGTACTCCGCCTCCGGGTCGTCGGCGTTGAAGATGCCGTGGCGGCACTGGGCGAACAGCCGCTTCTTGCTGTCCCGGTAGTGGGCATAGTCCGGGTGCTCCTCGGTGCCGATGTGGTCCGGGGAGAGGTTGGTGAACACCGCCGTATCGAAGGTGATGCCGTCCACCCGGTGGCGGGCCAGCGCCTGAGAGGACACCTCCATCACCACATACCGGACGCCCTCGTCCCGCATGGCCCGAAACAGCCGCATCAGCTCGTAGCTCTCCGGTGTGGTATTGCTGGTTCCCACGTGCTTCCCGGCGTAGGCGGCCCCGTTGGAGCCGATGACGCCGCAGGCCAGGCCCATGCGGTTCATGACGGAGCAGGCCGTCTCCGCCACGGTGGTCTTGCCCTTGGTGCCGGTGACGCCGATGATGGTCAGCTCCCGCTGGGGAAAGCCGAAAAACGCCGCCGAGATCTGCGCCAGCGCCTGACGGGCATCCGATACCCGCACCACGTCCGCATCCTCCGGCACGTCCAGCGTCCCCTCGCTGACGAAACAGCGGCAGCCCTGTGCATAGGCCGCCGGCGCAAAGTCCTCTCCGTTGGAACGGGCGCCCCGCAGACAGAAAAACAGGCTCCCGGTCTGCGCCTTCCGGGAGTCGTAGGTCAGCGCCGTGATCTCCTCTTCTCCGCAACCGCCGGATAGTAACTGCACGCCGGAGCGCTCCAGCAGGTCCTTTATCTTCATGGGAAGATCCCCCCTTTTATACGAGATAGGCGGCAGGACAAGACATCCCGCCGCCTATATTATACCAATAATTGTGCCGGATGCAACCTCTCCGGCGCAGAAAATCCGGCCTTAGCGCCAGACCTCGCCGAAGAAGAACAGCGCCACCGTGCCGGGACCCACATGGCCACCGGTGACCGGCTCATAGCACACCGACAGGATCTCACCGGTCTGACCGGCATCCCGCAGCTTAGCCTGCAGCCGCAGCGCTCCGTCCGGACAGTCGGCATGGGCGATACCTACCGTCCGGGTGCCGTCCACAGCGTACTCCTTGTACAACTCCGCCAGCGTCTCCATGGCCTTCAGCTGACCACGAACCTTGCTGTGCTGGATGATGTGGCCCTCCGGATCGGACTGAAGGATGGGCTTGATCTTCAGCAGAGAGCCCGCTACCTGCGCCGCAGCGCTGATGCGGCCGCCCCGGCGCAGATACTTCAGGTCGTCCACCATGAAGAACTGGCGCATCCGCCCGCAATTTTCCTCGGCCTGCCGGATGATTTCATCTGCCGTACAGCCCTTTTCCAGCATTTTGGCTGCCTCCAGCACCACGAGGCCCTCTCCCAACGAAGCGCCGCAGGTATTCAGTACCCGGATCATGCGGTCAGGATACTCGCCCCGCAGCTCCTCCGCCATGAGCTCGGCACTCCAGCAGGTGCCGCTGATGCCGCCGGAGATGGCAATATACAGCACGTCGTCCCCGTCCTTGAGGGCGCTCTCCATGGTGTCCCGGATCAGGGCCGGGCTCACCAGTGAGGTCTTGACCTCGGCGCCCTTCCGCATGGCCTCGTAGTAGTCGTGGCCCACCAACTCCGTGGGTTGGCCATCCAGCAGATACGTCAGAGGCATAGCGGTGATGTGATACTGCTCCAGCAGATGGGGCGGGATGTTGGCCGCCGTATCGGTGAAAATTCTCAGCATAGCTTTCTACTCCTTCTTATACCCGCACCCGTAGCCAGTCCGCCAGTGTGTCGAACAGCCGCTCATAGCCGGGCATGGTCAAATGGATGCCGTCTGCGGCGATGAGCCGCATCAGCTTGTGGTCGTTGAGGAACTCCTCCCGCACCGGGATCAGGGGCAGGTCTTCGGCATAGGCCAGTTGGGTCACCGCATCGGAGTACATCTCCTGATGCCGGTAGATCATCTGCACGTCCCCCAGCCAGTCCATGATCCGCTCCTTCCGCAGTCCGTCCCGGCAGATGAAGGCCAGATACCGGGTGGCGTCAATGGGCGGCAGACTCATGAGCACCGGCTGGATGCCCTTCTCCCGCAGCATGGTCACCGTGTGACGGAGCTTCTCCCGAAAGGCAGACAACTCTGTCCGGGGATGATGGTTCCCCGCCGGGTCTGCGTCGATGGCCGCCCAGTCGTAGTCACTGTCGTTGCCGCCGTAGGCCACCAGTGCATAGTCGGCCTCCAGCCCCCGGTCCAGATCGTGCTGCACCAGCGACTCGCCCTTGGAGATGGTGGCTCCCATTTTGGAGCGGTTCACCACCTGCGTCCGGCGCTCCGGATAGCGCTGCAGTACCTCGTCGTAATGGAAATGATAGTGATACCCCTCATCCGGCATGGTGGCCTTCAATAAGGAATCACCATAAATATACACCTGCTTGGGCATAATAGCAAGCCCCCTATCTTCCTTTTTTCTAATATAGCATATTAGATTCTAGAAGTCAACAGGTTACCTGCTATTTACCCTTGCAAATAACAAGTTTTTCTGATATTATATAGTAGTTATATCAAAGCTGTTAAGAAAAACAGCCGACTTCCACGCTGCCGGTGCGCCGACGGCGCCTGCACAGGAGGTGCGCCATGTCATACGATAAGGAACTCATCATTCATAAGCTGGAGCGCTGGGACCGGTTCATCACCAATTACCATCTGCCGGACTGGGATTCCATCCCCGATCTGGGACTCTACATGGATCAGGTGGTGGTGCTGCTGGTGCAGTATCTCAGCTTCATCCCGTCCATCCCCGGCGGCAAGGAGAGCTTCGTCACCTCCTCCGCCATCAACAACTATGTGCGCCTGAAGATCATGCCTGCCCCGGTGAAGCGGAAGTACTACCGGGTACACATCGCCTACCTCATTATGATCCTCACCATGAAGCAGAGCATCAGCATCAGCGACGTGCAGAAAATTTTGCCCGCCGACAGCAGCGAGGACTGCGTGCGGTCGGTATACGAGGCCTACTCCGAAAAATTCCGGCAGCTGGCCCTGTTCTTCAACCAGCAGGTCCAAAGCGCCGCCACCGACATCCGCACCCCCTCCGGGGACGAGGAGGGGGCCGTGGGGCGGCTGGTCATCGAGTGCGGACTCATCGCCGGGTTCTCCAAAATTCTGGCGGAGAAGCTGATCCGCCTGTGCGACGCCGATACGGAGGCCGTTCTGGCCGCCGAGCAGCCCCATGAGTAACGCCGTCTGTCCCGCCCGCCGCCTGACGGAGGCGGATGCAGCGCAGGTCTGTGCGCTGATGCAGGGCAATCCCCTATTCTACCGGTATCACCCGCCGCAGCCCACGCCGGAGAGCATCCGGACCGATATGACCGCCCTGCCGCCGGGAAAAGCTATGGAGGATAAGTGGTTCGTGGGCTTTTACGACGGGGACTGCCTGATTGCTGTGATGGATCTGATCTTGAACTATCCCGCCGCCGACACCGCCTTCATCGGCCTGTTCATAACGGCTCATGACCGTCAGGGCTGCGGACTGGGCAGCCGCATCCTCCGGGACTGCATGGCCCGGCTGTCTGCCGCCGGATATCACCGGCTGCGACTGGCGGTGGATGAGGGCAATCCTCAGAGTCTGGCCTTCTGGACCAAGAACGGCTTCACCCTCACCGGTGAGGTCCACCCCAATGATTTTTCCGCCTATCTCCCTATGGAACGCAGTATTTGAAGCAGCAAGCCCCTCGGCCTTGGCCGGAGGGCTTGTTCTTTGGCTTTTCCTTATTGCAGTGTCCGCCCCACCACGCAGCGACCGTCGGACCAGACAGCGGTGATGTTGTGGCGGTGGAGCATATATATGGCCCGCTCGAACCGCTCCCGCACCGTCAGGGGATGGCTGGCCTCCGTGAAGTCACCGTCATCCACCACGATGGCGTGGAGCCGATTGCCTGGGGCGAAGCCGTCCCCGTCCCCGAAATAACGGTGGCCTGAGCTGGTAGCCAGATAGTAGGCCTCCGGCACCGTCAGGAAGTCCTCGGACCAGTCGGTCTCGATGCGCTTGATCTTGGAGGCCCGGATGCTCATGGTAGCCACCTTATACATGGGCAGGCAGGCGCCGCCGGCAATGTCGGACCCTAGCGTCACCCAAATGCCCTGCTGGAGCATCTCCCGCACCGGCGACACGCCGCTGCACAGATTGATGTTGGAACCGGCGCAGTGAGCCACCACCACCCCGGCCCGGCGCATGGCGTCGCACTCCCGCCGGTCGGAGTGTACGCAGTGGGCCATGATGGTGTGCTCCTTCCACAGGCCGTACTTATCATAGGTCTCCCAGTACTGCTGACAGTCCGGGTGCAGCTCCTTTACCCACTGGATCTCCCCCAGATTCTCCGACAGGTGAGACTGGACATACAGCCCCTTCTCCTGCGCCAGACGGCCCAGCGCTGCCATCAGCTCATCGGTGCAGCTGGGGGTGAAGCGGGGGGTCAGAATGGGCTTGACGTGGTCGAAATGACATCCCTCCAGCCACCGCAGCGTCTCCCGGACAGATTCCTCCGTGGTCTCCTGCAAGATGCCGGGCAGGCCGTTGCGGTCCATGTTCACCTTGCCCACATAGCCGGTGACACCGGCCTGCTCCAGCTCCTCCATGAGGATCCACGTGGCGTCGGTGTGGAGGGAGGAGAACATACACACACGGGTGGTGCCGTTGGTGATGAGGTCCGTGGCCAGACGGCGATAGATGCGGCGGGCGTAGTCCGTGTCGGCAAACCGTGCCTCCGTGGGGAAGGTGTAGGTGTCCAGCCACTCCAGCAGCGGCAGATCCATGCCCATGCCCAGCATGGGGTATTGGGGGGCGTGGAGGTGCATATCCGCAAAGGACTGCATCACCAGTGCCTGACCGTAATCCACCAGCGGCGCCGTAGCATATTCCAGTGGCAGCCGGTCATAGACGCCCCGGATCACGCCGTCCTCCAGCACCAGATAGCCCTGCTCCGTGATCTGCAGTTCCCCCAGCGCCGGGGCCTGCACGATGTTTCCCTTCAAAACCTGCACCATATCCGTTTCCTTCCTTTCCGCAAAAAATAGGCACCCCGCCGCTTTTCCGGCAGAGCACCCATAGTAGAGCCTTCGGCGGCTCCGTAGAAACGCCTTGCACCATTTCCGCAAGGCTATATGAGCTTCCCTATCACGGGCCGCAGCCCGTTTTTCTGTTCAGCCGTTCAGGACACCTGACTGCTCTCACTCTCACAGCTATACGGTGTCTCTCCCTGTGCCAGCATAGCCTGATGTTCTTCGGCTGGCAGGAGCAGGTCGTCTACCTGTATATCGCCCACTTCCACGATCTCATAGCTGTCCGCATCGTTCTCCAGCAGCTGCTCCAAGGCCGGGGAGCGCTCATAGACCTCGATCCGCACTTTATTGGGTATTTCATCAGCGTCCAGAGAAAAGATACCATAATCGTTCATATAGGGGACCAACGCATCCTTCATGGCCTCCAATTCAGCCATAGAACGTTCCACTTGCTGCAGCCGGACTCCTACCCTTTCTCCTCCGGTTTTTCACACCGGGCAGCAACGGACCTGCGCTCTATGGTGATTTTACCATATATTCCTCCTCTTTGCAAGGGTAGATTTGTTTATATTTCCGCCGGTGCCTGACCCTCACCAAGAAAATGTTTCCCGCCGTGGTTGAAAACTTCACAATTTCCGTTTAAGATAGAGCCAGTCTCCCTCAGAGACAACTACAAGCGAGGTATTTCTATGAAAACGATCGGCAACATCCTCTGGTTTCTCTTCGGCGGACTCATCGGCGGACTGAGTTGGGTGCTGGCGGGCTGCCTGTGGTGCGTCACCATTGTGGGCATCCCTGTGGGCCTTCAGTGCTTCAAATTCGCCTCTCTGGCCTTTTTCCCCTTCGGCAAGGAGGTAGTCTACGGCGGCGGGGGCTTCTCACTGCTGGTGAACATTCTCTGGCTGCTGCTCTCCGGAATGGAGATGGCCTTGGGCTATGTCATTCTGGGATGCCTGTGGTGCGTCACCATTGTCGGGGTCCCTGTGGGCCTCCAGTGCTTCAAAATGGCCCGTCTGGCCCTGATGCCCTTTGGGGCGTCGGTTGTGTAGCTTTTTGTTCCCATGATCCCCGCTTTTCTATGAAAAACACTTGCATTGTACCACTCGTTTTGCTATGATTCTGCCACGGATCGGAGCACTTCGATCTTAGGAGCTGCGCCTGTTTCAGCGCAGCAATCGCAATCAACATGAGGCAATTTATCATGAAACATATTGGTTTGTTCGCCGCCGGTCTGCTGTTCGGCACGGCCGGCCTGAAGATCCTCACCAGCAAGGACGCTAAGAAGGTCTATGCCCACACCACCGCCGCCGCTCTACGTGCCAAGGACTGCATCATGCACACCGTCACCTCTGTCTGCGAGGGCGCCGACGACATCTACGCCGACGCCAAGGCCATCAATGACCGCCGGGCCGCTGAGGCCGAGGCCGAGACCATTGAGGATACTTCCGCACAAGAGGCTTAAGTTCAGCACTGCGTTATAGGAAGAACCGCATTCTGCGGTTCTTCTTTCGTTTGGAGGTTCAAACTGATCTATGAAATGCAACATTCTCCACGAGTCCCCCAACCGCCTGCGGGTACATCTGCACTGCGCCCGGATGTCGTTGCATGAGGCGGATCTGCTGGAATACTATCTTCGTAGCGTAGACGGTGTCACGGAGGTCACGGTCTATGACCGCACACAGGATGCCGTGGTGCGCTACACCGGCCAGCGTAGCGCCGTGATCGGCGCACTGGCTTCCTTCTCCTTCGCCAAGGCCGAGGTCATGGAGCTGGTGCCAGAGCACACCTCCCGTGCTCTGAACCGGGAGTTCGAGGACAAGCTGGGCATGACGGTGATGCGCCGTATCTTCTCCAAGCTGTTCCTCCCCGCCCCCATCACCACGGCCATGGCCCTGTACCGCTCCGTGAAGTACATCCGGGAGGGGCTGACGGCCTTGTGGCACGGCAAGCTCTCCGTGGCGGTGCTGGACGCCACCGCCGTCACCGTCTCTGTGGTTCGGGGCGACTTCTCCACCGCCGGCTCCGTCATGTTCATGCTGCGGCTGGGCGAAATTCTGGAGGAGTGGACCCACAAGAAGTCTGTGGCCGATCTGGCCGGGGCCATGTCCCTGAATGTGGACAAGGTATGGCTGCAAAGCGGCGATACGGAGGTACTGGTTCCCATCGGTGACGTGCAGCTGGGCGACCGGATACTGGTCCGCACCGGCAGCCTTATCCCGCTGGACGGTCAGGTGGTCAGCGGCGAGGCCATGGTGAATCAGGCCTCCATCACCGGCGAGTCCATGCCCGTGGTCAAGCGCCCCGGCAGTCCGGTATACGCCGGAACGGTGGCCGAGGAGGGCCAATGCGTGGTGGAGGTTCAGAAGGTGCGGGGCAGCGGCCGCTACGACCGCATCGTCCGGATGATCGAGGAGTCCGAAAAGCTGAAATCCACCACCGAGGACAAGGCCGCCCGCCTGGCGGACCGGCTGGTACCGTATACGCTGGGCGGCACGGTGCTGACGTACCTGCTGACCCGGAACGTCACCAAAATGCTGGCGGTGCTGATGGTAGACTTCTCCTGCGCTCTGAAGCTCTCCATGCCCATCGCCGTGCTCTCCGCCATGCGGGAGTGCAGCAGCTATCACATCTCCGTCAAGGGTGGCCGCTTCCTGGAAGCCGTGGCCCAGGCGGATACCGTGGTGTTCGACAAGACCGGTACCCTCACCTACGCCGTCCCCACGGTGCAGGACGTGGTCCCCTTCGGGGGTCACGACGCTCAAGAGATGCTGCGTCTGGCGGCGTGTCTGGAGGAGCACTATCCCCACTCCATGGCCACCGCCGTGGTGGAGGAGGCCAAGCGCCGGGGCCTGTCCCACGAGGAGTACCACTCTCAGGTGCAGTACATCGTGGCCCACGGCATCTCCAGCATGGTAAACGGCGAAAAGACCCTCATCGGCAGCGCCCACTTCGTTTTCGAGGACGAGGGCTGCACCATCCCCGCCGGGGAGCAGGAGAGGTTCGATGCCCGGCCCACCCAGTACTCCCACCTCTATTTGTGTCTGGCCGGGCAGCTGGCGGCGGTGATCTGTATCCACGATCCCCTTCGGGCCGAGGCCAAGGACGCCATCCGTGCGCTCCACGACTGCGGCATCCGCAAGGTGGTCATGATGACCGGCGACAACCGCTGTACCGCCGCCTGTGTGGCGGAGGAGGTAGGGGTGGACGAGTTCCACGCCGAGGTCCTGCCGGAGGATAAGGCAGACTTCATCCGCCGGGAGCGTGCCGCCGGACACACGGTCATCATGATCGGTGACGGCGTCAACGACTCCCCTGCCCTGTCGGAGGCCGATGCCGGTATCGCCATCTCCACCGGCGCCGCCATCGCACGGGAGATCTCCGATATCACCATCACCTCCGAGGATCTGTTCCAGCTGGTGACGCTGCGGCGCATCAGTCAGAGCCTTATGGATCGCATCCATCGGAACTACCGCTTCATTGTAGGCTTCAATCTGGGCCTGATTCTTCTGGGCGTGGCGGGCATCCTGCCCCCCACTGCCTCTGCTCTGCTGCACAATGCCTCCACGCTGGGCATCAGCCTCAAGAGCATGACGGATCTGCCTGGAGCGGCGGCAACCGTCCCGGAGAAATCCGGCGAGTGACCCCGCAGCCGGTAATCGTAATCTGGCGGCCGGTGATTTTGCAGCGACATATCTGCTGCTGTTCCGATGGAACAGCTGAAAAGGAAGGAAGC
>OLSP01002067.1_pt1 | contig 16948 bp, 14 predicted proteins | sample 1672941 | NCBI WGS metagenome assembly OLSP01 (sample SAMEA3136739, study PRJEB25190) | human gut metagenome | reverse complement strand
GATCAGATACAGGCGTGCGTCCTGAATCGTGGCGCATGCTTAGCCGCTTCGTTGCCTTCGGACATTTTCTGCGCCAGCTCGATTTCCTCATCGGGGCTGAGCAGAGGCACTTTTCCGATTTCTTTCAGATACATGCGCACGGGATCATCGATGCCGAAATTGTCCACCAACGTATTGGGGTCGACGAGTTCTTCCTCTTCGAGTTCAGTGATCTCATCCAGGGGGGGATCCACATCGTCAATGGGTTCAGGCAGGTAATCGTCGCCGGCTGTGTCGATGCCCAGCAGTTCGAGAGTATCGTAGATGCTGTCCATCTGGTCGCCTTCCAGATCCATATCATCCAACACCTCAGAGAGTTCGGCCGAGTCGAGCTTTCCTTTTTTGCGCCCTTTAATGAGCAGGTCGCGCAGCTTTTCGTTGGCCTGAATAATGGCGGCAGCGGGCAGGGAGGCGATCATTTTCTCATCCAGCTTGCCGGTTAGCCTCGGCTTGACCTCAGCGGCGTCCTCTTCGGCCTTGCTGGCTATATCTGCGGCCTTTTCTAATTCTTCTGCATCTGTGCCCGCTTTTTTCACGGAAGCTTTTTTGGCTGTGCTCTTTTTTGCAGGATCTTTATCGCCGGCAGCTGCTTTTTTGGTGCTGCTCTTGGCGGCCTTCGTTTCGCTTTCTCTCACGGCTGCTTCGGCCTCTGCGGGGATCTTATCTGTGGTAATGCGCTCCTCGCCGGGCGCTTTCTTTGTGTTAGCCATTCCGTTTCCCTCCATACTGTTTTTTCTCTTTGTTTTTCTCCATGGCTGCGGTCAGGGGATCCTCTGCCGCGGCGCGGCTGCGCTTGGCCGCCTCGCTTTGAACGATGGTTATGTAATCCTGAAGGGCCTGCTCCCGCCATGCGGCAGATTCCGGCTGTTGCAGGATATTGGTGATGTGACTCATCTCATCGCCGGTCAAACATTCCGACAGGACTGCGATGCCGTTACTGCGGCCTTCTTGGGCGCAGCGTAGCAAGGCGGCATAGGCTTTGGCCAGCAGAGGAGAAGAAAAGGTTTCCGGTGCGATGGGCGCCGTGGGAAGAAACAGGGCGCTGTCCAGAACCAGAAGGCGGATGATGCCTTCCTCGGCCCGGGCAGAGCGAAGGTTGTCGTACCGGGCGCCGCGTTCTTTGGGCTGGAGTTCCAAGGCGGGATTTAAGTCCCTGCGCTGCTGCTTGGCGCGGTCCTGCTTCTGCCGGGTTCGAAATGCGTGCCTAGCCTCGGATAAGATCGCCTGGGCGCTGATGCCGCACACTTCGGCAGCACGGTTGGCATAGACTTCGCGCTCCACGGGATTTTCCAGCGTGGATAGAAGGGCGCTGACATCGCGGGAATACGCTACCTTCTGGGTGTCCGCACTGAGATCGTATTTCGATTCGATCACTGCCATGCGGTATTCCACGCCGTTTTCACTGCCGCTGAGCAGCCGTTCAAAAGCCTCGCGGCCCTGGAATTTGATGAAATCATCCGCGTCCTGCTTCACGCTGTTCCCGTCCACGATGCGGTTCGGCAGCTGCAGGACGCGCACGGAAAATTCTGAATTGTTCAGCAACTGCAATGCCCGCTCAGTGGCCAGCTTTCCGGCATTGTCGTTATCATAACAGATGACGATTTCCTTGGTATAACGGGACAGAAGCCTTGTCTGCTCCACCGTCAGCGCGGTGCCCATGGAGGCCACCGCATTGTCGAACCCGGCCTGGTGAAGCGTGACAACGTCGAGGTTGCCCTCGCACAGAATGATATTGGGGCGCTTCGACTTTTTGGCCAGGTTTATGGCGTACAGTGCGCGGCGCTTACTATATGTAATGGTTTCTGAGGTATTCATATATTTGGGTTCGGACTTGTCCAGCACACGGCTGCCGAAGCCCACCACATCACCCCGCACATCAATGACCGGCAGCATCAGCCGGTTGCGGAACTTATCATACAGCCGCCCGTTCTTCCCGTTCACCGCCAGACCGGCGGAGATCAGTTCCTGCTTGGTGTAGCCCTTGTGGGTCATCGCCGTCAGCAGGGCATCCCAGCTGTCCGGGGCCGCCCCCATACCGAACCGCACGGCAATGCCCCGGCGGATGCGGCGCTTGTCCAGATACGCCTGCACCGCCGCCCCCTCCTGGGACTGGAGCACGCTGTAATAGTACCGGGCGGCATCCCGGTTCAGCGCCAGCATCCGGCTGCGGAGCTTTTCCGTTCCGTCGCTGCTCTCCTCCGGTACCGGGAGGTTGGCCCGCTTGGCCAGAAATCGGATGGCATCCGGATAGGTCAGTCCCTCCATCTCCATGACGAAGTTCACGACGCCGCCGCCCTTCTTGCAGCCGAAGCAGTGGTAAAACTGCTTGTCCGGCAGCACATGGAAGGAGGGTGTCTTTTCGTTGTGGAAGGGACAGCAGCCCCAGTAGCTGCCGCCCTTGGGCGTCAGCGAGACGTAGCTGCCCACGATATCCACAATGTCGCTGCGGGCCAGCAGCTCGTCCAGAAAATTCTGGGGAAACGGCATCCGGCTCCCTCCTCTCCGCTAATTTTCCCCCGGCACGGTGCGCCGGAGGGTCGTGCGTTCTCCGGCCCAGACCGTCGGAAAACGACTTCTAATTTCTTATACCCATTCGGGTGGTGATTTCCTCTTTTTCTGCGGAAATTTTTGAAAAAATCTCACTACGCAGCAGCACGGCGGAGGCGGACGCCGCAGCGTCCGCCTCCGTTTCTGTTCAAAATCACTTACTCGTACCACACATTCATATCCACGCTGGCAGCTCTGCCGTCCCATGTGGTGATGCCCGGCACCCGACCATTGTCGGTGTACTGCCACATATCGTGGCTGCGGGGATAGCCGGTGGAATCGGCATAGCTGGCCATCCAGATGTAGTTATCCCCCTCCAGCTGGCCTATGTGCATCCGATCCAGCAGATAGTAATAGCTGGCATAGATGCCCGCCTTATAGCCGGCGCTGCGTACCGTGTCGCAGAAGGCCCGTGCCACGCTGGTGCGCTGGCTGACGGACAGGTCGTTGGCCCGCCCGCCGGAGCCGTCATCCGGATCCCAAACATCCTCCAGATCGATAAAGATGGGCATATCCACCTGATAGCCCTGCACGTACTGCACGCACATACTGGCCTCCTCGATGGCCTCCTTCTCATTGACGGCCTGACTGAAGAAGTAAACACCCACCTGCAAGCCTGCCGCACGGGCACCCTCGATGTTCTTGCGGAAGGAGCTATCCAGCACCAGACGTCCGGTGCCGTAGCCTCGGAAGCCCAGCCGCAGGATCACGTAGGACACGCCGGAGGCCCTCCCCTTCTGCCAGTCCACATTGGCCTGCCACTCGGACACATCGATGCCGATGCGGCCCATCAGCGCCCCGCCGGGGGTGAACCGATAGGCGGTGCCGTCAATGACCTGCGTGCCGGTGACACGCTCACCGGTGGCGCTATAATAGTACTTCACGCCGTCCTCCGTCTGCCAGCCCCGCTTCACCGGCGTGGGCTCCGGTGTCGGCTCCGGGTCCGGATCGGGGGTGGGCTTCGGGTCTGGGGTGGGTTCCGGCTCCGGGGTGGGTTCCGGCTCCGGGTCTGGGGTGTCGATGGAGGGCGGCAGCTCCTCGCTGGAGCCGCTGCCGGCATCGTCCGGCTTCTTGTCACCGTACTGTCCGTCCTCGGTGCGGGAGTCCACCTCGTCGGAGGAGACCACCTGATCCGACACGTCGATGACCTCTCGCTTCATGGGCTCCACCGTCACCACGGTGTCCTCCGGCATCAGAAAGCCCGCCAGCGTCCGCAGGTGGGCCGTATAGTCCCCCTCCGGCATGGCCTCCGTGGTGATGACGCCGTCCAGATCCCAGTCCTTACAGACCGTTTTCTGCCCGTCGCCGTCTATCAGCTCCACCACGAACAGCGCTCCCCGCACCGGCTCCTCCGTGTCCGCTGCCAGGACCCGCAGCACCAGCTGCTCCTCCTGAGTCTGGCTCTCCAGATGCACCGGCACCAGCGCCGTGTCCGTACCGAAGCTCACCGGCTTGGCCTGTCCCCGGCTCTCCGCCGCAGCCACATACTGCGGAGCCTCCGCCAGTTGCCACAAGCCCAGCGCCGTGGCGGCCACCAGCACCGCCATCATGCCGCACAATATCCGTACATACTTTCCCATGGGTGCTCCTCCCTATCTGACCACCGCATATCCACCGGGGCACCGACAAAAATGCCGACCATGCCCCCATTTTTCTCATGATAGCATCATCATATCCCATTTATTGCATTATGTCAACGGGGAAGTTCACCGCCTGTGGAAAAAATCAGCGCCGGAAGGCCACATGGTGTTCCCGTCCGGCGCACAATTTCGTTGTCAAAGCTCCACCACCAGCGGCACATGGCCGGTGTGGGGCAGGAATTTCTCCAGCACGTCCTCTGTCCGCAGCCGCAGGGAGCTGGTATTGCGGCAGGGATGGCAGCCGAACCACCGACTTTCCGCCACCGCCCGATCCAGCACCAGTATCACCCGGTGCTCCGTGTCGTTCAGCAGTCCCAGCACCGACGCCGAGCCCGGCTGCACACCCAGCAGCTGCTCCAGATCCTCCGCTGTGGCAAAGCTCAGCCGGGAGGAGCCGATCTGCTTAGACAGCTCCTTGGTCACAAAGGGCTTGTCCCCCGGCATGGCCAGCAGGTAAAAAGCCGACCGGTTCCGGGGCGTCAGCAGCAGATTCTTGCAGATGTCCGCTCCCAGCGCCTGAGAGATGACGGCGCAGTCCGCCATGTCCTCCGCCGGATCGTGATCCACCCGGTCAAAGGGGATGCCCAGTTCCTCCAGCGCCGCATAGGTGCGGTCCTCCACCGGCGTCCGGCTCTCCGCCGGGGCGCCGTGATACACAGGCGATACGTTCATGCTCTCACGCCCTTTCCAGCAGCTTTTCCCCGGCCCGGAAAATGTCTCCGGCCCCCACCGTCAGGATCAGGTCGCCGGGCTGGGCCAGTGCGGCCAGCGTATCCGTCACCTTCTCCAGACTGGAGCAGTAGATGGCGCCGGGGATCTCCCGTGCCAGATCCTGCGAGGAGATGCCGATGTCGTTCTGCTCCCGTGCGGCGTAAATTTCCGCCAGCACCGTCACATCCGGCAGCTTCAGCTCCTCTACGAACTGGGAAAACAGCGCCTTGGTGCGGGAGTAGGTGTGGGGCTGGAAGGCGCAGATGACCCGCTGATAGCCCATGGTGCGGGCGGTGGTCAGCAGAGCATGGAGCTCACCGGGATGGTGGGCGTAGTCGTCGTAGACCTCCGCCCCGTGATATGTCCCCTTGTGCTCCATGCGGCGGCCTGCGCCGTGGAAGGTCTCCAGCCCACGGGACACCGCCTCGCCGGGCAGACCCAGCACATACGCTGCCGACGCCGCTGCCAGCGTGTTGAGGATGTTGTGCTTACCGGGGATCTTCAGTTCCACATGGGCATAGACCTCCCCGTGGATCACCACATCGAACACCGGGCAGCCGTCGAAGAAGGACACGTTGTCCGCCACGCAGTCCGCCGTCCGATCCTGCACGGCGAAGGTGAACACCGGGTGCTGCAGTCCCTTCACGGAGTCCCGTGCGCCGGCGTCGTCGGCATTGGAGATGATGTAGCCCCGCTGGGGTACCAGATCGGCAAAGGCATGGAAGGAGTGCTCGATATCCGCCAGATCCTTGAAAAAGTCCAGATGATCCTCCTCCACGTTAAGGATCACCGCCACCGTGGGGAAGAAGTTCAGGAAGGAGTTGCAGTACTCGCAGGACTCCAGAATGATGGTGTCCCCCTGCCCCACCCGATAGCCGGAGTGCAGCAGCGGCAGCGTACCGCCGATCATCACCGTGGGGTCGACCCCGGCCTCCATGAAGATATGGGTTGCCATGGAGGTGGTGGTGGTCTTGCCGTGGGTACCGGAAAAGCACACGGCATTTGCGTATTTCTGCATGATGGCGCCCCAGGCCTGCGCCCGCTCATATACGGGGATGCCCCGTGCGATGGCCCCGGAGATCTCCGGGTTCTCGTCGTGGATGGCGGCGGTGCGGATCACCAGATCGCAGTCCTTGAGATTTTCCGCCGAGTGGCCGATGGCCACGTCGATGCCCAGTGAGCGCAGGTGCCGTACGGTATCGCTCTCGGACATATCCGAACCCTGCACCGTCAGTCCCATGCCCCGCAGCACCTCCGCCAGCGGACACATGGACACGCCGCCGATGCCCGCCAGATGGACCCGGACACCGGGCTTGAGATACGTATGGATATCCACAGTGGGATGGATCATATTCAGGTTCCTCCTTCATTTCCCGCCGAAAACCTGCTTTTCGGCAAGCGCTTGCGGAGCTGTATGCTACGCCCCGTCATTATAATACGCCGCTGCGGCGGATGCAAGCCCCTTACTCCCTCCGGTGCAGCAGGCTCTTCCAGTCCAGCTCCATCACCAGCAGGCTCACCATCATCAGCGCCGCCCCGATGTAGCCCCGCAGCTGCAAAACCTCATGGGCAAAGAAATACGCCACGATGGCAGAGAACACCGGCTCCAGCGTGAAGATCAGCCCCACATGGCTGGCGGAGGTGTACTGCTGCTGCACCGTCTGGATGACGAAGCCCACGCCGGAGCAGAACACCCCCAGAAACAGGGCCGCTCCCCACACGGCAGGGGTCTGTGGCAAGCAGGGCTTCTCCAGCAGGAAGGCCAGCCCCAGCATCACGAAGCCCACCACCCCCAGCTGCAAAATGCCCAGCTGCAGGGCGTTGACCTGCGGATCGTGGACCGCCCGGTCCGTCAGCACCAGATCCCCGGCGTAGGCTACGGCGCATAGCAGGCAGATGATATCTCCCAGCGCCGGGCGCAGCGCCCCGTTGAGGGTCATGAGCCCCATGCCCACGGTACACAGCACCAGCGCCACCGCCAGCCGCCGATCCGGCCGCTTCCGCAGAAACAGCCACTCCAGCAGCGGCGTCACCACCACCGGCAGAGCGCAGATAAAGCCTGCGTTGGAGAGAGAGGTATACAGCACACCATAGGTGCAGCCGATGTACGTCAGCACCAGGCACAGCCCGATGGGGATGCTGGCAAGCAGCGTCCGCCGGGAGATGCCCCGCAGCTTCCGGAAGAAGATGGCCCCCAGCACGAAAAACGCTGTCAAAAAACGAAAGGCGTTCAGGGTCAGCGGCTGCAGCTCCGTCAGGCACAGGTCCAGCAGGTAGTAGGACACTCCCCAGAATGCGGTGGCCAGTACCAGCAGCAGATCTGCTTTACGCTGCCTGCTCATATCTCATCCCTCCCGTACAGCATATCGCTTACGGGACATTATATCACACCTTTTCCCCAGTGAAAAGCACTATTTCCATAGCCGCAGCCACCCGCTGTCATGGAGCTGCTTGACAAACAGCAGCGCCATGGGACACAGCACCATCCCAGCCACGCCGAAGGCGCAGAAGCCCACATACATGGCCGCCAGCGCCGCCAGCGGCGACAGGTCCACCTGCGCCGCCATGATCTTAGGCTCCAGCATGCTCCGCACCAGCGAGATGACGCCGTACAGGGCCAGCAGCCCCAGCCCCTTGGGGACGTTCCCTGTCAACAGGCACAGCGCCCCCCACGGCACCAGCACCGTCCCCGTGCCGAACACCGGCAGGGCGTCGATGACGGCGATCAGTGCCGCCAGCAGCAGGGCATAGCCCTGCCGCATCAGGAGAAGTCCCGCCAGCAGTTCACAGAAGGTGACCCCCAGCAGAATGCACTGGGCCTTGCACCACTTTCCCAAGGTGGCCAGCAGGTCCGCCTTGACGCCTCTGGCCTGCCGCAGCCTGTCCTCCGGCAGCTGCCGCCGGAGGAACGCCCGGATGCGGGGATAGCTACCGGCGGTGAACAGCACCGCCAGCAGCGTGGTAGCGCAGAACAGCACCGCCTGCGGCAGCGCCGCCGCTGCCGCCGTCACCGCCCGCAGGCACCGCTGGCCCATGCTCTCCAGCAGCTCCGCCAGCTGAGCCGACAGCCCATCCAGCAGAGCCTCCAGCCAGCTCCGCAGTCCCTCCGGGCAGGCAGCGCACAGCTGCTGCGCCCTGCCCCGTACCAGCTCCGTCCACCGGGGCAGAGCCTCCAGATACCCCGGCAACCGACCCGACAGCTCACAGACCTGCCGCAGCAGCACCATGGCCAACAGCACCAGTCCCGCCGCCACCGTTCCCAGCACCACCAAACTCAGCACCGTGGCCGTAAAGCCTCGCCGCAGGTGCAGCCTTCTCCGGCACAGTACCACCGCCGGCTCCAGCAGCGCCGCCAGCGCCAGTGCAATGAGGAACGGCAGCAGCCACACCAGCACATACCGCACCATCAGCCATATAAGCGCCAACCAGACCGCCCCGTAGGCGCACCGGATGAGAAACGTCAGCTTTGGATCCCGCAAAACCGTCCCCTCTTTCTTATAAAAACAGTTGTATTTTCTCCAAATACATGGTATGATGCAGAGGAGAGAAATCCCGCCCGTCCCCGGACCGGCAAAAGGAGTGTAAGATCATGGCAAATGAAAAGTTTTACATCGTAGCGGCGGACGCCCTGCCGGAGGTATTCCTGCGGGTGGCGGAGGCCCGGCGGATGCTTCAGGTAGGCGAGGCCGACACCGTGGGCGAGGCCGCCTGCAAGGCCGGCATCAGCCGCAGCGCCTTCTATAAATATAAGGATGCGGTGCAGCCCTTCCAGAACATGAAGGCCGGGCGCATCATCACCTTCTATACGCTCTTGAAGGATACGCCGGGTGCGCTGTCCAACATACTGTCTATTTTTGCCAATTCCGGGGCAAATATACTGACCATCAACCAGACCATTCCCACCAACGGCTGCGCCGGTGTCACCGTCACCGCCGAGACCAGCGAGATGCACGAGTCGCTGGAGGAGATGATGACCGAGATCACCGCCGCCGAGGGCGTGCTGAAGTTTGAAATTCTGGCTGCCTGACTCCTTCCATATCAAAAAACCGTCCCCTGTGCTGTCTTTGCACAGGGGGCGGTTTTTTGCAGCGCCCGCAGGTCCCTACCAAAGCCGACAGGCTGTCTCCGCTATAAGAAAGGTTCCTCCGATCGCAGCGGAGGGATCATTGCCGCTGCTCTTTCCGCTGTTTGTGCAGCGTGACCTCCGCCGTTCCCATAGCGCCTGCCAGCAGCAGCCCCACCCAAAGGGCCATCCGGCCGCCGTCACCGGTCTGTGGTGGAGAGCATCATCACGCAGTACATGATCGGCCCCATGTACTGGCGGCTCTTCCAGTCGAACACGAAGCCCGCCGCCAGACCGCTGAGGGCCAGCAGCGCTCTGGGCCATTGACCGATGTCCGTCTCTCCGCTGGAGTGGACCAGCGTCACCGCATTGTCCAGCGTGCTGAATACGCAAGTCATCAGCGCCACCAGCAGCACCAGCAGCACTCCTACCGTCCGCTCCTTTCCGGACGACTCCTGCCGCTGCTCCGTCTCTCCGCTGCAGGCCCGGCAGCTTTTCATCAGCAGCCCCACCGGCAGCAGCAAGCACACCGGCAGAACGATACCCTCCGCCAACTCTGAACGCACCAGATCGTTGCTGATAAATTGCAGCAGGATACCCAGCGCATAGGAGGCCCCACCGTCCGGGCCAGATACCGGTCCGTGGGCATCAGGGCCACGGCGGCGGTAAAGACGGCGCCGCCCCGTAGACCGAACAGCAAAAAGGACACCAGCCCCACCGGAAACGTCACCCGGTACGCCGTTCCCCCGCAGACCATGGGGATGCATCCCACGGAGAGCAGCCCCGCCAGCCCCAGCAGCACCAGCCGCAGCCGCTCCCGGCAGGAGCGCTCCGCCAGCGGATACAGCAGAAAGCCCACAGCGCTGACGCCCAGTGCCTCATTCTGCGCCAGCACGGCCCGATCCCCGGATACCATCCGGGACAGCACGTCCACGTATAAATATTCCGTACATAAAAACATAAACAGGCCCATCAGCAGAGCGTCCTGGAGGTAGGGATGGTACCCCTGCTCCGCACCCTCCGCAGACCCGGCAGCTATGCGGCTCATTGAAAAAACTCCTTCGCAGCTAAATGCGACTTGATGGCTCGGTATAGCACAGCTTTCGGGAAATTTCAACAGCCCCGCCGCCACAAAAGAGGGAGAGGCAGCGCCTCTCCCTCTCAAGCCCCGCCCCATGCAGACCGCAGGAGGCGGACACTCTGTTTTCCTTATCCTATGTGCCCCTCATGCCCGCTTCTTCTTGCGCTGCAGCTGCAGCCGGTCAGCGATCATGGCGATGAACTCCGAATTGGTTGGCTTGCCCTTGGCGGAATTCACCGTGTATCCAAAGTACTTCTGCAGGGTTTCCAGGTCGCCCCGATCCCATGCTACCTCAATGGCGTGGCGAATGGCCCGCTCCACCCGGCTGGGAGTGGTGGAAAAGCGCCGTGCCACCTCCGGGTACAGCACCTTGGTGACGGCGTTGATGACGTCCATGTCCTCCACCGCCAGCAAAATGGCCTCCCGCAGATACTGATAGCCCTTGATATGGGCCGGTACGCCGATCTCATGAATGATGGCCGTTACCATCCCCTCTAAAGCCGGGGCGTGGTAGGGCTCCTCTTGTTCCGGATGTACCGCCTGCCGCATCAGCTCCAGCAGAGACTCCTCGTTGACGGGCTTGGGCAAGAAGAAATACACGCCCAGTTCCACCGCCCGGCTCACGGCCTGCTGGCTGCAAAATGCGGATATGACGATCACCTTCCTTTCTCCCGGCTCCTCTGCCAGCTGGCGCAGGATGCCGAAGCCATCCAGCCCCGGCAGTACCACGTCCATCAGAATCAGTTCCGGTTTTGTGCGGCGCACCAGCTCCATGACCATCGGCCCGTCGCCGGTGGACGCCGCCACCTCAAATTCGCCGGTTTCCTCCAGCAGCTGCCTCAGCAAAATGCGAAACTCCTCATTCGCATCCGCCAGCAGCACTCTCGTCCTTTTTTCCATCGCATCCAATCCTTTTCCACAGTTTGCTCCGCTGCCCCCAAATGTTCTCCAGCCATTCCCATTTGTCGTGCAGCTTGTGTATAATTTATCATATTTATCTCATAGTTTCAAGATTATTGTGTCGAAAAGTCCTCTCAAAAACGCATCTCGTATCAAAAACCCGTTAAAGTCGATGAAAAATACAACAAAAATATCGCCCGGCGCTCTTTCAATGCCGGGCGATATTGTAACTCACACTTCATTCAATTTTCGACGGTCTGTCAGATATCTCCCCTTACAGGAACCGATCCAGCTCCGCCTCCACGTTCTTCCGGTGCTTCACCTGCGGCGCACGGTGCAGCTGCCCGTGGGACATGACCAGCTCTACATGGCGCAGCGCCCGTAGGTCGGCCAGTGGATCCGCCGCCGTAACGATGAGGTCCGCCGCCTTTCCCGGCTCCAGCGTGCCGGTCTCCTGACCGATACCCGCCAGCTGGGCGCTGCGGCCGGTGGCGGTGTACAGAGCGAAGGCGTTGGACACCCCCACATACTTGTGGAAGTAGTACAGCTCCCGCCAGAAGTCGTACTGGGTGATCCACGGGCAGCCCACGTCGTTGCCCAGCACCACCGGGATATCCTGCTCCAGCGCCGCCTTGGCGCAGTCGATGATGCCCTCGAACACCACGTTGCCGTTGTACCGCTCCACCTCCGAGGCGTTGGAGACGGACCGGTCAAACAGCGCATAGGGCAGAGCCGGGGAGATGGTGGTACACAAAAACGCCCCCCGCTCCCGGAACAGCCGCAGGATATCCGCATCGGGCTTGGCGCCGTGCTCAATGGAATCCACGCCGTTCTCCAGTGCCACCCGTACGCCCTCCGGTGACTCCACATGGGCCGCCACGGTGTAGCCCATCTCATGAGCCCTCTCGCATACCACCTTCACCATCTCCGGCGGCATTTTCAGCTCGCCCGGCACGCCCTTCTCCTTGGCGTCCAGCACACCGCCGGTGATCATCAGCTTCACCAGATCCACGCCCTGCTGCCGTCCCTTCTCCAACTGGGCCAGTGCCTCGTCAATGGTGTGGGCCGCCACCGCCACAGACCCGGCCATGTGGCCGCCGGGAACGGAGATGCCCTCATTGGCCGCCAGGATGCGGGGTCCCACCCTCCGTCCGGCCCGAATATCGTCCCGCAGCCGGGTATCGAAGTCCGCCAGACCGCCCACCGTGCGGATGGTGGTGACGCCGGAGAACAGCTCCTCCTTGGCAAAGCCCGCCACCATGCCGTAGGCCACCTTCCGGGTCAGTCCCGTGGAGAGGATGGTCTTTACCAGTTTCTCGTTGTCCCGCTGCTTTTTCTGAGGCTTGCCGCTGCCCGCCAGATGGACGTGCATATTGATGAGCCCCGGCATCAGATAGCCGCCCTTCAGGTTCACCACCTCATAGCCCGTCAGATCCGTCCCCTCCGGTACGATGTCCGTAATGCGGTCGCCGTCGGTCCGCAGCACCAGTCCCTCACGGGGCTGCATCTCCCGTGTGCCGTCCAGCAGCTTGCCGCCACAAAATGCGTATTTCATCGCTCTCCCCGTCCTTTTCTCTTTCTATCGAGTGTTTTCTGTCCGCTATGCCTTAGCTTCTATGGATCCTTTACGGTACAATATAAGCTCCACCGCCCCGTCTGTCAATCGTTTTCCAGAGAAAATCCCGGTAAACCCGGCGCAGGAGGCCCGGAGCCGATGCTCCAGGCCTCCTGTCTCACAGGGCGCTTATCCCGCCGTGGTCAGCATATTCTCCAGGAAGATACCGTATCCCTCCGCCGGGTTTGCCACCAGCACATGAGTCACAGCTCCCACCAACCGTCCGTCCTGCAAAATGGGGCTGCCGCTCATCCCCTGCACGATGCCTCCAGTGGTCTCCAGCAGCTCCGGGTCCGTCACCCGCAGCAGCAGATCCCGGCCGTCCCGGCTCCGGGGGTTCACCCGCAGGATCTCCACCTCATAGGCACGGGTATCGCTGCCGGAAATGGTGCATAATATAGACGCCTCCCCGGCGTGTACCTCCTCCGGCTCTGCCACCGATACCGCCTCGCCGGAGATAAAACCTGCATCCTCCACCGTGCCAAAGATGCCCTCGTTGCTGTTGACCGTCACCGTGCCTACATCCCGCTGCACGGTAAAGTCCCCCTTCAGCTCGCCGGGGTCGCCCCGCTGGCCCTTCTTCACCGCCTTCACCATAGTCTCCATAATAGAGCCGCTGGCCAGCGGCATCAGCTCCGCCGTGTCCACATCCGTGATACCGTGGCCCAGAGCGCCGTAACTACCGGTGGCGGGGTCATAGTAGGTCAGCGTGCCGACACCCGCCATGCTGTCACGGATCCACGCACCCAACCGGATGCCGCCGTCCTCGCAAACCACTGGACTGGCCGTCACCTCCAGCGTTTTCCCGTCCCGCTGCACCGTCAGCTCCGCCGCCGTTTCGCCGTTTTCCGCCAGCATGGCCTGTAAATGCTCTGTGGAGCGGATCTTCTCACCATTGAAGGTCAGCAGGATATCTCCTTCTTTCAGGCCGCACTCCTTGGCCGGGGAGCGAGTCTCCTCCGTTCCCTGCACCGGCGACACGGATACCACCAGTACACCGTCGGCAAACAGCTTGATGCCCACGGTCTTGCCCACGGGGATCAACTGCCGTCCCTCATCGGCCCACGTCCGCTGCCATCCCAATGACAGGGCCAGCACCATCGCCAGCAGTACGGCAGCGCCCCGCCGCACGCCTCGCCTTGCTTGCGTTTCATGCATCGGATCACCTCTTATTTTTTGTTTTCGTCGCCGGCGACACCATTACTTTGCGCCGCAGCCGCCGGTTTCATCGGCGTTAAATTCCGCCAGACATGGCAATCGTCCCGCACGACTGTCACGCCGCCGCTTTTGCGCCGCAGGAAAAATTTTCCGCAGTGAAGTGCCAGCTTTTAGGACACCTCCCCCGTTTTTCTCCGTTGCAGCCCCGCCTGTTCCTATGTTATAGTAGAGGGGAAAGGACGTGAAGCCATGAAAGGAACCACCCGCCTGCTGGCCCTGTGCGGCGTACTGACCGCCTTGGGCGTGGTGCTGCTGTGTCTGGGGGGCATCGTCCCCTTTGCCCTGTATATCTGCCCCATTCTGGCCTCCATCGCCCTGCTGCCGGTGCGCTCCCGCCCACGGTACGCATGGTGCTGCTATGGGGCCATCGCCCTGCTGGGTCTGCTGCTGTGCCCGGATAAGGAGGTATCGCTGCTGTTCTGCTTCACCGGCTACTATCCGCTGCTGAAGCCCCGACTGGACGCCCTCCGCAGCCGCCTTCTCTCCCTGACGCTGAAGCTGCTGTGGGCCGCCGTCTCCATGGCGGCGCTGTACGCCCTGATCCTCTATGTATTCTGCCTGCCCGCCGTGGTGGAGGAGTTCGCCGCCACCGGCCGCTGGCTGCTGGCCGCCACCATCGCCATGGGCGTCGCCCTGTTCTTCGTCTATGATGTGCTGCTGGGCCGTCTTATGGCCCGCTGGCCCGCCAAGGTCTGAGGGACAGCGCCGTCTCTTGTAACCTTTTCGCCCGCCGCCGGGCCTCTTTTTCACAGAATATGGGAGTCAACGGTCGTTTCCGCCGTAGGCTCCCCTTTGCTTTTCCCGACACTTTCCCATCGATATGTCCCATTTCCGTCACAGTGCCTTGTGCATCCTGCCCAAAATTTCCGGACGTTTTTTACCGTTCTGAAAATTTTGTTATCAATTTGTAATTTTTGTGTAGCTTTTTTGATAGAGTTGTGGTATGATATCTCTCGTAGTTTTCCAAAACCAACGCAGAAAGGATGGCAAAAGCATATGTCCAGAAAATTTGCCTGTCTCTATCTGGCCGTTGCGCTGCTGGTGTCCAGCATCTGGATCGCCAGCGCCGATGAACGTGATACCATACAACAGGAGGTGCAGTACAGCGCCGCTGTGGAGGCGCTGGATGCCGCCGGGCTCACCAGCCGCTCCAGCAATGTCCTGCCCAGCGGCGAGGGTCTGGCTCTGGCGCTGGAGCTGGGCCTGCCGGAGGAGGAGACCATCTCCCTCTCCCAGCTGCCCACCGAGGCCCTCAAGACCAGTCAGGCCCAGGAGGACGCCGCCCGCCGCAAGCAGGCGGACACCGCCGCAGCCGCCGCTGACGCCGCCGCCAAGGAGGCCGCCCGTCAGAGCCTGCTAAGCGAGTACGACGGCGTGCAGCTCACCGAGGCCGTTCGGCTTCGCAGTGCTGCCGATAACGACACCGCCACCTCCCTCACCATCGACAGCGGCAAGGTGGCCCGCCTCAACGACTATCAGGACGGCTGGTACCAGGTCACCTTCGGCCAGTCCACCGGCTACATCCCCGCCGAGTATGCCCAGCCGGTTCACTACGCCGACTATGAGGGTACTTCCGCCACCAACACCGTGCGGGAGGAGCTCATCGCCTACGCCTACACCTATTTGGGAACGCCCTATGTCTACGGCGGCTCCAGCTATTCCGGTACTGACTGCTCCGGCTTCACCATGGCTGTGTTCGCCAAGTTCGGCTACTCCCTGCCCCACGGGGCCAGCGACCAGTATTACACCGCCACATCTGTCTCCTCCGAGGAGCGGCAGGCCGGTGATCTGGTGTTTTTCGATACCTTCGGCGGCATCAGCCACGTGGGCATCTATTTGGGCGGCGGTCAGTTCATCCACGCCAGCTCCTCCGGCGGTGTGAAGATCAACTCCCTTTACGAAAGCTACTACGCCGCCTGCTATCTGGGGGCCGGACGCATCCTCCCCTGAAGCGTCACATAGAGACATCCTAAGAGAGCCGCCTGCGGGCGGCTCTCCTACTTTTCCTTTCGCTCTCTGTATATTCGTATTTTTATTCATTTTCGCTGCATTTCTTTTGTGTAATTCGCTTCTTTCTTCCGCAATATTCAGTTCAGAAACGAGCAGTTTGCATGATTCTCTCATTTTTGTTGTAATTTTATTCATTTTGCACTTGACTTTTATTCATCTCCGTTGTATCATAACCACATCCTCCGGAACGCCCGGAGCCTTCCATCCACAAGGCCGCCTGCACAGGCGGCACAACGAATACAAAGTGAGGTATGAGAGATGAAAAAAGTATTGGCCCTTCTGATGGCCGCCGCCATGATCCTGTCTCTGGCCGCCTGCGGCAACAAGAACCCCGACAGCAACGACGATAGCAACGACAAGAAAACCACCCTGATCCTGGGGACCAGTGCCGACTACGCCCCCTTCGAATTCATGTATCCCGATGACAAGGGTGAACTGACCTACGCCGGCATCGACGTGTCCGTGGCTCAGTACATTGCCGACGACATGGGTCTTTCCCTTCAGGTGGAGAACATGGCCTTCGAGTACCTGCTGACCTCTCTGGGCAAGGGCGACTTCGACATGGTGCTGGCCGCCATGGAGGCCACCCCCGACCGTCTGGAGAACGCCGACTTTTCCGACCCCTACTATAACGATATCCCCCCGGCCATTCTGGTGAAGGCTGACAATGCCGACCAGTTCAAGACGCTGGCCGATTTCGCCGGCAAGTCCGTGGGCGCACAGGCTGCCACCACCAAGCTGGATATCATCGCCGACTCCATGCCCGGTGCCAACGCCGTGTCTCTCCAGTCCGTGCTGGATCTGATCAATGATCTGACCTATGGCAAGGTGGACGCCATCGTGGTGGACGGCGGCGTGGCCCAGCAGTATGCCGAATCCAACCCCGATCTGGTCATTGCCGGTGCCTCCAGCGAACTGGGCGAGGCATCTGCCTACTGCGTGGCCGTGGCCAAGGGCGATCCCAAGGGTCTGCTGCCCGGCATCAACGCCGCCATCGCCAAGCTCAACAGTGAGAATAAGCTCCAGAGCTTCATCGATGCCGCCAACGATCTGGCCACCAAGGCCGTGGCGACGAGCAGGTCATCGCCGGTCAGGGCACCATCGGCCTCGAGATCCTCGACCAG
>OLSP01002066.1_pt1 | contig 16949 bp, 22 predicted proteins | sample 1672941 | NCBI WGS metagenome assembly OLSP01 (sample SAMEA3136739, study PRJEB25190) | human gut metagenome | reverse complement strand
AAGGGATGGAGACCATTCCGGGATACAACGGAGAAATGACGGATTTGCAATACCAATATCCGATGCCGGACGACGAAATCGCTTTGGGCGGACGGATATAAGAGGAATAAGAAATTTTTGATCAAAATAGAAAGACTATGTTAAACAAGATATATATTAAAATCATGCTGTTGCTGGTTGGAGCCGCTTTAGTGACAGGGTGCGAAAAATCCGGTCTGCAGCCTTATACCGGCGGAAATACCGTCGGGTTTTGGGTACACTCCATCAACCACTCGTTTTACGGGGAAGGGGTGGAAACCCTGCCGAAAGATACTATTGTGCTGGACCTGGCCATCACAGGGGATGTTGTGGATTACGACCGCCATGTGGACGGGACTTTCATTCTGGACGCTGCAGGGACGGAAGAGAAAGATTTGAAGAATACCGCCGTGGAGGGGAAAGACTACAAAATTCTTGGGGGAGTTGTGAAAGCCAATGAAGAGTACGGGGTGACGGTGGTGCGGGAAGCCGCCATTGCCGCCTTTGTGCCGGAGAAGTTCTACACGGTGGATCTGGAACTGACCAGCGGCTGCACGGCATCCAGCCGCCGCATTCCCGAAAAATCCGTTGCCGAAAACCTGCTGGAAGCCTGCCGAAAGGAGATGGTAGCAACGATCCAGCGCATCACCCGCAAGGAAAAATCCGAAAATCCGCCGCCGCTGTACGATCTGACCACCCTTCAGCGAGATGCCAACCGCCTGTTGGGATACAGCGCACAGCAGACGCTGGACTATGTGCAGAGCCTTTATGAGTATGGCTAAACAGGATAACTATAAGAAAGAGAGGACCGAAACGGCCCTCTCTTTTCATTTTTCGGATTTTGGGATGCGCGGGTATATCTCGATGGTGAAACCATCAGGACTTTTTTTGCGCTTCTCGTTTAGCTTCTGGTAGACGACCTTTTCAAGCACCTCTTTTAGGAGAGCATTTTTCTCCTCGGCCGTTTCGAGCAGAGGGTACACGTCGAGCAAATTCCTAACCTTAGGGATGATGTCACGGCGGCTGGTCTCCCGGAGCTTCTCCTCAGTCAACTCACGGGAGCAGCGGGCGACGCTATCCTTTGCGACAGCGATTTTGTCGGAGAGCATTCGGGAACGGGACAGAAAGGTGTCTGTGTCGTAGACGCCCTGCTCGAGGAAGTCGTGGGTACGTTCGAGCTGCTGCTGTAATTTGCGGAGCTCGGCCTCCGCGCTGGCAAGAGCTTTTTCCCGGACGCCGACCGACGACACGGAGGACGACGCGGCAGCGGAGCTCCACTCGAGCTCATACCCTTTCATCCACTCGGAGAGACCCTGTATGACACGCTCCTCGACGATGGGAAGATAGCTAGAGCAATTCGGGCAGCCGCGACGAGGGCAGCGCACGACCGGCATATCTGGATGGACGGGGTTTATCATCCGCATCATCTGCCTGCCGCACTCGGAGCAGACGAGCAGACCGGCCAGAGGATTCCGGACAACCTTTTCTTTGCGCGTGGAAGTATTCTCGCTCCGGGCGAGCTTATCGTTTGCGAGCTCAAATGTTTCTTTCGGAATGAGCGGAGGGTGAATGCCTTTGAATACGCACTCTTTCTCTGGGTCGGCAGGACCGCGCACAGAAACGACCTTGCCGTCAACCACTTTCTTCTTCGTCTCACGGCTGCCCCAGCGCACCATGCCGATGTACGTCGGATTCTTGATGATTCCGCGAATGGTGATTCTTGCCCATTGCGAACCGGACGGAGACGGGATGCGCATATCATTGAGCCTCGTGGCGATTGAACCCAAAGACAGCGGGCGAGCGGAGCCATCCTTGTCCTGCAAACCGACCGTGTACAGGTCGAAAATCATACGAACTATTGCGGCCTGCTCCTCGATGGGCTCGAGTGAGCAGCCCTTTTCGTTTTTGAGCTTTACCCGACGATAACCAAAGGGAGCTAGACCGGACGGCCATTTGCCCTCTTTGGCGGAGGCAAGGCGGCCGCGCTGCAACCGGCGGTTGATGATTTTGTACTCGCGGCGGCTCATAAACAAGCCGAACTCAAAATACTCCTCGTCGAACTCGTTGTCAGGGTCATACGTTTTTATAGGGGTTATTATTTTTGTCCCGGAGAACTTGAATGTCTGCGCGATGATGCCTTGGTCGATGGTGTCGCCGCGCGCCAGACGCTCGACCTCCATGACGAGGACGCCGGACCAGACGCCCTGCTCAACCTCGGAGAGAACCCGTTGCATCATTGGGCGGGCAGCGATGGTGTCACCAGAGACGACCTCACGGTAAATATCGGTCACGTTGAGATGCTGCCTTTTCGCCAGCTCGAGCAGAGTGTGCTCGTGCCGGGAGAGTGTTTCGCCCTCGCCGTGCGCTTCGGCCTCGAGGTCGGAACGAGACTTGCGCAGGTATATGAGATACTGCTCCATGATGGCCTCCAAACAAAAAAGGCCCGCGCCGGAGCGCAGGCCAATAGGTTACTTGTTGCTGTCTTTTAAGGCCGCAACATCGGCCTGCAAGAGGCTATCCAGAATAGAGGCGGTCTTGGCCTTGAGCGTGTTCTGCTTCTCCATAATCTGCGGGAAAGCATCTGCCAGGTCTCCCCCGCAATCAGCGAGGATGCTCTTTATCTCTCCGCGACCGGTTTGCAGCTCAGAGAACAGCTCGCGATACAGGGCCATCTCTGCTGCATTCTGCGCGTTCATGCACCGGGAGAGCAGCACATAGACCGAATCGAACGTCGAGGAGACGACGGCGCGGAGCTCTTTCGAGAGGGCGTCATATCTGCGCTTGAAGTTTGCGTTGTCCTGACGGAACGCCTCGTTACCGTGGGCGCGCTCATCCTCGCGGCCCAGCAGATAGTCAGTGGTTACCCCGAAATAGTCCGCCATCTGGCAGAGCAGGGCGAAATCTGGCTCTTTGCCCTCGGTCTCGTAGCCGGAGACCGTAGTGCGCTGCTTACCGCAGAGGCGGGCAAACTCGGCCTGCGTCAAATCTTTCTCCTTGCGGAGCGCGACCAACCGTTCAGAAAACTTATCCATACAGACGTACCTCCCTAAGACTTATATATTGTATCACAAAAATCCCCTCACGGGGACAAATGACGCTAATTGCGTCATAAATAGCAAAAATTTTTGAAAAAAACTTGACTTTGACCCAATTAGGGACTATAATAGACCACAGAAAGACCCCAAAAGGGTCACACAGAAAGGAGGAGACAGGCGGAATGCGGAAAAAGCTGCAAACGCTCCGAGAGGGCGCAGGCTATACCCAGCAGACTTTCAGCGAGCGACTGGGCGTGAGCCGGAGCCACTACGCACAGATTGAGAGCGGGGACAAGAATCCGTCCCTCAAGCTGAGCCTGAAAATCAAGCAGGCCCTCGGCTATCCCTACGACGACCTTTTTTTTAACCCGAAGCGACCCGTTTCGCGTCATTGATGCGAAATGATGACGCCAAAAGCAAACATTTGGCGTTTCCTTGTAAATATTTTAACCGAAAGGAGGCACGGGATAAATGCCTAAAATGGCAACGAAAGCCGCAGATAACGTGTTCTACAAGGCACGAATCGCAGCGGCATCGTGGAACGACCGGTTAGGCAGCAGAGAGGGTGCGTCAGAGGTGACCGGCATCGACCGGACACGGCTCGCCAACATCGAGCTCGGAACCATCAACCCGCACCCGGAGGAGGTCCTGATGCTGTCGGACACCTACAACGCGCCGGAGCTGCAAAACCATTTCTGCTCGCACCTCTGCCCGCTCGGCATCGGGACGATTTCACCGATTGAGCTGGAAGAGCTCGAGCGGGTCACATTGCAGCTCATTTCGGCAATGAAGTCGTTACCGGAGGTCAAGGACGGAATCATCGACATCGCGGCCGACGGCGTCATCGACGCGAAAGAAAAGCCGCGCATGGAGCAGTACCTCGAGGTACTCGACGAGATAACGAACAAGGCTCAGACCTTGAAGCTCATTTACAGAAAGCAATTCGGAAAACAGGAGGTGTAAAAAGTGTTGGAGGCGAAGCAGAGCGGGAACGTCGTGGAGGACTTCACCATCGGGAACACCCGAATCAAGATTTGCGACGACTTCTGCCGGACCCGGACGAGCGGAGAGGTCAAAGAAATCCTCAACCGCGTCGCACGGAGGACGGTCGGCTCGCTCACGGCAACCGCCACACCTGATTATGGATGCGCTTAAAAGAAAGATGGAGATTGCGGCCGTTGCGTTTTTCTGCACAGTCACCGCACTCATTGCGGCTTACTCCTGCGCGACGACGGCCGCAGCAAACCTCGCACAGCAGACAGCGGCAGCACCGGCAACGGAATATGTGACGCTCGCCTACATGGAGGTGCAGCCAGAGGCCGAACAGGAGCCGGAGCTCCTCTACGACGTACCCATGAGCGACGAGCTGCAGCGACACGTCCGGGAGCAGGCGGAGCGGCAGGGCGTCCCGTTTGAAATCGCCCTCGCCGTCATCGAGCGGGAGAGCAGCTACCAGCCGGATGCGGTCAGCGACACCGGAGACTTCGGCCTCATGCAGATTAACATCTGCAATCACCGCTGGCTCTACGAGGAACTCGGCATTACGGATGTGATGGACCCGGAGCAGAACATCGAGGCTGGCCTCTACATCCTCGGGCGGGCGTTCCAAAAGTACGACGACCCGGACAAGGCTCTCATGGCCTACAACATGGGCGACAGCGGTATGAAAGCCGCATGGAGCAAGGGCCAGCACAGCAGCAAATACAGCCGCGCAGTCATTGAGACGGCGCAGGCCCTCAAGAGAAAGGAGCACTAAATGGACTGGAAGATTCACAGAGCGATTCTCATTGCGGCCATCTGGATTGCAGAGGTCCTCTCGGCCGGTATCTGCGGATTCATCGCCGCGCTGGCACTCATTCCGGCCAGCTACGCAGCGCGCGGCTACTTCGCCTTTGGCGGCGAGTGGCTTATTGTGCTCGGCGTCACGCTGCTTGCGTTCCACGTCATCAACAACGCATTCTTCAAGATGCTCAAGAACCACTGAAAGGAGGTGAACCACATGGCTGAACAGAACCTTTTCTGCCTCTGCGGCAGATGCTCGCGCAAGCTGCGCAGCACGGCTGCCCGTCGCGTCGGTATGGGCTCGACCTGCTGCCGCAAGGAGACAGGCAAGACCATCACCCAGTTGCTCAAGGAGCTGGACGAGCAGGAGGCCGCAGCAGCGGCAGAGCAGCAGGAGCCGGATACACAGGCATAAAAAAAGAGCCGCGCTCGAAAGCGCGACCCTCTTGTCGGACAAGCCTATTGTATCTCGCTCCACATCAAAAGTCAACAGGAGCGTGAACCATGAACGAACAAAACAAACACGCTGCGCTCACCATTGCACAGCAGTACCCGCCCGCGCAGTACAACCTCCTCGTCCCGATGCAGACCGTGACGGAGATTGCCGACATCCAAAAGCCGGTGATGAACTCCGTGAAAATCAGCACCGACCTCAATGACGGCGAAATCTATGAGATGGAGAAAGGCAAGGACGAGTGGCGCGACAGCAAGGGGTACGTCCACAAAGCGACCCCGGCCAAGTACGCCCTCACCAAAAAGGGTCTCACCAAGCTCATGCGGGCCGCAGGCATCAAGATTCTTTCCAGCCGCCCGGTCGTCCCGTCCACCTGCCAGAAGTGCGCGGAGGTCAACCGCAGCATCGGAAAGCCGATTCGCTGCGGAGGCTGCCCCAACAAGGACGTCAAGCACGAGGTCCGAATCAGCGTCCCGCAGCTCACCGGCGAGAACGTCACCATCGTCGCCCATAAGGAAATTGCGGTGGATGATGTGACGGCCGGGATGACAGAGAAGCAGCGGGCAGAATTTATGAAGTTCCGCAGCGAGATGTGCGAGAGCAAGGCTCTCAACCGCGCCCTCCGCACCGCGATGCAGATTAAGTCCAGTTACCTTATCGAGGAGTTCGGAAAGCCCTTTGTTGTGGCCTACCTCGTCCCGAACCTTGACAATCCGACCGTCCGCGAGGAGGCGGTAAAGTCCATGTTTGGCGCGGCGAATGACCTGTACGGCAGCCGCCCGAAAACCAGCCACACGGTCTATGTGGACGATGACGACGACGGCTATGTGCAGCCGGAGCCGGATTTTGAGGCCGCGCAGGAACAGCCACAGCAGGAGCAGCCGCCCGAGAGACCGGCGCAGCGGCCTCGCCAGCAGCAGCCCGCGCCAAGCAACCGACAGCAGGGCCAGAACGGCGACAGCGAGTTCTGCACAGACTGCGGTAAGCAGATTGGCCTCGACGTAGCAGAGTACAGCCGCAAGCATTTCGGCGGAGTGGCTTATTGCCGCGACTGCCAGAGAAACCATACATGGAGGAAATGATTATGATGATTCTTTCGCAGGACGGCATGGTCGCCGTCAATTCGGACAACGTGGTGATGTTTGAGGTCAAGGAGAGCGAAACGCTCCCTCGTGAAACACGGCTCTGCGCGACCATCCTTATCACGAACGGCGCGCGATTCAGCCGCTCCATCGGGACGTTCCGCAGCCCGGACCGCACCGAGCTCGCAAAGCTCGCGCTGGACTACATTTCGTTCAGCATCAGCTCCGGCCACAAGGGCTCTGCGCAGGTTCCGACCGAAGATGAAATGAGGAATATTCAGGGCGCGAAGTCTCGTGCGGATGCAGCGCGGCGCGGCAAGCTCGACGACATCATCAAGGAGCTGCTCAAGGAGGATATGTGATGCTGAAAGTATTGCACACCGGAGACTGGCACATCGGCAGTTTCCCCGGGCCGGAGGTCGGCGGACAGAATGCCCGCTTTCAGGACATCTGCCGCTGCCTTGATTTTCAGGCGATGTACGCGGAGGAGCACCGGCCGGACCTTATCGTCGTTTCTGGCGACATCTTCCATCAGGCCCGCGTGTGGTCGGACAGAGGTCTCCGCGAGAGCCGGACAGCCATAGACCACATCCGGCAGCTTTCCAACGTGGCCCCGACCGTCGTGTTGCGCGGCACTCCGAACCACGACAGCGAGGAGCAGTTCGAGATGCTGACGACGGCTTTTTACGGCGATGATTCGGTCAGCGTCGTAACGGAGCCGGAGGTGCTCCACATCCACACCTATCACGGGCAGCGCGTAGATGTGGCGTGTATTCCGGGCTTTGACCGTGGCGTACATCGGGCAGCGCACCCGGGCCTCTCTCGAGAGGAGGAAACGCAGGTGTTCACGGACGAGCTGGCAAAGGTCGTTCTCGGCCTGAAAGCACAGTGCGAGCCCGGCGTGACGAGCATCCTGTCCACGCACTTCACCGTCCCGGGATGCAACATGGAGAGCGGCCAGACCACGCTATTTGCACAGTTTGAGCCCGTCATCTACCAAGACACCCTGAAAGCTGCAGACTTTGACCTCGTAGCACTCGGCCACATCCACCGGCCGCAGCAACTCCCGGAGGCAGGCCGTGCGGTGTTCTACTGCGGCAGCATTACAGGCCTCAACTTCAATGACGAGGGCCAGCCGCGAGGCTTTTACATCCACGACATCGACGACGACGGGGAGACATGGAGTGAGTACATCGAAACGCCCTACCGGGAGTTCGAGACCATCCGCCTCAACGAGGACGATGTCTGCACAATGTTGAGCGCGGAGCGGGTCGTTGTACCTGACCGCCTCAAGGGAAAAATCGTCCGCGTTCTCTACACCTGTTCGGACGAAACAAACAAGGCTTTCAACAAAGCTGTCCTTGAGAAAAGGCTCTATGACGGTGGCGTGTTCTACGTCTCCGAAATCACGCCGGAGGAAATCACGACAAGCGTGAACCGCGACGAGCTCCACGGCGACAACAGCCCGGAGCAGAACCTCGCGGAGTACCTCACCGAAAAGGAAAAGAGCCCGGAGGACGCCCAGCGCATCATTGAGTTAGCCCGTCCGATTATCTCGGAGGCGATGGAAAAAGGCCGCCTTGAGACCCCGACCGGCTTGTTTATGCCGGTGGAAATAGAGGTCAAGAACTACCGCAACTACCGCGACGAGCTGTTCAGCTACGACGGCATTTCCTTTGCAACCATCAACGGCGAGAACGGCGCAGGCAAGTCCAGCCTGTTTATGGACGCTATGCTGGACGCCCTTTTCGAGGAGCCCCGGGAGGGCGACCTCACGGGCTGGATTTGCAACGACCCGGATGCCCGCAGCGGCTCCATCAAGTTTACATTCTACCTCGGAGACAAGCTGTACCGCGTGACCCGTACCCGCACAAAGAGCGGCAAGGCGACGCTGAATCTCTCTGAGTATGTGGACGAGAGCTGGCAGAACCGCAGCGCGGAGAAATACCGCGATACGCAGGCCATCATCGAGAACACCATCGGCATGGACAGCCTGACGCTCAAGGCGACTGGGCTTATCATGCAGGACCAGTACGGCCTCTTTTTGCAGGCCGACAAGGCGGACCGCATGGCAATTCTCGGAAACATCCTCGGCCTCGGCATTTATGACCGCATGGAGAGCATGGTGGCCAACAGGGCAGCAGACGCCAACCGGGAGCTCCGGCGCATCGCGGATTTGCAGGAGGAGACCGGGCGGACGATGCCGGACAAGGCAACGGTCGAGGCGGCCATGAACAAGACGGCCGTCGAAAAGGCCAGCGCGGTAGCAGACAGAGCCATCCACACAAAGGCCATGAGCGAGGCGCAGACAAAGCTCGACATTGCCAAGCAGGCGCAGAAGCGGTCGGAAAAGCTCGCCAGCGAGCTCGGCTCTTGGATTGCGGAGAAGAACGCGAACGCCAGCGCGCAGGCGGTTAGCAGAGCGCAGATTTCTGATGCACAGGCTCTCCTCGATAAGCGCGAGGAGGTAGAGGCGGGCAGCCAGAGTTACGGAAAACTTTCCGCACGGCGGGAGGAGCTGCTGGGAACGGTGGCCCTGATTCAGCCCAAGGAAGAAAAGCTGCGGGACATTATGGCCGCGCTCTCTGCCCAGCGGAAAAAGAAAAGTAGTCTCGAGGCCGAAAAGCTTTCTGCGCAGGCAACGTGTTGGAGCTACGAGCAGGCCCTCGCAGACTATGACGAGCTCGAGCGGAAAGCGGCGGACCTCGCCGGAGCAAGCGAACGGCTCACCGCGCTGGAAGAGCAGGACGAGCAGTATCTCGCAGCAGACCAAGAGGCCATGAAGCTGCTCCAATCCAAGAACGCAGAAACCGCACGGATACAGTCTTGGCTCAACATAAAAGAGAGCGAGGTCGCGCATATCCGCTCCCGGGCCATCATGCTCGAGACCTGCGGCTGCCCGGTCGAGAACCCGGAGTGCCGTTTCCTGCAGGATGCAGTGGAGGCGAAAAAGAAACTGCCTACGGCCGAGACGGAACTGGAAACATACCGGCAGCAGGCTGAGGAGCGCGCCGAACAGCTCGACGCTGAGTATCAGGCCGCAAAGAAAAAGGCAACGAACCTCAACTGCCGCAAGGATTTGCAGGCCCAGCGTTTCCTCGTTGCAGACCTGCGGAAAGCCTCGGAACGGTTCGCAAAGCTGACGGCGCAGAAAGAACGCCTCGCAGAAGTTAAAGAGCGCATCAAGGCCATCGACGAGGAGCTTGAAACCATCCCGGCCAATATCGAGAGCCTCGAGGCTGACCGCTTCGTCGTTGAGGACGAACTGAAAAAGCTCCGGCAGAACGCAGCGGAGCTCGCCAGCATTGAAGCGCAGCTTTCGGACGTTAAGAAATACATCGAGCTGGAAAAGCTGCTCCCGGCAGCGGAGGCAAAAAAGAGCGCAGCGCAGACCCGCCTCACGGAGCTCCTGACCTACGCAGAAAAGGCCCGGACGGCGATTGATGGCATCAATGCGGAGATTGCGACCCTCGCAAAGGCGCAGGCCGATGTTGACGAGCTCAAGGAGCAGTACGCGGAGGCGGATGCAGCCCTCACGGTGGACAACATCCGTATTGAGGAGCTGGACCAGCAGGCCGGACACAGCCGTAGGCAGATGGAAGAAATCGAGACGGCAGAGGCAAAGCTTGAAGTTCTTCGCCGTCAGGCAACGGAACAGGGCCAGCTTGCGGCCGACTATGAGGAGCTCAAGCGGGCTTTCTCACAGGATGGCATCCCGCACAACATCGTCCGCAGCATCGTCCCGCTGTTCGAGGCGACCGCGACGAGCATCATCGGCCAGATGTCAGGCGGCCACATGAGCATCGAGATGCGCATGGAAAAGACCCTCAAGAGCAACAGCAAGAAAGAGGTCACCGCGCTGGACATCATCGTAAACGACGCGGCGACCGGAGCTCTGCCCTACATGAGCCGTTCCGGCGGCGAGCGCGTTAAGGCGGCCCTCTCGGTCATCCTTGCGCTGGCGGAGCTCAAGAGCAGCACAGCAGGAGTGCAGCTCGGATTCCTGTTTATTGACGAGCCGCCGTTCCTCGACGACAAGGGTGTACAGGCCTACTGCGACGCCCTCGAGGCCATCCAGAAACGGTATTCCTCGCTCAAGATTATGGCTATCACTCACGACCCGGAGATGAAAGCCCGTTTCCCGCAGGCCGTAGACGTTGTAAAGACGGCGGAGGGCAGCAAGGTCATCTACTCTTGAAATCACCAGCAGAAAGGAGGTGCGAGACTTGGGAAGAAGCAATAGGCAGACCGCCGACTACTTCCCCCATTACGTCGGGGAGAAGAGCCGGACAAAGTTCATCCTTGAAAAGAACTGGGGAAACGACGGGTATGCCTTTTGGTTTAAGCTGCTCGAACTTCTTTGCGCGGCAGACGGCCAGTATTACGACTGCTGGGACAAGATGGGCTGGGAGTACCTACTCGCCGTCACCGGAGTTACAGCCGAAACGGCGGAGGCCATCCTGAACACGCTCGCCTCCATGGGCAAGGTTGACAAGGAACTGTGGGAGAGCTGCCGCGTCATTTGGGTGCAGTCCCTCCTTGAGAACCTCCGCCAGCTTTACTCAAAGCGCACCGCAGCACCGACGAAACCGTCGGTCGATAACTTTCCCGGCCGCAGGGTGGAAAGCCATGCACAGGAGCCCGCAGCGGCCACAGAGGCAGAGGGAACGCCACCGGCCGTACCGGAGCCCGCGCCGGAGGAGCACGACAAACCGAAAGCTCCCCGGCGTAAAGCCGGGAGCCTCTCGGCAGAGCAGGCCGAACGGTTTGACCGCTTCTACGCGGCATATCCGAAGAAGGTGGACCGGGCCACGGCAGAGCGGGCGTGGGCCAAAATCAACCCGGAGCCGGACGACGCGGCGACCGACAGAATCATCGCGGCGGTTGAGGCCGCAAAGAAATATGACAGCCGGTTCCGGGAGCGGCAATTCACGCCAAACCCGGCAAGCTGGCTTAATGCAAAAGGTTACATGAACGACTACACAGGAGGTGAGCAGCGTGGAAACGATGACGGCTATGCTGGATTCACTCCGTCCGGTGGATTCGGCTCGTTCGGCTGAGACCACACAGCACAGACGGCCGACAAGCAAGGATATTCTGGCTGGTGGTTACAACTGCCAGCGCGAAATCCCGGAGCCGGTCGAGTGCGAGTTCTGCGGCCGGAAACTGTACCACGAGGCTCTCGTGATGGGACGAACGGTCCTGATGTTCGCCCCGTTCCCGCAGAGATGCACCTGTGACCGAGCAAAGGCGAAGTGGGCGGAGGCGGACGCGGAGGAGGCCAGACAAAAGGCGGAGGCCGAGAAAGAGGCGGCGCAGGCCAAACGGCGCGCCAAAATCGAGAGGCTGCTCGGCAGGAGCGGCATCAAGAAACGCTTCCAGCAGCGGACGTTCGCCAACTTCATCCGGGACACCCCGGAGCGGCGGCGGTGCTACGACACGGCCAAAACCTATGCAGACAGCTTTCCACAGCGCGCAGAGCGCGGCGAGGGCCTCTACATAGAGGGAACCTACGGGACCGGTAAAACGCACCTCGCGGCCGCCATCGCCTTGCAGCTTATAGGCTGCGGCGTCCCGGTCGTCTGTAAGACGTCCGGCGACCTGCTGGCCGACATTAAGGAGGCTTTCGACAGCGGAGACGCCACCGAGTACGAGATACTCAAGGCGTACAAAACGGTCGATTTGCTCATTGTGGATGACCTCGGAAAGGAACAGTGTACAGAATGGAGCGTGAGCACCCTGTACTCCATTCTCAACGACCGGTACGAGGATATGAAACCGACCATCATCACGACGAACTACAACGCCGACGAGCTGGTGCGAGCCCTCACCCCGAAAGGCGGCGACGGCACAAAAGCCCGGGCCATCATAAGCCGCCTGCGGGAGGTCTCAACGGTCATCACGATGGCGTGGCCCGATTATAGAACAGGAGGCAGCAGACGTTGAAGTACATGAAATTAACTGACGAGCAAAAAGAACGGCATCCATCAATCCATTATACCGGCAGCGTCCGAGGCATGAAAAAGCTCGGATATTGGGGCAAACATGATGTATGCGTTCGGTGCGGTCAGTACATCTACAACATCTCTATTTGGCTGGACCCGAACCGCTCGAATAAGACCGAAAGGCCAAAAGAGGAGCTGCCGCAGGCGTATTTGGATATTCTCGAGAAACGTGAATGGAGCGTTTGCGATTATACGGACGACGGCCGCGTTGAGCTCGAGTGGTATTCACCGGCCGGAGAGGACTTCATTGTCTGCGTGAAAGTCGAGAACTTCCCGGACGAGATTCTGGACTACTCCGACAGCTTTGACCCGGACGAGCATATTGCGATGTGGATTGAGGCAAAGCAGAACGGTACGCAGGGCGTTCCGGGCGCGCGGCAGATTGTCCACGACGCGGAGGAAATCGAGAAAGAGCTCGACGAGCTCGCATTTGAATTGCAGGAGGCAGAGAGAAAATTATGGCTTACAGATATTACAGCACACGCCGCCCGCTGATGGTGGGCGGAATCCCCTCTACGGAGAGCGTTACCGAAATCGTAAACTTCGAGAGCGGTCGGACCTATTGCGAGGAAATCGACAATAAAGCATGGGGCTACATTGAGTACGCCACACCGCTCGACCCGCAACAGGCATCCGATTACGAGCTGGTTTTGGCCCCGCAGAAGCCCTCTATCCCTAAACCGTCGCTGAACCGGCAGGAGGTCTACCATGAGTGAGGTGAAAATCAAGGAATTGGACAAGAGCCTCATTCATCAGGCGAACAGCAACAGCATGAGCGGCCAGCGCGGCGACATTTCAGCCCATGAGTACGAGGTCTACTGCCAGAAAGTTATGAGCTGGAACATCCCGGACAGCCGCAAGCAGAAAATCGTGGACCAGATTTATGCCAAGTGGAGCGAGCAGCTCCGGCACGAGGCGGCCCATGTGAGCGTAGCTGTCGCCGGACCGGCACGGTACAACGCGAAGAAGCTGGACCACAGCGACACCATTCTCCGCCTTTCCTCTGAGTTCGTGGAGTGGTTCAACGGCCTGCAGGAGCAAGTCTGGCAGGGCCGCATCGAGGACAAGGACGCAAAGGAGATTGCGCGGCTGGTCGATGACATCAAATTCTGCATCGAGCGGCCGACGCTTAATCCTACCGCGAGCCTGTGCGAGCTCGCCAACAAGGACCCGGAGCTCTTCATGGAGTATTACGAGAAGCTCCATGAAAAGTACCGATGGCGTAAGAACAGCGTCATCGCCAAGCTCTACGCGGCCGGGAAAGAGGGCAAACTCGCAAAGCTGAACCGGCAGAAGTTTTTCGAGGACGAGAATCTCGTCGCCTACACGATGGGCGACCGGGCGTACATCAAGTTCGTTATGAAGCCCCGGCAGCAGCTTATTGTGGCACTCAAGAGCCGGAAATGGTGGTGGAACAGTAACGAGGAGGCGTGGAGCACTTACCTCGACAAGCTGGACAAAGAGTGGGTGCAGAGCATCAGCACCCGGTACGCCGATTACGTTTGAGGAGGACAGCATGAAGCGACTTATGATTATCGGCCTGTGGCCGGACGACGCGGTCAATTATTGCACCGAGAAATGCGACTGCCGCAGGTACGCATTCGACAGGATACTTTACCACAGGGGCGGACGAGCCGCCCGCGAGCGCATCTGCATCCCGGTAGTTGACAGGAGCGGAGCGACAACGACATACCTCGACCTCCCTGTAACACTCCTCGAGGCGGGCGTCGTTTATCTCCGCCTCGACGACGGCAGCGACATTTTTTTGAGCAACACGCAGATGGCGTTAATTGCCAACGAAGTCGAGAGGCAACGCGCAGAGTGCGCAGGAACCGGCCTCAAGACGCTCGGGAAATGGTTTGAGAGTGGCCTCCCGACCGCAGAGGACTATCTCGAACCGGGCGACGAGGTAGACGAGGACCTGATTGGCTACTTTCTTGACGTCTTACCGCCACGCACAAACCGCGCAGGCCTGTTGCAGGTGGGCGGAGAAATCAGCACCGCAAAGGATGTCAACGGACGCTGGCAGCCGACCTACCTTACGTTCAAGCGACAGGGCGGCACATGGCGGTACGCAGGACGGTGTTTTGAGGGCTCTGCGGAGCCAGTTCAGAAGTACCAGTCCTCGCTAGAGAGGATGATGCTTACACGCTGTAAGCTACTGGGAGTTGTAGCGCAGGAGGTTGAAGCCTGATGGACTACAAGGACAAAATCCGAAAGCTCCTCGCCCTCGCAAAGAGCCCGGAACCGGAGGAGGCAAAGCTCGCCCTGCTCAAGGCCCGCAAGCTTATGGCGGAGCACAAGCTCAGCGAGCGGGACCTCGAGGAACGGAACACTACGGTCATAAAACGGGCCATCCGCGAGACGTTTTCCAAGAAAGCAAACTCGTGGATGGACCCGCTCTCAATCGTTATTGGAGAAAACTACTGCTGCTCGGCGTTTCGATGCAAAATTAGCGCAAAAACAACCGTTTGGCACGTCGGATTCATCGGCTTGGAGGGCGATATTGAAATCTGCGTAAAGATATTTCGGTATGCGGTCCGGTGCATTAAATCGGAGCAGAAGAAGCTCCGCAAACAGCACCGGGACTATTACACACCGCAGGAGATTGCAAAAATCTGCGATTCCTACGGTTATGGGTTCGCCAGAGGCGTATACGAGGCGTTCACAAGACAGAATGAGGAAAATCAAGAATACGGCCTTGTGCTGAAAGTTCCGAAAGAGGTCAAAGACGAGCTCGAAAAGATTGGACTGCCGAAAGAGTTCAAAAAGACGCCCCAGCCAAAGACGGTTGGAGAGCTCGACGCAGCATGGCGCGGCGTCGAGGATGGCAGGAAGTTCGACCCATCAAACAAGCTGAAAGAAAAGAAGCAGGAGGCATAACCAACATGGCAAGTACGAAGTTTGAGGTCTCGATGGAAATTTTCAAGTTTCAGGGAGAACCGGATGTCAGCGTGACGCTGACCGGTAAGAGCCCCACAGAGCTCGACACCGCGCTCAAAACGCTCGAGACCATCGCCAAGACCACGACACTGTACGACGGCGACAGCGCGCCGGAGGCAGAAAAGAGTGTCACCAGCGAGCCGAAGCAGGCAGCCCCGGTAGTTTCCACGGCGGACAAGAAAGCCCCCCCCAAGAAGCCGGTAAGCCGGCTTACGCCCGTCGGCGCAAAGGGGCTCATGCTCCTGCGCTGCCCGAAATGCAAGAGCGAGTTTGTACAGTTCTTGCGCGAACCGCAAACGACCAACGAGTGCCGGAAGTGCGGCGCGAAAATCCCGCTGGACGCGCTGGCACGGTTCGAGTTCACCTGCCCGGCCTGCAAGAAGGCGAGCTACGGCCGGACGAACGTCGAGGACGCCGAAATCGCAAACGAGAAGTTCTCCTGCGTTTGCGGCCGGAGCATCCCGAAGCTCACATGGAACCCGGCCAAGCGTTGCTATACGACGTAAGGAGGGCTGGATGATGAAAGCACTGACCCACAACATCCAGCAGGAGCGCGAGGACCAGCGCGACCGCTCCGCCCAGCTCTTTATGTGGTGCATCGTCGTCTCCATGCACCAAGACGACGGCATTGGCGCATCCCGCCTCCTGCGGGCTTGCAACGAGATGGACGCCTTTGAGAAGAAATACCAGACGGCCATCCTCTACGGCAGCAGAAAGAACGCAACGGACGCCATGAGGGAGAACCTCAAAGGCATCTGCGATTTTGAGGTTAGGCTGCCCGTGGACCGCGCACCGAGAGGACGCCGGGAGGAGCAGCTCCGCATGGCGAGCAATCAAGGCGCAGAAATCGCGTGGCTTGTTATGGCGGCAACCTGTCACGAGACGTTCGGCTACGGGAGAGACCGGCTGGCGCGCCTCAAGCAGAACTCCATGAACAACTACAAGCAGTACCTCGAGTGGGAAAAAGAGGATAAGGACCTCGCCCTTGACCGTCTGCGCAGATGCGTACAGGACGCCCTCAAAGAGGACCTCCGCGTCACTGACACCGACGACCGTAAGGGAATGCTTTCGACCCCGGGCAGAGGCCCCAGCGTATACGAGACGGCCGCTGTCTACTCGGAGATATTCAGGAGGGCCAGAGCGGGACGGGCAGTGGCTCCGCTCGCCGTATACAGCGCAGCGAAGTACGACGAAACCATGACGGCCGCCCGGAAACGGGCCAGCGTTATGCTCGGCTTATGACTATCTGCCCGAAAGAGTGCCCGGACAGACACCCGGGATGCCACGACCATTGCGAACGGTATGCGGAGAACAAGGAGGCATACCAGAAGATGAAACAGGAGTACGACGGGAGCGTCCGAAACCCCTACTGCCGTAGGTGGACGCACCGGGCCATCGTGCGCAGTTTCAAGAAGAAATTCAGGTAAAGGAGTGGTGACTATGTACGAGGTTCTTTTAGAGCTTGACGACCTGCTGGAAACCTTAACTTGCTGGCTTTCCTTTGCGGCCGTCGCCTTGTCAGTAATAGTTGTTGTGGCCTATGTATGGCACAAGGCCGCCGAGCAGAAAGCAACCCGGGCGGAGCCCCGGAAAAGAAAGGATGGAATGACATGAAACAGAGCGAAAAGCT
>OLSP01002062.1_pt1 | contig 16977 bp, 15 predicted proteins | sample 1672941 | NCBI WGS metagenome assembly OLSP01 (sample SAMEA3136739, study PRJEB25190) | human gut metagenome | reverse complement strand
TGATGGTTTCCGTCCCCACGAAGGGGACCCATCTTCTCTACTCACAGCAGAAGATAAAAAGTTACTTAATGATTGGTTTCCGTCCCCACGAAGGGGACCCATCTTCTTTACGAATATTTTAATCTTGTTAGCGCAGTTCAAAATTGTTTCCGTCCCCACGAAGGGAACCCATCTTCTCTACACTATTTTAATCTGTATAACACCGTTCGCTCGGAGTTTCCGTCCCCACGAAGGGGACCCATCTTCTCTACGAATTACAGCACCTTTGTATTGGTGGAAAGAATTGTTTCCGTCCCCACGAAGGGGACCCATCTTCTCTACGGTTGACCGCCGTACACTTTACAAAACTGGGGAAACCCAGTTTCCGTCCCCACGAAGGGGACCCATCTTCTCTACACTCATCTGGAAATTATCGGAAGATTGCAGAGCCGTTTCCGTCCCCACGAAGGGGACCCATCTTCTCTACTTGAGAATGGAAAATGAATTGCTAAAAACGGAATACTCGTTTCCGTCCCCACGAAGGGGACCCATCTTCTCTACATAAAAAACCGGCTCGTAGAACAACTTTCCAAACTGTTTCCGTCCCCACGAAGGGGACCCATCTTCTCTACAAAGAAGAGGCGTTATCAAAAATTGGCGTTGATGGGTTTCCGTCCCCACGAAGGGGACCCATCTTCTCTACATTATTTCTAATGATGATAGTACACCTGATGAGATGTTTCCGTCCCCACGAAGGGGACCCATCTTCTCTACACCGTCGCACTATCTACAAATGCGGAAATCTTGGCAGTTTCCGTCCCCACGAAGGGGACCCATCTTCTCTACCAATTAGCAACGTCCGTAAAGACGTAAGTCAAAAAGGGTTTCCGTCCCCACGAAGGGGACCCATCTTCTCTACACAAGGATTTTTATTTTACATGACCGGGACAAGAACGGTTTCCGTCCCCACGAAGGGGACCCATCTTCTCTACCCCGTCCGGGCTATACACGAATTTTCGCATAATTACAACCCACTTTTCGTGGTAAAAGAAAATAGGTATTATTTTCATTGGTCACTCTCCTAACAAACACCATACATCAACGTATTTTCGGTATGCGTGGGAAAACATTAATCAATTTCCATCCGACACTGTCCAAATTGATACCTTTTTCCCTCAAACTCGGTACACTTCAAAATATGTGGTGAAACACCAAGTTCAGCATCTCTCCTGTTCTTTGAATCTTTTTTCTTTGACAAAATCGAAGTTGTAGCAGAAAGCGCTTGCTTCTCCTCAAACACCGAATTGATAATTGTTTTCGTATGAAAACCACTTCCTCCGCCAAGCCAAACAGTGGAATCCCCCGGATAATCTGTCGACTTAAACTTGGATAGATAATTATTATAGTATTGATCCGAAAAATATGCAACCGCATCCATAATATTTTGTTTCGTTATGGAGCAGATTTGTGAATCAATTGTCAACGAGAAACAAATATCCACCCCTGGCCGTATTGATTCCCTCAACATATTAATGTTATGTGACTTTCCATCCAAATTTTCATCTGCTTTTTGACATAAAACCAAATCCTCTATAGATAATGGCTCACTATCACTCACAACAAGTCCCGACATCATGTCATTCACTGCATTCATATTTTTTACCGGTTTACCTCTCTCATCTCTCCTTTGAATCGTATGAAAAATACTCGTTTCAATTTCTCCGATTTGTTCCTTGAGAAATTTATTAGGTCCTTTATACTCCCTCATTGCTCCGTTAATATGCCATCCCCATTTTTCACATTCTTCCGCATTATGAGCCATATAAGAAAGCAAAATTGTCCGAAGCATTCCTTTTAAAGATGAACCAGGAATATACGGATTATTATAAGAATCCTTAATACATTCAAACACATTAATTGCATTCTTTTCCAGCAAAAAATCTCCACAGGATAGGCGATATTTTACCCATGGCAAATAGTCTTTAGCACTTACCTTATTATTTTTAAACCATTGATACAATCCTGCCTTTCCGTCAATTTTATCATTTCCTAATAAATAATTTTCAAACTTCCTGCCCAAATGCATCCGCTCAAGTTCCTGACACATTTTCCCTATATCAAAAACAAGAATTTCCTTCTTATATCGGTCTAGTAAATATTCTTTTTTATTAAGTTCTTTTCCAGAACCAACAAAGACCGGACCTTCTGTATGAAGAACCAACTTATAATGTTGTAAAAAACTACTCATCCTCAACCTCCCTTTCTAGAGCGCCCAAAACATGGCTTTCCCATAACGGTAAACTGAATGTTCTCCACCAACACTCACCTCATATATATCTCCTTCAAAGGGATGCACAAAACGGGAACCGGCTTTCAAAAAATATTGTTCCGATTTTTTTCTCGCCGCCAAAAACGACTGAGATTGTACAAAACCACTTCTTTTCTCTACCAAATACTCCGCATTTTCTAATGCCCGAGCCATTTCCTCTGCTTTTGGCAGCGAAGAAGAAAGAAGCATATACCCCTTATCCGAAGAAGTTGTTGCAAATCTTTCTTGCGGCACCGGTACCATCTTCATCACCTCGAATCGTCCATACCCAGACGAGCGCTTTCCCCCTATACCGGAAAAAGATAACATATCCAATAAATCTAAAAATACATCTTCAAATTCTTCTTCCAATCCAGCAAAAAAATATAACCCATTATCTTCTGCATATGAATATGTTCCAACATAATAAGGCTCTGTATCTTCTAGTCCTTTAATAGCAACCGATACCTTAACTTGCCCACTCCCAAGGCTTGCGAATTTATCACCCTCCTTTTTTACATCAAGCTCTCCCTGCAAATACTCCTCCATCTTATCTACCGGCACATAATTTAACTTTTTTGCCTTCTTCTTCAATACCGAATTGCCGACATCCTCGTTTCTTTGTATGTATACCAACGGTTTTGGCAAATAATAGGTGTCTCCTATGTATGGAAATGCATCGGATAAAACAACATTTCCTTTTTTCGTATTTTCCAATAATTGTTGTGCCACCTGCTCACCACTTTTTACAGCCTCAATAAATAAAGCAGAAAAAAGAGTATCTGCATGAAAAGTCATATTGCTGCTATCCAAGTTGCCATCCCCAAAATGAACACCATACGGAAACGAAAGCCGAAACATATAATATTTCATAACACGCCTCCCTTAATCACTAAAGACACTTAAAATACGATTACATTCATCCACCACATCATAATCTACATCACCTGCAACGGCATCGGCACACAAGTTTTCTAAACGAACTTTTCCATATCCTCTTGTACCGTGACCACCTAAATAATCATATTGAAGAAGTTTGAATCCCTCGACCAAAAGTTTAAAATCCTCTATCACGTCGGCATCCGGTTCAACATCATAAACAATATCCAAATCAAATTGTGCCCCACGTATTACACGTTCAATTTGTCGTGGCATTGCAATCGCAGTAAGACGATTTATCGTATTTTCAAATTTAACTTCCGTTCCTCGATTCGGCAGCTCCTTATAATTTGCCATAAACATATCAGAGAAAATCAAACGGCTATTTTTTGCACGTTTTCCCGATTCCGCCGAACCGCCGAACAAATTGACAATACATTCAGCATCATCTTTATGAGAAGTAAACACCTCTTTGTTATACTGTTTTGCCAAGAGAGTGCGTAATTTCCCCTTCAACGTACTTCCCGGCAACATGGGCGTCTTTGTCTGTGCATCTCTTATAACCGGAGAGTCAACCGCACCAATTGCAGCAAATCCATCTGATGTTCCAATATGCATACCTGTCATAACTTCAATTTTTCCTGTAATCTGAATTTTTCCAAACATAATTCTAACTCCTTTCCGCTTTCTTAATCTCTACCACCATTAAATTTAAAATAGGCAACCAAAGCTTCCATGTAATTGCTAAAAAGTATGTAACGTTCCCGACTTCCTTGTATTTCATCAATACACGGTATAATCTGTGCTTCCTCCACAAATTTTTTCACATCCCGTGGATTACGCCCGGCTTCATACAAAACATGAACCTTCAAATAATTAATTTTACCTTTTATCTCATCACTTAATTCATCCTCTGTCAACGGCATAATCTCATTATAAATATCCATTGTCATTGCTAACAGTCCACGTATCTTTGTCGTTGTAAGGCCAAAACGTCTATCACTTTGAAGTTTGTCCATCACTTTTTGTGCCTTATCTACATAATCTTTTTTATTCAGTATCATAATCTTTATCCTCCTTCCGATTTAAATAAACATAAACATAGATTGCTGTTATTAATTGCTTGCTATCCTTTTCGTTATTTGACCATTGATACATTTTTTTTGAAAATTCCCGATAGGATTCTTTTTTCTCCTTCTCTTTTGGCTCCAAACGTGCAAGAACATAGGCAAAGCGAGCTAAATTTATTTTTTCCTCACGATCTCGAATCAAGTCCAGCAACCGGTATAAAAATGCCATTCCGCGCTCGCCTTGATTATCAAAGAAATCGGTAAGTGTCTGTAACTTTTCTTGTATTACCGAATGAACAAATGTGCTCCAATCGTAGGTACTGCCCTCTTCAAACAAACATATTGCATTTTTACCCGGATAATCCTTCGCCTTTTGTTCAAGTTCTTCAACCTCACGTGCACATACACTTAGTGGATATTTTGCTGGAAATACGCCAATTCCTGCAGATATATGCAAGGCTCCAATTGCATATTGCTCCAGTGCTTTATGAATATCAATTGCACACGCAATTACTTCATTCCACGCACCAACAAGAAATAAATCATCGCCGCCGGAATACACAATCGTCACTTTTCTAGGTCCTGCTTCTGCCAATAAAGATGAAGCCCCCTGATTCAAAATCTGGTTAATATGAAATTTGAAAAACAAGGACATCTGCCTTGATAAAGTAGCCATACGCGACAGAGTCTTTTTCGACTTTTCAAAACCGGCAACAAATGTCTGTCCTAAATCGTCCACATCCGCCCGAAGCACAGCAATCCGATTGATACCCGTTGACTGCTTCGCGTAAATATCTGTTGTACCATTATCTGTGTAGTCACCTACCCAAATCTTAGTTTCTAATTTTTTCCCCGTATAATACTTATTCTTAGCATAAGTGCGGACATATCCATTCTGAAGCTGCACATCGCGCAATTCTTTCTCATTTTGTGCGTGCAAACTTTTTCCACCCGGAAGTAAAAGTCCCTCTTCATCCTCAAGCACAGTAAAAAATTCTTTTTTCAAAATAGCAGCAGAAAAGTTTTTAATCTTACTGCACAAAGGACATAACTCTTCATCATCCAAAACATCCGTTGACTTGCATACCTTACATTCTCTTGTATGTTCCTGTTTTCTAAAATCATTCAGCATAAGCAATTGTTCCGGCGAATAGCGATGGTTTTTTTGTTTGGAAATTCTGGCACTAAGTTCTCGAATTACCGCTTCATAACTTCCCCCTTCACTATTTTCCAGATCATACGCAGAACACTCTACCGAATCCATCGCAACATACAAAGATATATTAAACTCACGAATAAACCATTCTGTCCATTCACTTCGAATGCTATCTATCTGCTGTCTCACAGTCTGCGTGTTAGGTATCAACACAGTACATCTTCCACCACCGGAAAAAATAAGGTTTGCACGACTCAAATTCAGTCTTGTCAGCAATTCATCAACCATATGTTCCATCATAATTTCCAAGTAAAAAGAACGAGAACGCAACATTTTCAAAGCGCCTGAAGAATGAATTGTATAAATAAACTTTTGGATTCCTGATATATCCAATGACAACATGCGAAACGCTTTCTCATTATAAAAGTTCTCAGCTTCTTCCATGCAATGTTGTTTATAATTTGTTCTTCCCGCCTCCTCTAAATACTGATAAATACAACTTGCATAAGCTGCTGTTAATTTTACATGATCATACAGAGAAATATCCACCAGTTCTCCTGTTGAAGTTGACGATGGAATATAACTCAAATAAGCCTCTAATGCTGATAACAGAGAAGAAATATACTCTTCTCGATTCAAATCAATTCCTTGCACAGTGTCTTTCAGATTTCGAATAACATTTTGATAGTACTGTTCATCAAAGCGAGGCTCTTCATCCACCGGCATATTTATTACTTTTTCATCATTTAATGAAATTGGCTTGTAAAAATACTCCTCTTTGTTTCCATTCAAAATGTTAAACACACTCTGCATCGGGATTTGAGGTTTAAAGCCAAAACCACCATCCTCTCTTTTTCTTCGATCCGTAGCCGCAGAAATATTATCTGCAATATAAACAATATAAGCAATCGAATCATCCGGAATCTGTGCATGAGCCAATAACTTGCCATGATGATAATGCACAGAATCTAAAACACTTTTGTTATTTATGCCCAACTCCTTCAGAAATTCATATCCTAATACACTGTGATTTCTCCCATCGCCGGTACGATATAAAACCTTCCCAATATCGTGAAGAAGTGCGCCAACTACAATGTTAATCTCTTGTTCGGTCAAATCATTCCCTCCGTTCTATTATTTCATTTGCTCCCATCCCTATCGCTGCCTTTATTCCAATTCCTGAATATCCTGCGTAACGCCACAACACGTTTGCCAAATTTACCAATGCCTGCGGCCCTTTCACTTTCACAACAATCATTCCCACATAGGAAGGAATCTTTGCCCCCTCCAAATGGAACAATGTACTGCGAATGTTATACCGGATAATTTCAGAATACTGAACTAATTGTCCCAATGTTTCTTCGTCATACAAGGTTTCATTTGATGAAAATGCATCATACTTTTTCATGATACTTCGATATATCTTATCCAACTGCGGCCAAAAAAGATAATTACCATTTGATTTAAAAGCAGTAGGTGATACAAAACGAATCCGAATATAGCGGCTGCACTCTCCAAAATAATATTTCTCAATTAAGTTCTGTCTTGAACTCGTCCTCAAATTCTTGTCCACAATTTTAAATTTCACATCATCTCTTTCAACAACAAAAGAAGAAAATTCTGTGCTCATAAGTGGAACAATAATGTGATTATACGCCTCCTCGTTTAATGTATTAATTCGCCATGTAATTTTGTCTTTCTGGGATATAATGCATTGGCTGTAAGGATGTAACTGACTAAGATGTAATTCACTTGCATATTCCTTGTCAATTTGTTCCATCAAAATCGCTTGAAAAATAGATGATTTCTGATTCGTGACGGAATACTGTGACAATGGCTCTATCACCATTTCCAAAGATGCTAATATTTTTTCCACCCTCTTTCCTTATATTTTTACAAATTATAACATATTTTTTAGTAAATTGGAATATCTTTCTTTCCTTATTGATGTTTTTCCATCAAATGCTTTACTTCCTCTTCCAAGTCCTTGAATGTATGCAGAATAATCTCTCCGCCATTAAAACAAAGAAAATCAGATGCACTTGTAGTTTACCTGTAATTTAACATATTGCATCTATTTTCTTCCTTTCCTTATCAAAGAGCAAACATCTCTTTACAAATCTGTTTGCCGGTTGCTGTCTTAAAAATATTTTGGTACGCATTTACCGCCGCTTCTTTTGACAAATTATCTTCAAAAAGATTAACAAGAAAATCGGCTTCCACAAGAATCTGGTAATCCAAACCGTCAATATTATGATAGGTGTGATGATGTGCAATCAAATACTGCACTCTCTCTGAAACTTGATTTTCAAATCCTAATTTTTCGAACAGTCTGGCAGCTATCGCCGGTCCCTCTTTTTCCTGCAATTTACCGCCGCATTCACCGTACTTTTCTTCGCACAAATGAATTCCGATATCGTGTGTAAGTGCTGCTGCCTCCAAAATAAATAATGTTTCTTTGTCTACTTTTTCACATTCCGCAATTAACTTGGCATAACTGTGTACCTTGCAGAAATGCTGGATTCTTTTTGCATCGCCTTTGTATAATCCAAGCATGGCTAAATGTAATTGATTAAGCATTTTTATTCTCCTTGTGTAATATTACAAATATTATAACATATTTTTCCCCTTGTGTGCCAAAAACAGCGCATCCATTAATACTCAATGGTAATTATTCGACATTCTTCACAACAGTTTGCTGCCACATTTGTCCTATGATTCGGTTTTAATTTCGTCACCTCCACAAAACCATCTGCTTTTTTCGCATTTTGAAATACCCCCGGTACCTCATTAGCAAAACTAAATGCTCCATCCTTGCTGCAAAACAAATATCCTTTTCTCATTTCTTTTCCACATTTTGAACACTTCATAATTCATCTCTCCTATTCATCGTAAATTTCTTCCAAAATACCGTAATACTTTTCTTTTATAATCCATATAATCTTTTCCAAAAGTTTGAAGAAGGAAAAACTCCTCCACTTTGACGATCTGTAGATGAAACATTACCATGGCAGCTACTGACAAAACCAATAACCCCCATTGAAAAAACATCAAAAGAATTCCTATGTAAACCAAATCAAATCCCAGAAAAGCAGGATTACGGCTGATTTGATAAATGCCATTGGTAATAAGCTCTGTCTTGTCCGTTTCGGAGACACCAGCACGCCAACTATTCTTCATCGTCACAACGGAAGTTACAAATACAATATCCCCCACTGCCGCAATAAAAGCGCCCTTGATTCGCGCACCAAATGGCAGAATGGTCTGATTAAATACAATACATATAACTTCTACCAGAGGAACTAATATTGTCGTAATTTTCATAAGTGTTTCAATCACTTTGGCAGTCCCTGTTTTGCCTTTTCCTATTTGATCCGTCTGGATTCCCTGCCGCTTTTGCAGAAACATTTTTCCAAAATAACACCCATAAAACACAAGCAAAAGAATTATTGCTGTCACTTGAAATAGCATTTTTTCACTCCTTCCAACCTTTGTTTGCTAACATTATATAACTGTTTTATTATCTTTGATAGGTTTTGTTTTGATTAAAATATGTTTATTTTATAGACATGGGAAAATTACGATAATAACTTTTGTATCTCTTGAACTTTTGCATTCGTTAAGTTTCGATTTGCGCCATTATGTATCACATGGTTAATGTCCTGTGCTGATTCCAGCACCTGTTTACAGTCCACCGGCGAATTACCCTGCACAAAAAATGTATATCCCTCAACCCAAACATCAACACCATAATATTTTAAAAACTGTGCCAACAAATATACCTGCCGGTTCACTTGCTTTATTGGATTTTTTACGATTTTTGTATAGGAATTTCCACTACTGCTAATCTTTGTTTTCACCCATTCATAATCATTATCCGTCCCCATTAAACTGCCACTGTAATTCTTTACTTCAATAATAAATATCCCTCTATTATTCACAATGATGTGGTCCAATTCTGTCCTTTTTCCTTCAATTTCAATCGACACATTTGAAAAAAGCAGATCCTTTTCCTTTAGCACTTGGCAAATTAAGTCACAGACATAATTCTCTCCTTGACGTCCTGCTCTCTTTTGACCAGACTCATACCCCTGACTTTTACATAGAAAAATTACCAGCAGGAGCATGCAAAAAACGAAAACAGGTCCAAGTCCTGCAATTAAAGCCATTTCCATTTTCGCTCACCTCCTGCGTCATATACTTTAACTTGTCTCTCTCGTTGACCTAAAACTTATTATTTTCTATCCCAGTCAACCCATTCACTAAAATCGGATGACCTATTTATATGTTTTCAATATTACGGTCAACTGCAACTACCATACCGCCCACCACCAGTTCCATAACCCTAAAACACATCCGACTTCAATGTCTCTGCCACGTTATCTTTCTGAATCTTTCTCATAGCGTAGAGCATCGTGCAAAATACAACAAAGAACACACTAAACACAGCAATCACAACACTGTACCACGGAATGTAAAAATCGAGAATCATCTGATTTCTAAGTGAAAGATAAATCAGGTACGTTACTCCCACGGAAGCAATCAGTCCAAAGAATAATCCTTTGCAGCCATACAAAATACATTCCAAATTCATCATTTTATAAAATCCGTGCCTGGTCATTCCAACGGAACGAAGCACAGCAAATTCACGACGCCGCAGCAAAATATTCGTCGAAATAGTGTTAAACACATTCGCAATCGAAATCAGCGAAATCAAAATAATAAATCCATAAGAAAAGATTTTGATGACTAACATCATCGCTCTGACATCCTGTATTTCTCTTGCGTAATTATGCAAATTTCCCGTGGAGCGGTCATTATTTTCAAGCACCTGACACATTTTCTCAGACGTCTCTGTCGGGTTATCTGAATTGTAAAGCATTACCATTAGTTTTTCAATCCCTGCCGGACAGATTTTTGCCATCGCACGTTCCGGCATGAAAAGAACAAGACCAGATCCAACTTCATTCTCCATACCAAACGGCGCTTTGTCCAAAGTTTTTCCAATGGTAATTTTTCTTGTGTTGTAAAATTCTTTATACGGCACAAAACGTTCAGAATTAGGCTCTGGCTCTTCGTTCAAATACTTCTCCATCCGGCACTCAAGTTCGCCATTTTTTCCCACTCTGCGCACATACACATCTTCATAATGCTTTGGCAGTTTTTTCGGGAAACACACTTCCACTTCATTTGGTATCTTATTAAACAATGGATACTTGTACATTTTGCCATCTCTCGTCTGATTCGACATCGCATCATATGCAAGAGCATCAAATTTCCCATTTGCGCCATTTTGCTTTACACACTCGTCAAATGCCTGATTCTCCATGAACACAACCGTTAGATTATCCACAAGCTGCGTTTTGGATTTAACCACATTTCCCTTTTCATCAACAGGCTCATTTAACTGTCCACCTTCTCCATCAACACCATTTCTGTATTCTTCAGAAATGCTCGAATCCGGCACAACGGCTGATATTGATGATTCTGTCGACAAATTAAAATAATACGACGATTTCGTCACGCCCTTAGTCACGCGCAGTTTATCATACAAAGCCTTACTGTCATCCGTCAAATCATCACCGACTCTTATATCACAGCTTACGGTCGATATCATAGTATTGATAGCAGTAGACATATAATCACAAAAACTAGTGGCAGAAATAAATAACACAACGCTGACAAACAAGGAAAAAACAGTTGCTCTGTATTTTTTTCGGTTTCTCTTGAAATTCTTGGAAGCAAGTGTTCCCTCTAAACCAAATAATTTGCCGGTAAGTTTCCATGTTTTTACTTTGTTTGCACGAATTTTAATATCCTGTGACTGGCGTATTACTTCGATTGCTGAAGTGCGCAGTGCCTTTCTCGCCGGCAGATACGCAGAAATCAAAACCGTGAAAAAGCCAATCAATGCTGCCAGCAAAACAGCCCAGCCGGCCGCTGACATATGAAGCCTGAGTGCTTCTCCGTATTCCTCAATTCCTTGATTTAACATATTGGACATCAGATCACTGACAAAGTAAAAAGTAACCGACATGCCACCAATTCCAGCCAAAACACCGATTGGAATTCCAATGGCGCTCAATACCGACGCCTCATATAATACATTGCGTCGAAGCTGCTTTCTCGTCGCTCCGATGGAGGATAAAAGTCCATACTGACGCTTTCTCTCGTTAACCGAAATAGAAAAAGAATTTCCAATCAAAGCAATTGAGCCAAACATAATAATTGCAATTAAAATGCCCATCAGTCCACCCAACACTCTAAACACAGAACCACTTGCATTACCACTGTAAATTAAATACATACGGTTGGTATCTTTCAACGGATCTGCTACCGTCCCTTTCATTTTCTGCGGTTTTATCTGCTTTAAAAAGTCCGCGGTCTTCCTGCCATCTTTCAAACTCACATAAACACTTCCACCATAATCCGGTCCACCGTTCGCTGCCTTCGTAAACACATAATAGCCCGCTGACATTGACTGGTCATAGAGCGGATTTAAATAAATGCCAACAACATGATATGCCGCTTTCCCTAATTCTACAAACGTCTCATCATCTTCGTTGAGATAAGAATCATCTTCCCACAGCTGATTCTTATTTTTCAAAACCCGAAGTCCTTTTGGCAGAGAAATCACATCTCCCACCTGATAAGAAACACCTGCATTTGTCTCTAACGAAGCCGGCAGAATAATTTCATTTTCATTCTTTGGCATCCGTCCCTCTTTCATATAAAAAGGGAGAAGAGTTTCATAGTCACCGTTCAAACCACCAATGTATAAATACGGAGAGGTTTCATTTTTACTGTGCGGAAGTTTCGCATAACCAATATTCTGAATGGATACCTGTTTTTCTACTTCCTTCTTTTTTGAAATCTCGTCTATCTGCTTCATTGAAATATTCGACACAACACCATGCCAGCAGCCATTTTGTTTCTCCGTAACTTCCAGTAAAAATTGCTGCACACTGCTGACCGTTGTTGTTACTGCCGTCAGCATAGCAGTCGATAAAATAATGCCAATAATCGTAACAACCGTTCTTGTACGGTTTAATTTTAATGACCTAATTGCAAATTTATGAAATACATTCATCCCCGAATCACCTCATCTCTTGTAATCCCGCCATCTTCAATTGCGATGATTCGGTCTGCCTGCAATGCGATATTTTCATCATGTGTAATCACAATCAATGTCTGATTGTACTTCTTATTTGACGTTTTTAGTAACTGAATAATTTCCTGACTATTCTTGGAATCAAGGTTTCCCGTCGGCTCATCTGCCAGTACAACAAGCGGCGACGTCATCAATGCCCGTCCAATCGATGTTCTCTGCTGCTGACCACCGGATAATTCATTGGGAAGTTTTTTCTCCTTACCTTCCAGTCCCAGTGTCGCAACCAACTCCGTCAAAAATTCCTGATTCACTTCCCGCCCGTCCATCAAAACCGGAAGTGTCATATTTTCCACAACATTCAAAATAGGAATTAAATTGTAAAACTGATAAATAAGTCCAACCTGTCTGCGTCTGAAAATTGCTAACTGGTCTTCTTTCTGTTGATACACATCGACACCGTCGAAATAAACTTTTCCTTTCGTTGGACGGTCCACACCGCCAAGAATATGCAAAAGTGTCGATTTACCGGAACCGCTTGGTCCGATGATTGCAACAAATTCTCCTTTTTTTACAGAAAAAGAAACATCATTTAGTGCTACGACCTCATTTTCACCTTTTCCATATACCTTTGATAAATGTTCTACCTGAATCATATTCATCCTCCTCATTATTTCGAATTCTTCTTTAGTGTAGCAGGATGGAATGACTCTGCCGTGACTCTTAAGTGACAATTTTGTCACTTACACCGTTCCCTTATAAAACCGAATTTCAAATTTCGCTCCGCCATTTATCCTATTCGTTGCGGAAAGTGTCCCCTCCTGTGCCACAACAATCATGCGCGCCAACGCAAGACCAATCCCCACACTGCTGCCGGAGGAATTTTTTCCTTTATAAAAACGCTCGAAAATATGCGGTAAATCTTCTTTGTCAATTCCAACTCCATTATCCGAAACTGTAATTTCCGTATATAAATGATTTTCCGCTGCCCGAATGCAAATCTCCCCACCAGCCGGCGTATGTTCCATGCAATTCTTTACAATATTTCCAACCGCCTCGCGAAGCCAGTATTCATCACCACGAAGCGAAACCATGTCCGTGCAGTCAATAACTAGATTCTGCTCTCTTAACTCCATCGGAATCAAGAAATCCTGCACCGACTTTTTCAGTAAATCCGACACATTAATCGTCTTTTTTTTCATAGACACCGTTCCTGCGTCCAATTTCGCCATCTTTAATAACGCTTCAATCAGCCAGTCCATATGAACTAAGAGCTGCTCCAGTTCATGTAATAATCTCTGCCTGTCCGCCTCATTCTTTTCTCCCCGCAAACGCGAAACAATTAAATTTATTGCCGTGAGCGGCGTTCGAATCTGGTGGGAAATATCCGCAATAGAATTCAGCAGATACTTTTTATCTTCCATCAAAAGATTTGCCTGATGATTTAATTTATTCATCATTTTCCGGATTTCTGTCCGCAAAATAGCAAGTTCGCCTTCCTTTTCTCCCCCTACATCGACGTATTCAAATACATGCAGAAAATGCTGGACTTCATCTGCCAGTCCGGCGATTTTGCGATACCGGATAACAGAAGAGCTAAAGTGTATCACGGCAAAGATAACTGCACAAAAAAGGCACAAATAAAGTCCCCTCACCGATGCCAAATACCACCCCAAAAAGGCTGTCAGCAAAACTGCAAACAGCCAAATAATTCCCTCTTTTTTTATTTCCGGATTTCTAAAATACCCCATAGCCCATCCCCCGTATTGTTTTTATAATCTCCGGTTTCGCCGGTTCTTTCTCAATCTTTTCCCGAAGTCTTTTAATATAAACAGTAAGCGTATTGTCATTCACAAAGTCACCTGCCACGTCCCAGATTGCCTCTAACAGCTTCTCTCTGGAAAGAATCATTCCTTTGTTTTGGAATAATATCAATAAAATCCGGTACTCTAAAGCGGATAAAAATATTTCATTACCATCACGCTTTACCACTGCTTTTCCGGTATCAATCGTAATACCGCCGGATTCCAAAACTGCTGAGGCTTTCCCACTGCGTCGCAGTACAACACCAATTCTCGATACCAGTTCACGTGGGCGGAATGGTTTACTGATATAATCATCCGCCCCCATATCAAGTCCTGTCACAACACTGTATTCATCGCCGGATGCCGTAAGAAATATTACCGGTATATCTGTATTCTGCTTAATGTAGGAACAGATTGCAAAGCCATTGCCATCCGCAAGTGAGATATCTAACAGTACAAGGTCATAATACTTTTCTTCTAAAAGTTCAATAGCCTGTTTCTGTCCAAATACTGACTCAACAAAAAAACCTTCCTGTTGTAAAAACACACAAAGATTTTCTACAATCGTCTCATCATCTTCTACCAGTAATAGTTTACTCATTTTATGCCTCTTTCAGCAGTGCAAAGCTCTTCAAACTTGCATTTCCCTGACCACGAAAAGTAAAGTACAATGGCTGTACACCATCCGGTATTGAAATTTCCGTTTCATAATCTTCCCATACATTCGTATAAACAATGTGTAATTTCGCAAGCACTTCCCCATCAATTTCATTTCGCACCTCAATATCGCCATCTGCATATCCTCTTGTTGTAATGCGAATTCTCCTAACTCCTTGTATATCAAAATATTTAAATCCTGCCGTAGCTGAATTTTGAATATTACCAATATACCCAATTTCTTCATCGCCATCTCTGCCATCCTGCATAACTTTTGGGAATTCATCACCCCCAACGTAAACCGATTCTTTATCTGTATACAAATGACATGCCAGATATGCCGGATATTCACCCTCGCCTCTTAATGGTCCTCCATTTAAGCCACAAGACGTAATTTCGGCCTGTTTAATATTCCCTTTATCATCAATCTCAAGAAGTTCCGCACAGCCTTGTCTGCTATACCAGGAACCATTTGTGTGACGATGATAAAAAATGTACCAATCCTCGCCTATCTGCACCATACTTCCGTGATTGTTTGCGCCATAGGCCACAGGACGGTCTGCCTTTTTATAAGAATCAATTCCTAAATCACAGTTACTGACAATGACGCCTTGATACGTAAATCCACTCACCGGGTTATCGCTTACAGCATAGCAAAGTTCATGCATAACTTCTGATGAGTAAATGAAATAGTATGTGTTTCCTCTCTTGCGGATAGAGGAAGCCTCAAAAAATGCGTGGCCTTCAAATCCAGTTCCTTCACTATATTCACATCCTGGCACAACCCGCACGGGCTCTTCTTCAATCGTCAACATATCGGATCCTAATACTGTCACAAAAGCCCCAGTTCTCGATTTATCACCCGAGGCACAAGCTCCAGTGTATAAATAAGTTTTATCTCCTTCTGTCAATACGCCTGGATCAAACTGCGGTTCATCCGTTTCCCGCTCACCAAGACGTACACCATTTTTATCATGGACATATCCTAAAAATTCATATTTTCCAGCCGGCGTATCGCAAACGGCTACTGAAACGATTGAAACTTTATCCAGCACATAATACAGATAGTATCGACCATCCGGTCCTACTGTTACATCCGGTGCATACAAGCACATTTTCCCATCCGGATTTAACGGATCATCTGTTTTTCGATAAATAGTTCCCTCGTATCTCCAGTTACCCAAATCATCCACTGGTGCAGACCAGCAAACGTAATCCCCCATACAAAATACATAACCATTGTAAAAATCATGTGAGCCATACACATAAACTCGTCCATTAAATACATATGGTTCCCCATCCGGTACATACTCCCAAGATGGCAAGTATGGATTCAAAGCCTGTTTTTTCATTCCTAATATCCTCCTTTACTTGCTTTCCCTCAAATTTTCTCTTATAGCAAGCATTTTACCACAAGCAATAAAAAATGAAAACCCACAAAAAAAGAAAGTGTCGAAAATACTTAATTCTCAACACTTTCCATACGTTTCAATTAGACAAATAAATTATTTAGCATAATCCACTACTCTGGATTCACGAATCACATTGACCTTAATCTGACCTGGATACTGTAATTCTGCCTCAATCTGTTTGGACAAATCGCGGGCAAGCAATACCATCTCGTCATCATTAATCTGATCCGGAATTACCATCACTCGAACTTCTCTACCTGCCTGAATAGCAAAAGACTTATCGACTCCCTTAAAGCTGTTGGAAATATCTTCCAATTGTTTCAATCGGTTCGTGTAGGTTTCTAATGTTTCACGACGTGCACCGGGACGTGCTGCTGAAATTGCATCTGCCGCCTGAACTAAGCAGGCAATCATGCTCTCTGCTTCCACATCACCATGATGAGCCTCTACTGCATTAATAACAAGGGCTGATTCTTTAAATTTACGACATAACTCAGCGCCGAGCTGAATATGAGAACCTTCCATATCATGATCGACTGATTTACCGATATCTTCCATCAAAAGATTTGCCTGATGATTTAATTTATTCATCATTTTCCGGAT
>OLSP01002033.1_pt1 | contig 17140 bp, 5 predicted proteins | sample 1672941 | NCBI WGS metagenome assembly OLSP01 (sample SAMEA3136739, study PRJEB25190) | human gut metagenome | reverse complement strand
TAGACGTTCATAATAAACGGCTTGTTTTCCAGCACTGCCTCAAAGATCTGGGCAATACCCGTACCGGCAGGAATCAGCTTACCGATGATAACGTTTTCCTTCAGACCGATCAGCGGATCAATCTTACCCTTGATTGCTGCTTCTGTCAGCACGCGGGTTGTTTCCTGGAAGGATGCGGCAGACAGGAAGGAATCTGTTGCCAGGGAAGCCTTTGTGATACCAAGAAGCACTCTCGTACCCTTTGCAGGCTCTTTGCCCTCTGCTTCCAGTGCAGCGTTTGTATTTTCAAAGGTCAGCCAGTCAACCAGAGAGCCGGGCAGGAATTCTGTATCCCCGTTTTCCTCGATTTTTACTCGCTTCAGCATCTGACGTACAATAACCTCGATATGCTTATCGCTGATTTCTACACCCTGCAGGCGGTAAACTCTCTGTACCTCCTGAATCATGTAGTCCTGCACGCCTCTCAGACCCTTGATTTTCAGAATATCGTGAGGGTTTACGCTACCTTCGGTGATTTCGTCACCGGCTTCGATTAAATCACCGTCATAAACCTTGATTCTGGAGCCGTAAGGAATCAGATAATCCTTTGTTTCTCCTGTTTCGGGGTTTGTGATGATAACCTCACGCTTTTTCTTTGTATCGTTCAGTGTCACGCGTCCGCCAAATTCCGCAATGATAGCCAGACCCTTAGGCTTTCTTGCTTCAAACAATTCCTCGACACGGGGAAGACCCTGTGTGATATCGTTACCTGCGATACCGCCTGTATGGAAGGTACGCATGGTCAGCTGTGTACCGGGTTCACCGATGGACTGCGCCGCAATAATACCTACAGATTCGCCAATGCGTACATATCTGCCGGATGCCATGTTTGCGCCGTAGCACTTCGCACAGATACCAACCTCGGAACGGCAGGTCAGAACGGTTCTGATCCAAACCTTCTTAATGCCGGCTTTTTCCACTGCCTCCGCCTGATCTACGGTAATCATAGTATCCGCAGGAACAATGATTTCGCCTGTTTCGGGATGGATGATATCGTAAGCAGACCATCTGCCGCGGATACGATCCTGCAAGCCTTCAATGACTTCGTTGCCGTCCATGAATGCAGAAATTTCCATGCAGGGTGTTTCAATATTTCTGCCGTCGCAGCAATCCCATTCTCTTACAATAATATCCTGAGATACGTCTACCAGTCTACGTGTCAGATAACCGGAGTCGGCTGTCTTCAGCGCAGTATCGGTCAGACCTTTACGCGCACCGTGTGCGGAAATGAAGTATTCCAGTACGGACAGACCTTCACGGAAGTTTGCCTTGATGGGCAGCTCGATGATACCGCCGTTAGGGGATGCCATCAGACCACGCATACCTGCCAGCTGTTTGATCTGTCTGTTGGAACCACGGGCACCGGAGTTCGCCATCATATAAATGTTGTTATATTTCCCCAGACCTGCCAGCAGTGCTGCCGTAATCTTATCATCGGCAATGTTCCATGCCTCGATAACCTTCTGGTGACGTTCTTCGTCCGTCATCAGACCACGTCTGAATTTCTTTGTAATCATATCAACCTTGGATTCTGCTTCCTCCAGATATTCTGCCTTTTCCTTAGGAATTTCCATATCAGAAACGGATACGGTCATTGCCGCTCTTGTGGAGAATTTGTAACCCAGAGATTTGATTTTATCCAGTACGGATGCTGTTTCTGTTGCACCGCAGCGGTTGATGCACTTATTGATAACCTTACCGATTGCCTTCTTATCTACCAGGAAGCTGATTTCGTAATCGAATTTTGTTTCCTCGTTTGTTCTGTCAACGTAGCCCAGATTCTGAGGAATTGCTTCATTAAAGATAATACGGCCAACGGTTGTCTGCACCATTCTTGTTTCGGGTACGCCGTCAAATTCCAGCGTTCTTCTTACTCGGATGATTTCCTGCAGGCTTACCTCATGGTTATCGTATGCCAGTATTGCTTCCTTTTCATCCTTGAAGGGGCGAATCATCAGATCGCCTGCTTTTTTGATTACATTGCCTTCCGCATCCAGAATATCCTCTGTGTATCTCTGGTTCAGATCGTCTCTTTCCAGAGTCAGGTAATACATACCCAGAATCATATCCTGAGAGGGTACGGTTACAGGCGCACCATCGGAGGGCTTCAGCAGGTTATTGGGAGAAAGCAGCAGGAATCTGCATTCTGCCTGTGCTTCTACGCTCAGAGGAACGTGAACCGCCATCTGGTCACCGTCGAAGTCGGCGTTAAATGCGGTACAGGCCAGCGGGTGCAGCTTGATGGCACGGCCCTCGACCAGCACGGGGTTAAAGGCCTGAATGCCCAGACGGTGCAGGGTAGGTGCACGGTTCAGCAGGACGGGGTGGCCCTTGATGACCGTCTCAAGGCTGTCCCAGACCTCGGGCTTGGTGCGCTCGACCATCTTGCGGGCAGACTTGATGTTGTTGGCCACGCCCTTCTCGACCAGATCCTTCATGACGAAGGGCTTGAACAGCTCCAGCGCCATCTCCTTGGGCAGACCGCACTGATCCATCTTCAGCTCAGGGCCGACGACGATAACGGAACGGCCGGAGTAGTCAACACGCTTGCCCAGCAGGTTCTGGCGGAAGCGGCCCTGCTTGCCCTTCAGCAGATCGGAAAGGCTCTTCAGTGCGCGGTTGTTGGGGCCGGTGACCGGACGGCCGCGGCGGCCGTTGTCGATCAGGCTGTCAACTGCCTCCTGCAGCATCCGCTTCTCGTTGCGCACGATGATGTCGGGAGCGCCCAGCTCCAGCAGACGGCGCAGACGGTTGTTGCGGTTGATGACGCGGCGGTACAGGTCATTCAGGTCGGAGGTGGCGAAGCGGCCGCCGTCCAGCTGGACCATGGGGCGCAGGTCAGGCGGCAGCACGGGCAGCACATCCATGACCATCCACTCGGGGCGGTTGCCGGAAACGCGGAAGGCCTCGACGGCCTCCAGACGCTTCAGGATGCGCACCCGCTTCTGGCCGGAGGACTTCTCCACCTCAGCCGTCAGCTCGGCGCTGAGCTGATCGAGGTCGATCTCCTTCAGCAGATCCTGAATGGCCTCAGCACCCATTGCAGCCTCGAACTCGTCACCGTAGCGCTCCCGCATCTCGCGGTACTCTTTCTCGGTCAGCAGCTGCTTCTTTTCCAGCGGGGTCAGGCCGGGGTCGGTGACGATATAGCTTGCAAAGTACAGCACCTTCTCCAGCAGGCGGGGGCTGATGTCCAGCATCAGGCCGATGCGGCTGGGGATGCCCTTGAAATACCAGATATGGCTCACAGGAGCGGCCAGCTCGATGTGGCCCATGCGCTCACGGCGGACCTTGGCCTTGGTGACCTCGACGCCGCAGCGGTCGCAGATCTTGCCCTTGTAGCGGATGCGCTTATACTTGCCGCAGTGGCACTCCCAGTCCTTGGTAGGTCCAAAAATGCGCTCGCAGTACAGACCGTCGCGCTCCGGCTTCAGGGTGCGGTAGTTGATGGTCTCAGGCTTCTTCACCTCGCCGTAGCTCCAGTTGCGGATCTGGTCCGGAGAGGCAAGGCCGATTTTGATCGAATCGAAGACGTTGTTTTCCATGAAACGAACCCTTTCTTAATCTTTATAGTCTCGATGATAACAGTTGACGTTGGAAGACCCGCTGCCCTCCCCTGCCCTGCGGCGGCAGCACGCGCACCGCGCAGGGGGGCGCAGCTTTCTCATAGGGGGGTCTTATTCGTCGATGTTCACTTCGTCAGAAGCGGGCTCTGCAGCGGCAGAGCTGTCATCCTCCAGCACGGAGGGATCATCGAAACCAGCATCGGCGTCCTTGATGGTGTAATCGTTCAGCAGCTCGTTCTCGTTGGCGACGGTCTCGGTGCCGGCAACATCGCGCATATCAAAGCCGGTCTCTTCGTCGTCGAAGTTCTGGCGCATATCGATCTCGTTGCCGTCCTTGTCCTGAACGATGACGTCCAGACCCAGAGCCTGCAGCTCCTTGAGCATGACGCGGAAGGATTCGGGGATGCCCGGCTGCGGGATCGGCTCGCCCTTGACGATGGCCTCGTAGGTCTTGACACGGCCCTCGACGTCATCGGACTTGACGGTCAGGATCTCCTGCAGGGTGTAAGCAGCGCCGTAAGCCTCCAGAGCCCAGACCTCCATCTCGCCGAAGCGCTGGCCGCCGAACTGGGCCTTGCCGCCCAGAGGCTGCTGAGTGACCAGAGAGTAGGGGCCGGTGGAACGGGCGTGGATCTTATCGTCAACGAGGTGATGCAGCTTGAGGTAGTACATATAGCCGACGGTGACGCGGTTGTCGAACTTCTCACCGGTGCGGCCGTCGTAAACGGTGGTCTTGCCGTCGCGGTCCAGCTCGATCTTGGAGAAGTCGATGATGTGGCCCTTCTCGCCCATCAGCTTCGGCAGCTTGGTGGGGTAAGCGGGGGCGTTCTCGCCGTGCCACATCTCGCGGGCGGTATCGAAGGTATCGCCGATGTCAGCCTCGCGGGCGGAGTCGAAGACCGGGGTCATGACCTTGATGCCGCAGGCCTTGGCTGCGTAGCCGAGGTTGACTTCCAGCACCTGACCGATGTTCATACGGGAAGGAACGCCCAGCGGGTTCAGCACGATGTCCAGCGGGGTGCCGTCGGGCAGGTAGGGCATATCCTCCTGCGGCAGGATGCGGGAAACGACACCCTTGTTGCCGTGACGGCCTGCCATCTTATCGCCGACGCTGATCTTGCGCTTCTGAGCGATGTAGCAGCGGACGACCTCGCGCACGCCGGGCTGCAGCTCGTCGCTGTTCTCCGGGGTAAAGACCTTGACGTCCACGATGATGCCGTACTCGCCGTGGGGCACGCGCAGAGAGGTGTCACGCACCTCGCGGGCCTTCTCGCCGAAGATGGCGCGGAGCAGGCGCTCCTCAGCGGTCAGCTCGGTCTCGCCCTTCGGGGTAACTTTGCCGACCAGAATGTCGCCGCTCTTGACCTCTGCGCCGATGCGGATGATACCGCGCTCGTCCAGATCCTTCAGGGCATCCTCCGAGACGTTGGGGATGTCGCGGGTGATCTCTTCGGGTCCCAGCTTGGTGTCGCGGGACTCGGTCTCATATTCCTCGATGTGGATCGAGGTGTAAACGTCCTCGCGGACGATCTTCTCGTTCAGCAGGACGGCGTCCTCGTAGTTGTAGCCCTCCCAGGTCATGAAGCCGATCAGAGCGTTCTTGCCCAGAGAGATCTCGCCGTTGCGCATTGCGGGGCCGTCGGCCAGCACCTGACCGGCCTTGACGGTCTCGCCCACCTCGACGATGGGGCGCTGGTTGATGCAGGTGCCTGCGTTGGAGCGGGCGAACTTGATCAGAGCGTAGTTGTCCACTGCACCCTGTGCGTTGCGCACCTCAATGTGGTCTGCGTCCACCTTCTCGACGATGCCGTCGGCCTTGGCCAGAACAGCGGTGCCGGAGTCGGTCGCAGCCTTGTACTCCATGCCGGTGGCAACGATGGGCTGCTGCGTGACCATCAGAGGCACGGCCTGACGCTGCATGTTGGAGCCCATCAGAGCACGGTTACAGTCATCGTTCTCAAGGAAGGGGATGCAGGCGGTAGCGACAGAGACCATCATTCGGGGCGAGACGTCCATATAATCGACCTTCTCGGCGTCGATCTCGAGGATGTCGTCGCGGCGGCGGGCGGAGACGCGGGCACGCTTGAAGTGCTTGGTCTCGTCCAGCGGCTCGTTAGCCTGTGCCACGACATACTCGTCCTCAACGTCAGCGGTCATATACTCGACCTCGTCGGTGACGACCTGGTCGATGAGGTTGCCGTTCTCGTCGTAGGTCTTTTTGACCTTGCGGTAGGGAGCCTCGACGAAGCCGTACTCGTTGATCTTGGCGTAGGATGCCAGATAGGAGATCAGACCGATGTTGGGGCCTTCAGGAGTCTCGATGGGGCACATACGGCCATAGTGGCTGTAGTGGACATCGCGGACTTCGAAGCCTGCGCGGTCACGGCTCAGACCGCCGGGGCCCAGAGCAGACAGACGGCGCTTGTGGGTCAGCTCAGCCAGAGGGTTGTTCTGGTCCATGAACTGAGACAGCGGAGAGGAGCCGAAGAACTCCTTGATGGCGGCCACCACAGGGCGGATGTTGATGAGGGCCTGCGGGGTGATGACGCTCTGGTCCTGGCTCTGGAGGGTCATCCGCTCACGGATGACGCGCTCCATGCGGGAGAAGCCGATGCGGAACTGGTTCTGCAGCAGCTCACCGACGCTGCGGATGCGGCGGTTGCCCAGATGGTCGATGTCATCGGTGGTGCCGATGCCGTGGCCCAGACCGTTCAGGTAGTTGATGGAAGAGAGGATGTCGGTCACGGTGACGGTGCGGCCGATGAGCTGGTCGTGGTTGCGGCGCAGCATCTCCTTCTGCTCCTCCACATCGGAGGTGGTGTCGAGGATCTTCTTGATCTCCTCGAAGGAGCAGCGCTCGTTGATGCCGCACTCCTTGACGTCGAAGGAGAAGAAGCCCTGTGCATCCACACAGCCGTTGGTGATGACCTTGACCTTCTTGCCCTCGACGTTCAGCACGACGATGTTGACGCCGGCTGCATCTGCGGCCTCCGCCATCTGACGGGTGATCTTGGCATCCTTCTCGATGAGCAGCTCGCCGGTCAGGGGAGCGACGACGTTCTCGGCGGCGACGTGGTTCATGATGCGGCGTGCCAGAGACAGCTTCTTGTTCATCTTATAACGACCGAACCGGGACAGATCGTAGCGGCGGGGGTCGAAGAAGAGCATATTGATCTGGCTGGTGGCGGACTCCACCGTGGGAGGCTCACCGGGGCGCAGCTTGCGGTAGACTTCCAGCAGGCCCTCCTCGGTGTTCTTGGTGGTGTCCTTCTCCAGCGTGGCAAGGATGCGCTCATCCTCGCCGAAGTAGTTCAGGATGTCCTCGTTGGAGGACAGGCCCAGTGCACGGCAGAGGACGGTGACGGGCAGCTTGCGGTTCTTGTCGATGCGGACATAGAACACGTTGGAAGCGTCGGTCTCGTACTCCAGCCATGCGCCGCGGTTGGGGTTCATGGTGGCGCTGTACAGGTCGTTGCCCACCTTATCCTTGGCATCACCGTAGAATACGCCGGGAGAACGGACCAGCTGGCTGACGATGGCGCGCTCTGCACCGTTGATGACAAAGGTGCCCGCGTCGGTCATCAGGGGGAAGTCGCCCATGAAGATCTCCTGATCCTTCACCTCGCCGGTCTCCTTGTTCAGCAGACGGGCGGTGACGCGCAGGGGCGCTGCATAGGTCACGTCGCGCTCTTTGCACTCTTTGATGCTGTACTTCGGCTCCTTGTCGAGGCGGAAGTCCACAAAGCTCAGTGCCAGATTGCCGGTATAGTCCTCAATGGTGCCGATGTCGTGGAAGACCTCTTTCAGGCCCTCGTCCAGAAACCACTGGTACGAGTTCTTCTGGACCTCGATGAGGTTCGGCATACTGATGACTTCGTCGATGTGGGAGAAGCTCATGCGCTCGGTCTTGCCGAGCTTGACGGGCTTGACTTTCATCATAAAATCAACCACTCCTTACTTTTATACTCTACGGATGTTGCAAAATGCAGGTCGAATTTGAGCAGACACACATAATTCGGCCTGCACCGCGCGCAGAAGTCCGGCGTTTTGCACAAACTTTTCGGTGAGACCCGTCCGGCTCGCACTGCACAAACTCCCTTTTTGGCGCACTAGGCCATTATGTGATACTAATGCAGTATACACCCTGAAACCCCTGTTGTCAAGCCATTTTTCCGTTTTGAGGCAAAAAAATTCCCGAGCGCCCTCTTTTATGGGACGCCCGGGTGCGTGTACGCTTTGCGCGATTTTGGGGTTGATTTTTTTGTTTTTTACGTTCCAGACAAAAACACCCTTGTGCATTTTGTCACCATTTGCTCTTGCATCCTGCTCTACTCGTCCAGATAATCCCGCAGGCGCTTGGCCCGGCTGGGGTGGCGCAGCTTGCGCAGGGCCTTGGCTTCGATCTGGCGCACCCGCTCGCGGGTGACGTTGAACTCCCGGCCCAGCTCTTCCAGCGTCCGGGCGCGGCCATCCTCAAGGCCGAAGCGAAGGGCGATGACCCGCTCCTCCCGGGGCGTGAGGCTCTTGAGCACCGTCATCAGCTCCCGGCGGAGCAGCTGCCGCCCGGCCTCGTCGGCGGGGATGCCCGCCTCATCGTCCCGGATGAAATCCTCAAGGTGGGCGTCCTCCTCCTCCCCCACCGGCGTTTCGAGGCTGATGGGGTCCTGCGACAGCTGCAGCAGCTCCCGCACCCGGGCCGCCTCCATGTCCAGCTGGGCGGCGATCTCCTCGACGGTCGGCTCCCGGCCTGTGCGGCGCAGCAGCTCCCCCGCCGTCTTCTTCACCCGGTTGATGCTCTCCACCAGATGCACCGGGATGCGGATGGTGCGCCCCTGATCGGCGATGGCCCGGGTGATGGACTGCCGGATCCACCATGTGGCGTAGGTGGAAAACTTGAAGCCCCGGTTCGGCTCGAACTTCTCCGCTGCCTTCATCAGGCCGAGGTTCCCCTCCTGAATGAGGTCGAGGAAAGGCAGGCCCCGCCCGGCGTACCGCTTTGCCACCGAGACCACGAGGCGGAGGTTCGCTTCGCTGAGACGGCGGCGGGCGTCCTCGTCCCCGGCCTGCGCGGCACGGGCGAGGGCAGCCTCCTCCTCCGCGGCCAGCAGGGGCACCCGGCCGATCTCCTTCAGATAGGTCTTTACCGGGTCGTCCAGCGCCACCCCCTCGGCAGAAAGCTCATCCTCGAGCCTGCCGATCTGCTCTTCGTCCAGAAGCGGCAGCTCCGTCTCCTCCTCAGCCACCTGCACGCCCCGCGTCTCCAGTGCGGCATACAGCTCGTCCAGCCCTGCCGGGTCGAAGTCCTGTTCCTCCATCGCACGGCTCACCTGCTCGGGCGTCAGGACATGGCGGCGGGCACGTCCCGCCAGCAGTTTTGCCATTTCTTCCGTCTGTGACATTTTCTGCATCTGCTCTTCTCCTTCCGGCCCCAGCCGGTGGAGAGATCAGACCGAATCTTCTGCGTCAGCAGTTCCCTGCTTTTGTTCCCGCATCGACTGGAGATACTGTTCAATATCGTTGGTTGACATACTGGCGGCGCGGCTGGCCACGGGGGTGCCCCGGGCGATGCGTTCCAGATAGAGCTGGATGTCCTCCGGCGTACAGTTCACATCGCTGTATTGTGCCGCAAGACGGCTCAATTCATTCAGGGCCTCCTCGCTGACGAAGGCCCGCAGGGTGGCGAGGCTCACGTCCACCCCCTGCTCCCTGCAGCGGAGCATGGCCTCGTACAGCTCCTTCTGCTGGGGCTGCAAAAACTGCTCCGGCCTGAGTCGGGCACTCACCTTGTCGATGTAGCCCGGCTCCCGCAGCATGGCGGCCAGAAGCCGCTGTTCGGCGCTGGCCATCCCCAGTGCGCCCCGGCCTGCGCCGTAGGGCACCTTGATCTGGTCCATCTCGCCCTCCCGCAGACGGGCGCGGCTCCGCTCCCAGCGGCGCTTGCTGCCGGCCCTTTTCACGGCGTCGGCCAGCTGGGCCATGATGGCGGTCTTGGAGATGTTGGTCTCCTCGGCCAGACGGCCTGCGTAGACCTCCTGCTCGGTGGGGTTGGAGCGCTGGGCCAGCATCTCCACGGCCTCCTTGACGTACTCGAGGCGCTGGGCGTCCTGCTTGAGGTCGTACTGGTCCCGCAGCCGCTTCATCCGGAAGTCCAGCGCGTTGCCCACGCCGTCCAGCAGGGCCTTGAAGCGGTCGGCACCGTATTTCTTGATGTACTCGTCCGGGTCCTTCGCCCCCGGGATCTGTAAGACGCCCACCCGCACCGGGCTGTTGCGGAACAGCTCCAGCGAGCGGAGGGTGGCCTTCTGGCCCGCCTCATCGGAGTCGTAGCTGAGGATGACCTCCTCGGCGTACTGGCTGATGAGCTTGACCTGATCGGGCGTCAGAGCCGTGCCGCAGGCGCAGACGGCGGTGTCGATGCCCGCCTGATGCATGGAGATGACGTCCATGTAGCCCTCACAGAGGACATACCGGCGGGAGGCGCTCCGCTTGGCGATCTGGAGCGCAAACACCGTATCCGACTTGTGGTAGACCAGCGTTTCGGGGCTGTTGACGTATTTGGGCTTGGAGTCGTCCAGCACCCGGCCGCCGAAGGCGATGATGTTGCCCCGCAGGTCGAAGATGGGGGTCATGACCCGCCGCCAGAACAGGCAGTAGATGCGGCCCGACTGGCTGCGCTTGAACAAGCCGCTGGCGTCCAGCTCCTGCTGGTTGTATCCCTTATCCCGGAGGTACTGGTAGAGCGCCTGCCCGTCGTCGGGGGCATAGCCCAGCCCGAAGCGGTTGATGGTCTTGTCGTCGAGGCCGCGCCGCCGCCAGTAGGCCCGGGCCTGCCGGGCCTCCTCCACCGTGGAGTTGAGGCAGGCGTGGAAGAAGCGGGCCGCGTCCTTGTTCATGGTCAGGATGCGGCTGCGCAGACGGCCCGTTTTGTCGTCCTCGGTGGGTTCGGGCATCCCGGCCCGCTGGGCCAGCAGCTTGACGGCCTCGATGTAGTCGATGCTGTTGATCCTCTTGGTAAAGCTCACCGCGTCGCCGCCCGCGCCGCAGCCAAAGCAGTAGAAGCTCTGGGTGTCCGGGTAGACGTAGAACGAGGGGGTCTTCTCGCTGTGGAAGGGGCACAGCCCGCCGTAGAGCCGGCCCTTCCGTTTGAGCTGGACATAATTGCCCACCAGCTCCACGATGTCGGTGCGGCGGGTCAGCTCTTCAATATATTCGTGTGGGATCATAACGATGTTCGGCGCTCCTTTTTCTCCAAAACGTGCCGCCTGCGGGGCACAAAGACGTCCTCGAAGGTGCGGACGGCAGATCTGCCGCTTCTTTTTCTCTCGTTCCCCCTCCTCTCCGTGCGCGGCCGATCCCAGTGCCGCGTCTGCGGCTATTGTAACCGATTTGCGCTGTCGAAGGGGGAAAATCCATGACTCTTCGTCCAAAAAATGTTTCGATGGGTTTGCTGGGAATTTTTGGTATTTTCCGTTTTTTTGATTTAGTTCGACTCGCCATCGTGAACTAAACCTCTCCGTCACGCCTGCGGCTGCCCGGAGAGCCTCAAAGCAGCCCCTCAGAACGCCGCATAAAACGGCGCGCTCACGGTGACATTGGCCGTGCCCCGTGTCAGCTCCTGCAGCTGAGTGAGCAGCGGCCCCTCGGTGTGTTCCGGCATCTGCCAGCGGAGGGTGACCCGGTCGGTGAACTCCGGCTCGGCCAGCTTGCCCCCTGCCGCCCGGATGAGGAGGTCGGCCCGCTCATAAAGCCCGTAGTCCACCGTCACCTCCAGCGCCACCACGCTGCGCACTGTGACCACCTCGGCGGCTTCCAGCGCCTGGGCGGTGGCTGTGGTGTAGGCCCGGACGAGGCCCCCTGTGCCCAGCAGCACACCGCCGAAGTACCGAGTGACGACCACGATGAGGTCGGTCAGGCCGCTGTGCTGCAAGACCTCCAGCGCAGGCGTTCCCGCCGTCTTGGCCGGTTCGCCGTCGTCGGAGTAGCGCTCCCGGCTGCCCTCCCGCAGACGGTAGGCATAGACGTTGTGGCGGGCGGTGCGGTTGGCCGCACGCACCTGCTCCAGAAAGGCCACGGCCTTTTCCTCGCTGTCTGCAAAGGAGAGCTGCGCGATGAAGCGGCTCTTCTTCTCTTCGTATTCTCCGATGGCCGTGCCTCGGATGGTGCGGTAATCCTCCACGCTGGTTCCTCCTGCTTTTCATCAATGAGATAAGTATAGCATAAACCGACCCAAAGAAAAAGCCCGCCTGTGCCAGCGGCACGGACGGACTCATTTTTCACGTCAGGTTCAGCGGATCTCGATGCCCAGCTTGAACTTCAGGTTGCCCAGCACCTTCTTGACGGTGCGCTCCACCTGCTCGGCGGAGACTTCGGCAGCGGGGTCGGACAGGGTCAGGGAGAAGGCCATGCTCTTCTTGCCCTCGCCGAGGTTCGCGCCCCGGTAAATATCGAACAGCTTGACCTCGGTGATGAGGGGGCTGGCCTTTTTGATGGCCTCCTCGATGTCGCCGCAGGCCACAGCCTCGTCGCAGACCAGCGCCAGATCGCGCTTGACGGCGGCGTAGGGGCTGAGGGGCTTGTAGCGCAGCTCGCCCTCGACGCAGGACATCAGGGCCTCGTAGTCCAGCTCGCCCAGATAGATGTTCTGGCTGTCCTTCTGCTCCTTGGCGATCTCCAGCTCAGCGTTGATCTCGTTGGCCAGCTTGCCAAAGACGCCCAAACGCTTGCCGTTGCAGTAGACGGCGGCGCTGATGCCGGGGTGGAGCCAGCTGGTGGTCTCCCGCTGGTAGGTGAAGGTCAGGTCGAAGCCTGCGGCCAGCGCCTCCAGAGCGCCCTTGACGGTGAAGAAGTCCTCCGCCGGGCCGAACGCGCCGAGGCAGAGGGTCTGACGCTCGTGGGGATGCTCCTGAATGGGCAGCTCCTTGGCGAGGTAGACCGGTGCCATCTCGAACAGGCGGCCCTCGGCGTTGCCCTTCTTCAGGTTGTCCACGATGACGTTCAGCATGGAGGGGGCCAGCAGGGTGCGCATGACGGACAGATTCTCGCTGATGGGGTTCAGGATGCGGATGGCCTTGCGGGCCTCGTCGTCCTCCGGGATATGGAGCATATCGAACTCGGCGTTGGAGTAGAAGGCCAGCGTAGAGGCCTCATAGAAGCCCTGTGCCGCCAGCAGCCGCTTGGTCTTGAGCTGCTGCTTCTGGTCGTAGTTCAGGCCGCCGTTGGTGACGGAGGCAGTGTTCAGGAAGGTGGGCACGATGTGGTCATAGCCGTACTCGCGGATGACCTCCTCGGCCAGATCGGGGAAGCTCTCCACGTCCTCGCGGTAGAGCGGCGCGGAGACGTCCCAGCTGCCGTCGGCCTGCACATCCACGGTGAACTCGAGGCGCTTGAGGATGTCGATCATGGTCTGGTCGGGCACGGTGATGCCCAGCACGCCGCAGATCTTGGCCGGGGTGGTGACGATGTGCCTGCGCTCCAGCGGGCGGCCATCGGTCAGGTCGTATTCCAGCGTGGTGATGTCGCCGCAGTCCAGCTCCTGAATGAGGTGCAGGGCGCGGGCAAGGCCCATCTCGGGAGAGTGACGGTCCACGCCCTTCTCATAGCGGGCGGAGGAGTCGCTGTTCTGGCCCAGAGCGCGGCTGGTCTTGCGGACCGAGTCGCGGGCGAAGGTCGCGCACTCGAAGAGCAGGCTGGTGGTGGCGTCGTCCATGCCGGAGTTTGCGCCGCCCATGATTCCGGCCAGCGCCACCGGCTTCTCGGCGTCGCAGATGACCAGATTGTTGGGGTTCAGGGTGAACTCCTTCTCGTCGAGGGTGGTGATCTTCTCGCCCTCCGCAGCGCGGCGGACGGTGATGCTGCGGCCCGCCACCTTATTCAGGTCGAAGGCGTGCATGGGCTGGCCCATCTCCAGCAGGGTGTGGTTGGTGATGTCCACCACGTTGCTGATGGAGCGCAGGCCGCAGAGGGCCAGATGGCGCTTCATCCAGCGGGGAGACTCGCCCATCCGGATGTTGCGGACGTAGTGTGCCATGTAGCGGGGGCAGAGGTCGGGGGCTTCCACCTTCACGCTCACCGGCGCGTCGGCGTCGCAGACGGCCTTGTAGTCCATGGCCGGCATATGCAGGGGCTTGCCGAGGATGGCGGACACCTCGCGGGCGATGCCCAGCACCGACTGGCAGTCGGGGCGGTTGGCGGTGATGGAGATGTCGAAGATGTAGTCGTCCAGACCCACCACGGGGGCGATGTCGGTGCCGGGGACGGAGTCCTCGGGCAGGATGAGCAGGCCGTAGACCTCAGAGCCCGGGAACAGGTCGTCGTTCAGGCCCAGCTCCTCGCCGGAGCAGAGCATTCCGTTGGACTCGACGCCCTGCATCTTGCGGGCCTTGATCTTGATGCCGCCGGGCAGGGTGGAGCCGTCCAGCGCGGCGGGCACACAGTCGCCCAGCTTCATGTTCGAAGCGCCGGTGCTGATGCGGACGTCGTGGCCGTAGCTGCCGCAGTCCACGACGCACTTGGTCAGATGGGTGCCCTCCTGAGGCTCCATCTCCACGATCTTACCCACGACCACCTTGCTGATGCCGGCGTCCAGCGGGATCAGCTCCTCGACCTCAAAGCCGCAGGAGAAGAGCTTCTCTTCAAGCTCCTGTGCGGTAACGTCAATATCGACGAGTTCTTTTAACCAACTGAAAGGTACTTTCATTGTTTGCTCTCTCCCCTCTTATTCGTGGAACTGCTTGAGGAACTGCAGGTTGTTCTCAAACATCAGGCCGATGTTGTTGATGCCGTACTTCAGCATGGCGATACGCTCGATGCCGATGCCAAAGGCAAAGCCCGAGTACTCGTCCGGGTCGATGTTGCAGTTCTCCAGCACCTTGCGGTTGACGACGCCGCCGCCCAGCACCTCGATCCAGCCGGTGTGCTTGCACAGGGGGCAGCCCTTGCCGTGGCACTCGAAGCAGCTCACGTCCACCTCGACGCTCGGCTCAGTGAAGGGGAAGTAGGAGGGGCGCAGGCGGGTGCGGGTGTCGGCACCGAACAGCTTCTGCACGAAGGTGTTCAGCGCGCCCTGCAGGTCGCCCAGCGTGATGCCCTTATCCACTACCAGACCCTCCATCTGATGGAACATGGGGCTGTGGGTGGCGTCGGAGTCGGAGCGGAAGACGCGGCCCGGGATGAGCACCTTGATGGGCGGCTTCTGGCTGTCCATGGTGCGGATCTGGCCGCCGGAGGTCTGGGTGCGGAGCAGGAACTCGTCGGACAGGTAGAAGGTGTCCTGCATATCGCGGGCGGGGTGGTCCTTCGGGACGTTCAGACGGGTGAAGTTGTGGTCGTCGTCCTCGATCTCGGGGGCGTCTGCCACCGCAAAGCCCATGCCCGAGAAGACGTCGATGATCTGGTTGGTCACGAGAGTCAACGGGTGCAGACCGCCCACGGCGCGGGTCTTGGCGGGCAGGGTGATGTCCACCGTCTCGGCGGCGTTGCGGGCGGCAAGCTCGGCCTGTTTGACCTGCTCGGCGGCGGCGTCATACTCCGCCTGCACCTTGGTCTTCAGTTCGTTGATGATCTTGCCCATGGCCGGACGCTCCTCGGGGGCGACCGAGCGCAGATTCTTCATCAGGGCGGGGATCTTGCCGTTCTTGCTCAGATATTCCTGCCAGAAAGTTGCCAGCGTCTCCTTGGAAGAGACCTGACCGAGGCTCTCTTCCGCCTGCTTTGCCAGCTCGTCGATCATTGCTTGCATGGATGTTCTCTCCTTCTCATTCGTGTTGTTCAGCGGACAGCAAAAAAGCTCCGTCCCCTGCCGGGGCCTCTCGTAAGGCCCGGCAAAAGGGACGAAGCTTCAAAAATTTACAGCTCCGCGGTACCACCCGGTTTCCGCCCGGCCCACTCGGGAGCCGTGCGGCGCTCAAAACGCCGTAACGGGGCGCACCGTCCGGCCCTACTGCAAGGTTCAGGCCAGCCGCTCGGGAGCGAACTTCAGCCAGCGCCCGCACGGAAGCCCTCTCAGCCGGTGAAGCCTCTCTCTTTGCTGCGGTGCGCCCGCCTACTCTCTCCGTCGCTGCGTTTGGAGTATTCAGGTCGTGGTCATCAAATAACCATGAATCATCTTACCACATTTCGGGCCGGTTTGCAAGCGGCGCAGGCAGATTTCGAGGAATATCCGCTTTTTTCTTGCGTTTTGCTGGGGGATTTTTTTGCTGGCAGAGGCTTGCCGGCAGTGGCAGGCCCTTTCCGTCACCACCCCCGAGCCACGCAGGTTATCTGGCCAAGTTCCAAAATATCAGCGTACCAACGCCGTAAAACGAACTTTGCCAAGGTGGCAAACTTGTGCCCAGCTGGCAAAGTAGGTAGTTTGCCAATCAGGGGAACTTTGCCACGTTGGCAAACAATCAATATTAAATGATGTATCGTTTGATTTATAGGAACTTTGCCACTTGTTCCACCGCAGTGACGGAATCCCGTGGAATCCTGCCCGCTCTCGTGGCCCTGAGCGGCGCGGCGGCGCTTGGCAGAAAACCGCGCGCTTCTTGATAAAAACGCACTGCCGGGTTCCTTGACAGCCGCCCGGCAATGCGCTATAATATCCATAGAAAAGGCACTGTGACAAACGGTTTGGCCTCTTTCTAAGGATTTGGCTTTTTGAAAACCGTCACCTTGGCAGAGGTGGCGGTTTTACTTTTTGATCCGAATCGTGAACGTAAGTCCAAAGACATGGAACGTCAAAGTAATCGGCATCTTCTCACCTCCTTTCGGAAGTGAGAGACCAAACCGCCTGCCGTATGTACAGTGCCCCGCCGCTTTCCAGCGGCAGCACCAGTGTATCATAAACGCTGACAGAAAACAAGAAAATCCCCCACAAATGTGGGGGATTTTCTCATGTTCGCAATCTTTTACTTACTTCGCCAGCAGCTCCTCCGCCAGCGCATCCATCTGCGCCTCGGCGGCGGGGTTGGAGGCAGAGCGGAGGGTGACGACGGTGTCACAGACGGTGATGTTCTTCATGCCCTCCAGCTCGGCGCGCATGAGCTTTGCGGCCATGGGCGCCCAAGTGCCGTTCTCCATCAGGGCGATGGTGCGGCTCTGGAAGGCCTTGGTCTTGAGGTGGGTCAGCAGGTTCTCCATCGGCGGGAAGAGGAAGCCGTCGTAGGTGGCGCAGGCCAGCACGGTCTTGCCGCAGCGGAAGGCCTCCGTGACGGCGTAGGAGACATCGACCCGGGTCAGGTCGATCTCCACCACCTTCGCCCCCTTGGCCCGGAGCTTGTCGGCCAGAGTGTGGGCGGCGGCGCGGGTGTGGCCGTGGATGGAGGCGCTGGCCACCAGGATCTTCTCCGGCTCCTCGGCCCTGTAGCTGGACCACAGATCATAGTAGTTCAGGTATTTGCTGAGGTCGCCGGTGAGGACAGGGCCGTGCAGCGGGCAGATGGTGGCGATGTCCAGCGCAGCGGCCTTTTTCAGCAGAGCCTGCACCTGCGGGCCGTACTTGCCCACGATGTTCAGGTAGTAGCGGCGGGCTTCGCTGGCCCAGTCGGCATGTTCGT
>OLSP01002024.1_pt1 | contig 17160 bp, 8 predicted proteins | sample 1672941 | NCBI WGS metagenome assembly OLSP01 (sample SAMEA3136739, study PRJEB25190) | human gut metagenome | reverse complement strand
AAGCATTATTGCATGGCACAGAGCAGTTTTTTATGGATGACACAAGTAGAAATGGCGAAGCCCATTATGGGATGGGACTATTTTTTGCAAAAACTGTGGCTGAAAAATATGGTGGAGGTATTAAACTTTCAAATTCTGAAAATACAGGTGGGGCGAGGGTAGAAATATTTTTCCTGAGTAGTCAGGAAACAAGCTAAATAGACCGCAATTAAGCTATGTAAAAGAAATTTTACGGCGTTTTTTTGATAAGTAAATTTATAGACATCATTATCTTTCAGCTAAAAATTTCTGAAATTCTTTTGATGCAATGCTCTGCGGATATTCTGTATCATAGATCAGAATGATATCACGTTCAGGCATTGTTTCTTCTACTTTAATTTCAAAGACAGTTCCAGCTAGAAGATCTGCTTTCACAAGTTCAGCAGGAATAAAGCCGATTCCCAGATTATGTCTGACAACAGGCAGTATCATGTCGGTCGTTGCAAGTTCTACATGCGGAGAGAATTGCAGACCATGTTCTTCAAAATATTCATTTAAGAAGTTCCTTGTAATGGATTCAGAAGTCAGACTGATCCATGGGTATTCGGACAGTTTCTCTAAGGAGATCCGTTTCCCTTTTAGTTCCTGATATTTTGTACCTCCGATCAGAATATCCTGATAACCGAGAACCCGCCGCATTTTTAACGGAGAGGAAATATTACAGGAGGCAGAAACGACAGCAAGGTCAACTTTTCCTTCTTTGAGTGCCATAATGGAATTTTTGGTACTGTTATTTAAGATCTTAAAGTGAACATTCGGATAACGGATATTAAATTCTTCCATTGCCTGAAATAAGTAACAGTGCAGAGCAGTTTCAGTAGCACTGATATAGATCGTACCGTTTTCTAAAGTGATCATATTGCTTAAGTTATTTTCCCCGCGGAAAAACTGTGCACAACCGGCAGCAATATATTCATAAAAAATCTTACCTTCCGGTGTTAATTTCATACCGGTCTTGCTTCTGGTAAACAGACGGCATCCCAGTTCATTTTCAAGATTCTGAATGGTTCTTGTAACGGCTGGCTGGCTGGTTTTTAGGGCACTTGCAGCTTTTGTCAGATTTTCATATTTAGAAACATAATAAAACACTTTATAGTATTCAAAGTTGGAATTCATAGGCTGATGCTCCTTAGAATAAATTTTTAGTTCTAATTTAGCATAAATACAGTTGTATTGCAAATATAGCAAAAAATCTACCAAAAACAAAATATATTTTTAATAATTTTTGGTAAATTATATAGTTTTTATGGATGCTAGACAAAACAGATTATGTGATAATAACATATATTGATTTATCATATCTAAATATTAAGAAACGGGGGTTTTAATGTGAGAAGAAACAAAAATCTAGCATGGAAAAAGGTATGCGCAGCCATGATGGCAGCTGCAATGACTATTACCATGCTGCCGGTAAGCAGCATGGCGCAGACATCAGCAACTGCCGTAGAAAGCGGACAATTTTCCAATCCTGTTATTTATGCGGATGTACCGGATATGGATATCATTCGTGTGAATGACACCTATTACATGGTAAGTACGACAATGCATCTCTCACCGGGATGTCCAATCATGAAGTCAAAAGATCTTGTCAACTGGGAGATCGTCAATTACGTATATGACATTCTCGGTGATACAGATGCCATGAACTTAAGAAATGGTGAAAGCATGTATGGTAATGGACAGTGGGCAGCAAGCTTACAGTACCATAATAACAAGTATTATGTTGCGTTTAATTCGAATACAACAGGACATGCTTACATCTATACCACAGATGATATTGAAAAAGGTTCATGGACAAAGACAGAATTAGCAAAGAGCTACCATGATATGGCATTATTCTTTGATGATAATACGCCTTATATCGTGTATGGAAGTGGTGAAATCAAATATGTAGAATTAAGTGAAGATCTTTCCGGAGAAAAAGAGGGCGGAAAGCGCGGAACTTTATTCTCGGCTCATAGTGGAGCAGATGCGGGTAAATTTGATGGTGGTTTATCTTTTGAAGGAACACATGTGATGAAAAAAGATGGTTACTATTATGTGTTCAATATCTGCTGGCCGAGTGGGAAGCCGAGAATTGAAGTGTGTCACAGAAGCAAATCCTTTATCGATGGCACATGGGAAACGAAAGAGATTTTAAATGCAAACTTTTCGAATAATGGAACGAGTGCAGGTGTCGCACAAGGTGGTGTGATCGATACAGAAGATGGCAGATGGTACGGATTTATGTTCCAGGATCATGGTGCGATCGGACGTACACCGGTTCTTACTGACTGTAAATGGATCGACGGCTGGCCAATGCTTGGTAAAGACGGCGATGGCAAGACAGTAGAAGCTGAAATGAAACTTCCGGTAGAAGGAAGTGAGAGCAAATCACTGGTAAAATCGGATGAATTTTACAATGATGCAGAACATAGAGTATTCGCTGCTGCGAAAGAGGGCACAGAATCTCATACGGCTATGATGTCAGCAGATATAGATGCTGCGGGAGCAGATGACGCAAAGACAGATCCAGCTGAAACACCGGAAAATCAGACTGTAGAATTAGTAGCAAACGGCAGTTTTAATGACGGAACAAAAGGCTGGAGAGCGTTTGAAGGTGGCACGATCAGTGCAGAAACCGATGAAAGTGGAAATCACTACGGAAAGATCACAGGCAGAACAGGTACAGGAAGCGGTCTTGCCTATGATCTGACAGGAAAGATCGTAGAAGGTGTCAAATATCATATCAAGGCAAAGATCAAATATGATAATGAGAAGGGACCTGCTAAAAGAAATTTCAACATCACATTCCAGAATGGTACAGCATGGAATTACAGACAGGTTGCAGGCGGTGTTGATGTTGAGAAGGGTAAATGGACAGAAATCGAATGTGATTATGTACCGGGTAAATCTACTCAAGGTAATCCATTCAGTTCTGTAGAAAATACCATGTTTTTTGAAACAGGATGGGTTCAGACAGCGACTGCAGATAATGATCTGATGGATTTCTATGTAGATGATGTTTCTGTTACTTATAACAAATCGGATCTTCCGGATGAAGAAGAAAATGATAATCTCATCGAACTGATCAAAAATGGAGATATAGAAACCGGAAATACTGACGGATGGAGATCCACACCACAGGAACCAGATGCAAAGGATGAAAAAAGTGCTGTATTAACAGCAGTTGAAGGAGAAGGAGCATCCGGTAAATATTGCCTTTCTGTTGATGGCAGATCAACAACCGGAATGGGTGCATGTCAGGATATCAGTGGAAAATTAGAGTTTGGTAAAACATATACTATATCCGGTAAATTAAAATATACGACAGGACCGGATACAAAGAAATTTATGGTGACGATCCAGAATGGTGATAATTATAACTGGAGAGAAAATCTGGTAACAATCAATGCTACAAAGGGTGAATGGGCTACATTTAAAGGTACTTATACCGTACATGATAAGAGTGAAAAATTCCCATTTGATCCAACACAGAATTTTATCTTTATTGAAACACCATGGACAGGAACTCCAACAGCAGAAAATGACTGGATGGGATATTATCTCGATGATTTCTCCATGACAACAGAAGATGATAATATCGTTAAGAATGGTTCATTTGAAAAAGGAAGTGCAAACTGGACCGGATTTGAAGGTGGTACGATCAACATCGTAGATGATGCAAAGGGTGCACAGGACGGAAGTAAATATATTGCAGCTACTGATAGAACTGCATGTGCACAGGGACCATCGCAGGATGTCAGCAATAAACTGAGTGCGGGAAGTACCTACGTTGTATCTGCATGGGTAAAATATGACGCAAAAGATGCTGTTGACAGCAAAGCTTTTAATATGACGATCCAGAATGGACCAGATTATAAATACCGTAAAGTAATCAAGAGTGCAACAGCAAAGAAAGGTGAATGGACACAGATCACAGGAGAATATAAAATGCCGGATGATGCGATCACCAACCAGAACTATATTTTCTTTGAAACAGGCTGGGCACCGACACCGGATAAGACGAAAGATCTGATGGATTTTTATGTGGATAATGTCACTGTAAAAGAGAAGGTTGTAGATAAAGAATCGGCTGAATCAGGAGAACATGATTATAATGGTTCAAATCTTGATCTGGTATGGCAGTGGAACCACAATCCAAATAACAATAACTGGTCGTTAACAGACAGGGCAGGCTGGCTTCGTCTGACAACAGGAAGTAAAGCAACAAGTATATTAAATGCAAGAAATACACTGACACAGAGAACATATGGACCGACCTGTTCCGGTAAGATCAAAATGGATATCTCCGGAATGAAAAATGGAGATTATGCAGGACTTGCAGCATTCTCTTATAACTATGGTTATATTGCAGTGAAAAAAGAGGGTACCGCTGCAAAACTTGTCATGGTAGATGCACATAATAACCAGGCAGAAGATGCGGATAAGCCAAGAGTTGCAGCAAGTGTGGACTGTACATCAGATATCGTTTACCTGAAAGAAGATTTTAACTTTGCAGGTGGAGATAAAGTCACATTCTATTACAGCTTTGATGGCAGCACATGGACACAGTTAGGTGATCCGATGCAGTTAAGTTATGAACTGAAACATTTTATGGGAAGTAAATTTGCAATCTTTAACTATGCAACAAAATCTACAGGTGGTTATGCAGATTTTGATTACTTCCGTGTAACAGATAAATTAACAGGAACAGATGCACCGGAAGCAAAAGACCATGCAGCATCTTTAAGCGGAACAGAAGAAATAAGTGGTGTGATCAACAGTGAGGCTACAGTAAAAGTAACAATGGATGAACTGACCGGAGAAGGTCATACAGACTTAAAAGCATCCTTATCCATTCCATCAGGCATGGATGTAAAAGATGTTACATTTAACAGTGATGCGATCACTGGTAAAACATCATGGAACTTTAAAAATGGTCATCTTGTATTACAGGCAGCAGGAAAAGACCTTACTTTTAAAGCAGCAGATAAATTATTTGCAACTGTAACATTAAAAATGACAGGTTATGCAGATAAAGATACAACGGTAAATGTCAGCGCTGATTATATTACTGCAGATAAAGGTACTGTAGAATATGATGTTAAAGCCTGCAGCTTAAAGATCAAAGAAAAATATTTAGATACAAAAGCACTTGCTAAGAAATTAGGATACAGCAATCCACTTGTAACAACTGATTTTGGTGCTGATCCATATGCAATCGTATATAATGGCAGAGTTTATGTATACATGACATCTGATGATTATGAATATGATGCAGATGGGAATGTAAAAGATAACTCCTTTGATTATATTAAAACATTGCGTATCATATCTTCTGATGATATGGTCAACTGGACAGATCACGGAGAGATTAAGGTAGCAGGAAAAGACGGAGCAGCAAAATGGGCAAATCACTCATGGGCACCGGCGATCGCCTATAAAAAGGTTGATGGAAAAGATAAGTTCTTCTTATACTTTGCAAATGATGCGTCCGGTATCGGTGTATTAGAAGCAGATACTCCGCTTGGACCATGGAAAGATCCGATTGGAAAGGCATTACTGACAAAACAAACACCGGGTTGTAAAGGTGTTGAATGGTGCTTCGATCCGGCAGTACTTGTAGATGATGATGGAAGTGCATATATCTACTTCGGCGGTGGTGTACCAAGTGGTCAGCAGAACAATCCAAAAACAGCGCGAGTTGCAAAACTTGGCGAAGATATGATCAGCATTGATGGTGAGGCAAAAGAAATTGATGCTCCATGTATGTTCGAGGATTCCGGTATTTTCAAATATGGTGATAAATATTATTACAGTTATTGTTCAAACTTTATGAGCCCGCATAAAGATGGATATCCGGGATATGGAACTATCTGCTATATGGTAAGTGACAATCCGATGGGACCATTTAAATATGCAGGTGAAGTATTTGAAAATCCACAGATCTGGTTTGGTGTAGGTGGAAATAACCATCATGCAACCTTTGTATATGAAGGAAAATCATACTTCATATACCATGCACAGACTTTATCAAAAGCACAGGAAAAAGCACAGGGACTTGCATCCGGTACATTGACAAAAGGATATCGTTCCACACATATTGATCCGATTGAATTGAATTCTGATGGAACGATTCGTCCGATTAAAGGAACTTATGAAGGTATCAGCCAGTTAAAGACGATCAATCCTTATGAGAGAATTGATGCTGAAACGGTTGCATGGAATGCAGGTATTAAGATTGCAGACTGTGCAGAAGGAGGCAAATTATTCAAAGACTTTAACAGACAGATCACAGATCTTCAGGATGGTGACTGGACATCTGTTGCCCAGGCAGCATTTGGTGACAGAGGTGCAGCAGAATTTACAGTAAAGGCAGCTTCAAAATCCGGTGGACAGATCGAGATCCATATGGACAGCCCGGAAGGAGCATTAGTTGGTACGGTAAATGTAGAAGCAACCGGAAGTGAAGATACATTTAAAGAATTCAGTTGTAAACTTGACCGTATTACAGATACACACAATGTATTCCTTGTATTTAAAGGTAAGGCAGAAAATCTGATGAATGTTGATTATTACAGCTTTGGTGAATATCAGGTCAATACAGAAGCATTAAGCAGTAAGATCGCAGAAGCAGAAAGATTACTTTCCAGTCTGACAGGAAGTGCAAAGACAGATTTAGAAAAAGCAATTGCAGAAGCAAAAGCATTATTAGAAAAAGCAGATGCAGACCAGGGTAAGATCGATAACGCATTTGACAGCTTAAGCAAGGCATACAATACAGCAAAAGCAACAATCTCAGACGGTGGTAAAAAGGATGATGATACCAAAAAACCAGATGGTAATACCCAGAAACCGACAAATGGCAGTACAGCAGGTAATACCAAGAAACCGGCAAATGGCGGTACAGCAGGTAATACCAAGACACCTTCAAAGGATTCCATGAAGAGTTATGTAGGAAAGACCTTTACGATTGGAAAGAAACTGACCTATAAAGTCACAGCCTGCAGCAAAAAAGTAAAAACAGTAACCGTTATCGGCTCTAAGAAGCAGTTAAAGAGCATTACGATCCCGGCAACTGTGACTTACCAGAAGATGAAGTTTAAAGTAACAGAAATTTCAAAGAATGCATTTAAGAAGCAGAAGAAGCTGACAAAAGTTACAATCGGAAAGAATGTTACTAAGATAGGTGCAAATGCCTTCTATGGTGATAAGAAACTTTCAAAAGTAACAATAAAAGGTAAAAAACTTAAGAAAATTGGAAAGAATGCGTTTAAGAAAATTAAAAAATCAGCAACCTTTAAAGTTCCAAAGGGAAAAGCAAAGGCTTACAAGAATATGCTGAAAAAAGCAAAGACATCCAGTTACAAAGTCAAATAAATGACAAATTGAAAATGAAAAGCCGCGCTTACCCTTTGCGCGGTTTTTCTTATATCCGGTTTATTATATTTTCAGACACTTATCCTTGTATCTATGGTATAATGAGAGAAATGATTTTATTGTGCATGGAAAGTGGAAGGAATAGGAAACGGACATGGAGAAAATCAGAATGAGTATGGACAACATAGGGCTAAAGCAAAAAATTGCAATTCTGATCATCGTATGTGTATTTGTTCCGTTGATCACGACAAACAGCTTTATTTTCTGGAATATGAAAAAACGAAGTGACAGTGAGCAGCAGAAAACATTAGAGAACAGTATAAATGCGATCGTGTATGAATTTCAGAACGCAGTAGCTGAGCAGACTTCCATTGCAGATTATCTGTGCAGGGATGCAAGACTCAAAAATTTCTTAGGAACATCTTATCAGTCAGAATCAGATTATTATAGTGCATATATAGGCTTGCAGAGAGCAGATGTCATCCAGTATTATTATACAGGGCAGTCTGCCTATGGGATCACAGTCTGCACAGATAACCGGACGATTACAAATGGTTCATATTTTGTGAAGAGTGATACGGTAGGAGATGCCGACTGGTATCAGGCATTTAAAAACAGCAGCCAGCAGGTCATGTTATACAGTTTTTATGAAGATGGTAAAAAATCCGGTGGATATATCGAAAAGGGCAGACATCTTGTCTGGATTCGTAAGATTGAAGGAAATACCAATGATTTTGTAATGATGGATTTTAATTATGATAGGCTGTTAAAAAAGATCCAGATGGAAAGCGGTAGTGCAGACTGTTATATCTGTACGGATGATACCATACTTTTTTCTACAACAGAGAAAAATTCGCAGAAAAAGCAGATGAAGAATTGGTCAGATTCTTTTCTCAAAGAATGCAAAAAAGAAACAGAGTTAGAATCTTATGGAAAAAAGTTTTTCTTTGTACTGACAGAGGATCATCATGGTTTGTCGGAAGTCCTGAATAGTCAGAGATACGGATTATTACTCTTATATATTATGAATCTGCTTCTTCCATGTGTGGTCTTGTATTTATTTTATCATTCCTTACATGACAGGATTGCATTGACACAGCATTGTATGGATCAGGTCAAGGAAGGGACTTATGAAGTCATTCACTGTGAAGAAGGCAGCGATGAAGTCGGCAGCATGATCTGCAGTTATAATCTGATGATCATGCGTATCCGGGAATTAATCGAAGTGGTATATAAAAATAAAGAGAAACAGCAGAATCTTGAACTTTCCAAAAAGCAGGCAGAATTAAATGCCTTACAGAGCCAGTTAAATCCGCATTTTATCTTTAATGCCCTAGAGAGTATAAGAATGCACAGTGTATTGAAAAAAGAGATGGAAACGGCAAAGATCCTTGAAAATTTTGCTGTTTTGATGAGGAAAAATATCCAGTGGAGTCAGGATTTTGTAACGGTTGATGAAGAATGTGAAAATGTCCGGAGGTATTTAGAAATTCAAAAGTACCGGTTTGGTGACAGGCTTGAATTCTCTCTTTGCATACAGGATTCCGCCAGAAGGTATTATATCCCACGTTTTGTATTGATCACATTTGTGGAAAATGCCTGTGTGCATGGAATTGAGCAGAGTATCAATGGCGGGCAGATCACAGTGGTTGCCTCAGAAGATGGAGAAGATCTGTATTTTGAGATACTTGACAGCGGCAGCGGTATGGAAGAAGAACAATTAGAAAAGCTTCAGAAAACCGTATCACAGATAGATATCAGTTATATCCAGACGGCAAAAAAGAGTATCGGGATCGCAAATACCGTTTTAAGATTAAGGCAATATTATCAGGATAAAGTACAGATTGAGATCAGCAGTGAAATCGATGAGGGAACGGAGATTTGTATCCGTATGCCAAATCACAGAGAATAGTCATAAAACCAGATAGAAATGGGGGCGATGTATGTGATAAAAGTTTTACTTGTGGACGATGAACAGTATATCAGAGAAGGGCTAAGGCAGTTAGTAGACTGGGAAGAATATGGATATGAGATCATCGGTGAAGCGGGAAATGGAGTAGATGCTATTGCTATTTTAGAGGAAAGTCAGGTAGATGTCGTGTTTGTGGATATCCGTATGCCGAAGATGACAGGGCTTGAACTGATCGAGTATGTACAGGAAAAACTGCACCGTAATATACAGTTTGTAATTTTAACCGGATATGCGGATTTTGAATATGCCAGAATGGCAATCTGTATGCAGGTAAAAAATTATATGTTAAAACCGATCCAGAAAGAAGAATTATCCGATATCCTCCATAAATTAAACAAAGAACATCAGATCATGCAGGTAAAGGAACAGGAGCATTATTTCTTTGCTGTTTCAGCTGTAGTGCATGGAAAATATACCGAAGATGAATTAGAAACCGTATATAGCCATGTGGTTCCATCGAATCAGTGGAAGTATGTCAGCATCGAATGTATGGATGCAGATTCTCAGCTAAAACCAGAGGAACATGAAATGGTGTCCTATTTACAGGCGATCCTTACAGAATTTTGCGGACATGGAGTACCGATCATGGAAACAGAAGAAGAAATAAGCGGAGCTGCACTGCTTTTAATACCGGAAATGTATCAGAAAAATAACCAGACAGAGGCAGAATTTTTAGATGCACTCCAAAGGCGGATGAGCCATCATTTTTCACAGACGTTTCAGGTATATGCAGGCAGTCAGGAAAATTCGCTTGAGGATATCAGAAAGTCTTTCCGGTCAGTGCGGGTAAGCCGTTGTCTTTATGGGTTGAGTAAAGATAAGAATAAGGTATTTTATGAAGATGCAGCAGGAAGAAAGACATCATTTGAAATATCGGAAAGTGATATTGATACACTTTTATCGGCTGTAAGAGAAAACGACAGGGAAAAGATCGAGGCAGCAGCCCAGAAGGTATTTGCCGGGATCAGAAACAGTGAGATGAATCTTGAAATGATCAGTGCAAGTATCTATCATATTTTATACCGTCTGATGGAAATGGTAAAAGAATTTGATGATGAAACGAACCAGCAGGAGATTCTTGAATATATCGGCAATGAATCTTTCCATCATCTTGTAATGATGGGCAGACCGGAAGAAATTACCGATTTTTTTGCAGATTATGCAGGTTATTTTGCACAGGTACGCAGTCGGGAAAACCGGAATATCTTAGATAAAATCGATGCTTATGTCAAAGAACATTATATGGAAAAGATCAGCCTGCGTTCTTTAGGAGAAATGTTTTATATCAACAATGTTTACTTAGGACAGCTATATAAAAAGCGGTATCAGATCGTATTCCGGGATTATCTGAACCAGCTTCGTTTAGAGAAGGCAAAAGAACTATTAGAAGATACAGATACGAGGATCTATCGTATTGCAGAAGAAACCGGATTTGGCAAAGCAGATTATTTTATCAATAAATTTGTACAAGTATATGGGATCACACCGAATCAGTATCGTATGAAGTTTAAAAAGTCCGGCAGGGGGAATTAGCATATGAACAGAAGAAGGAAAATTGGTATTGCATTGGGGATCATAGTCATTATCACGACGGGATGTATCTGGTATATGGTCAGTTCGCGGCAGAAGGAAGTCAAAGTTTTTACGGCAACGCTGGCTTTTCCGGGAAGTGAAATGGAAGCGGATAATTATATGGAAGATAAGATTGCCGAACTTACAGGAGCAAGAGCAGAAGTAACATGGTTAGATGGGCAGAATCCATCTGATCGTGTAAAAAGTATGATCGTATCGGGGGAATATCCTGATTTTATTCAGGGAAGTGATGCTACAAAGGAGTTGTTGGATGCAGGGGCATTTATTCCGCTTGAGGATTATTTAGATGACTATCCGAATCTTAAAAATTATATGACAGATGAACAGTGGGAATCCTGCCGTAAAGAAGACGGACATATCTATTTTATGCCATCTTATGGGGTGATCCGTGGGCATGATACGAAAGTAATGAAATCGGGAGAGGCATTCTGGATACAGAAACGAGTGCTGGAATGGGCAGGTTACCCTAAATTGCAGACACTTGATGACTATTTTGATCTTATCTGTGATTATCGGAAAGAACATCCTAAGACGGACGGAAAAGATACGATCGGATTTGAGATCTTATGTGATGACTGGCGGTATTTCTGTCTGGAAAATCCACCGATGTTTTTAGCCGGATACCCAAATGACGGCTGTGCGGTCATTGATCGAAAAACGCAGACAGCGAAAGTCTATGATACGATACCGGAAGCAAAGCAGTACTATAAGAAACTAAGCAGCATATACGAACAAGGTGTGATCGATCCGGAAACCTTTATGCTCTCTTATGATCAGTATATAGAAAAAATCAAGCAGGGAAATGTACTTGGCATGGTAGATCAATATTGGGAGATCCAGGGTGCACAAAACAGCCTGTATGCAAATGGAAAAGAGGAATATACTTATGTGCCATTCCCAATTACCGCATCAGAAGATATCAAGCCTGATTATAACTGTATAGAATACAACTTGCAGACAGGGGAGGGAATCGGAATCTCTACTTCCTGTCAGGACGTAGAGGGTGCCTTACAGTTCTTAAACGATCTGCTTTCGGACGAAGTGATGAAACTCCGCTACTGGGGAGAAGAAGGCAGAGATTACGAAGTGGGTGAAAATGGTGTATTTTACCGCACCAAAGAGCAGCGGGATAACTGGGACAATGATGATTATCTCAAGCAGAACAGTTGTACATATGAATATTTTCCAACGTACGAGGGAATGCTTCCGGATGGAATCAATACCGTACTTCCGAGAGAACAGCCGGGTGAATATTATGCGTCCTTATCAGCATATGATAAGAAGGTCTTAGATGCTTATGGTTATCAGATATGGTCAGACTTTTTAGGAGAAGAAAGAGAAGGTGATCCATGGTATCCGATCTATCCTAGTGCAGAAGACTGGGGAATGGATACGGAATATGGAAAAGCCAAAGAAGATATGAAACTTCTCAAAAAAAAATGGCTGCCGAAACTTATCATGACATCGCCGGACGAATTTGATGCAGCATGGGATCATTATGTGGATATGTATAACAGTACGATCAATGTTAAAGCGTATGAGAAACAGCTGGATATTGAAATCCAAAACCGTATGAAAAACCGTATAAAATGATAATTTTTATGAGTTGACAAATCAATTTTTTATGCATATAATGGCCTTATTCTTGTGGTCATTATGATCATAATAATATAAAGAACACAGGCTGTGATAAGAGAAAGTACTGTTGAATCTGTGCTCCTTATTTTGCATTTCTCGTTGTCAACTTAGAAGCTTCTTGGGGAAAAAACTGGTTGTATACAGCTTTTTTTCCGCGCCGCTGCTGTTTACCGCCAGAACGGCGGTCATGAACGGGCTGATTCTGAGCAGTATGCTGCTCTATATCGGACTTGCTTTCTTTGCGCAGCACAACCCAATTCTATCCAAAAACCTAGTGGATGTTATTCTGTACGGGGTGCTGAGTATGCTTCTGACTGCCACGACGATGCGAACAAAGCTCCAGAGAATCCTGTACCATAAGGAAATGGAAACGTTGGAAGTCAGCAAGCGCGAATCGCAGGAACGAATCCTGAATTACGAGAGATTCCTCACGGACATGGTTCGGTATGCCGCTTCAGAAGAAAATCCGGACAAAGTACTGAATCAACTGGTGGAGTATATCGGACAGCGTGTGACCGCCGATCGAGCGTACATCTTTGAACAGAATGACCGCGGAACATTTGACAACACCTACGAGTGGTGCAAAGCGGGCGTACCCCAAGAAAAAGATAACTTGCAGGATGTGCCGTATGAAGGCGTCATTGAAACATGGTTTGCACAATATCAAGAATCCAACAATGTCATCATCCATGACATTGAAGAATGCAAAAAAACAAGCGAAGCCATCTATGAACGGCTGAAATCTCAGGGTGTCAATATCCTTGTGACAGAGCCAATCAAAATCAACGGCAAGATGGTCGGATTCTACGGTGTGGACAATCCTCCCGAAGAGAAACTGCATGAGATCTCGAATCAGATAAATATGATCGAGTTTATGATCTCTTTTATGATAAGACTACGCAATAATGCAGATGTACTGGAGCACAGTGCATTATATGACCAGCTCACAGATTGTAAAAACAGAAAAGCACTGGATTGGGCGTACACAGAAAAGCTGGAGAAGTACTTTCCCCTGGCGGTTGTCATGTGCGACCTAAATGGCCTAAAGGAAATAAATGACCAAAAGGGACATGACGCCGGTGATAAATTTATTGTGCAGACCGCACAGACGCTGAAATCTGTGTTCGGAGAGCGTCATGTGTATCGGATTGGCGGAGATGAGTTCGTTGCGGTTCTGCCAAACATCACACATCCGACGTTTCAGAAACTACTGGAAACGGCAAAAAGCCAACTGGGTGCTACCGCGTCCCTCGGTACGACGATAAGCGGCACAAAGGACACGGATTTTGAGTCGCTTCTGAAAGCCGCAGATGCGGAAATGTATGAAAACAAGAAGCAATACTACATCGTGACAGGAAAAGAGCAGAGAAGGCACAGCTTGTGAGAGGGAAAGACCGTGAACCTGATAATTGAATTATAAAAAAAGGAAGAGATACTGACCCTGGCGCGTTGATATCTCTTTTTTCGTGAAAGAAAAATCAAAATGGTGGTTGCAATGAACAAAGATGCAATATCTATCATACAACAGCAGGCAGAGGCATTTCTTTGCTATTCTTAACATAGCAATATTTGGCTCTATATATTGTTGTATTTACTTCAAAAATCAAAAAAAATGTGGTACATTGTATCTATAAGATACACGTGATGTTTTACTACATAATGATACCGAAGTCAAAAGGATATACGAAATGAGAAAGAGAGGAAATGTGTATGGCTACAATTTATTATGTTGCAAAATCTGGTTCCGATAGAAATCCGGGAACAAAAAATTGTCCATTTCTTACGATTCAACGGGCAGCAGATGTGGCGGTCGCAGGAGATACGGTGATTGTCCATGAAGGCGTGTACCGTGAGTGGGTAAAGCCGAGATACGGAGGCCTTACGTCGGACTGCCGAATTACATATATGGCAGCACAGGGAGAGCATGTGGTGATAAAAGGTTCCGAACAGGTGGATAACTGGGAGCTTGTGGAAGGAACTGTGTGGAAAACAGAAGTTGATAATACTGTTTTTAGGGATTACAATCCATTTGCCACGGAAATCGATGGTGACTGGATGGTAAGCCCCAGAGAAAAGAAGGTTCACACCGGTGATGTTTATCTGAATGGTAAGTCTTTTTTTGAGGCGGATTCTTTGGACAAGGTATTTCATCCGGAGAAGTGGGAGAAGAGTATCCATGAGACATGGGGCTGGCGGGAAGAGAAACTGATAAGTCCGGAAGATTCTCTTTACCGCTGGTATGCAGAGGTTGCGGATGAAAAGACAACCATTTATGCAAATTTTCACGGAACCAATCCCAATGAAGCATGCGTTGAAATTAATGTGAGAAAATGCTGCTTTTTCCCGGACAGGACAGGGCTGGATTATATTACGGTAAAGGGCTTTGAGATTGCACAGGCGGCAACCATCTGGGCACCGCCTACCGGAAAACAGTACGGAATTATCGGACCAAACTGGAGTAAGGGATGGATTATTGAGGATAATATCATTCATGATTCCAAGTGCAGTGCTGTAAGCCTTGGAAAAGAAGAAACCACCGGTGATAATAACTTCACAAAATGGGGAAGAAAGCCGGGGTATCAGTATCAGATGGAGGCAGTCTTTCGAGCACTAGCCATCGGCTGGAGCAAGGAAAAAGTGGGTTCCCATATTGTCCGGAACAACCGGATTTACGATTGCGGACAGAATGGTATCGTAGGTCATATGGGCTCGGCATTTTGTGAGATTTATGGAAATGAGATTTTCAGAATCGGAACAAAGCATGAGTATTATGGACATGAGCTTGGCGGAATTAAATTGCATGCAGCAATTGATACATATATTCACAATAATTACATTCATCACTGTACACTGGGAACATGGCTTGACTGGCAGGCACAGGGCATTCGGGTAAGTGCGAATATTTACGATAACAATAATCGTGACTTTTTTATTGAAGTTACCCATGGTCCATATCTGGTGGATAACAATATTTTTACGTCTGAGTATGCGTTTGACAATGCGGCTCAGGGCGGTGCTTATGTGAACAATCTGGTGTGTGGTTTCTTAAATCATTATCCCGTATTGAACCGTTCCACACCGTATCATTTTCCACATTCGACCATGGTGGCCGGCACAGTGCCAGTGTATGGCGGAGATGACCGTTGGTTTCAGAATCTGTTTATCGGTGGTCAGGAAGAGAATCGGCACTATGGAACTGCAGAATATAACGGTTCACCGGTTTCACTGGAAAGCTATATCGAGGAAGTGCAGAGCCTTGGTTATGGGGATGTAGAGCAGTATGAGAGGGTGAAGCAGCCGGCGTATATTGATGGAAATGTTTATCTGGGTGGAGCAGTAGCTTTTGAGCAGGAAGTAAACTGTTATGCAGATAATGTGAAAGCAAAGGCGAAGATTGTTACTGAAGAGGATGGGGTGTATCTGGATATCACCTTACCGGAGGAAATGTTTACATTAAAGGGCAAGGTGATTACAAGTAAGGATTTGGGAATGACACGTATTACAGAGGGCAGATTTGAAAATCGTGATGGAGGCGATTTGGCAATTGATTCTGACCTTGTGGGAAATGTCATGAGTGAGACCGTGATTGCGGGGCCATTGCAGAACGTGCAGGCAGGAAATAATAAAGTGAAAATATGGGATAATCTGAAGCTTCGTGGAGTAAAAGTAACAATATTAGCGGTTGCAGATTATGCGGATAAACAAAAAAACAAGCGGTATTAAGGGCTATGACAATAGCGTATTCTGTTCTATTAGTTATAAATGCAAAAAGTTATATTCACAAAGTGCAAAAGGAGAGATAAATTTCAGTTTTTGAAACTGAGAAATCGAGATTTGAGAGGATAAGGGCAATGGAATTTAAGTTGATTTCCATAGCAAGCATAGTCGCTTTTTATGGTTGCTATTTTGTGAAAATGTTTCATCAAAAAAAGCAGGGAATACAGACAGACCAAATCGGAAAGAACAAAGTTGGTTTTGTGAAATTCGTGGAAATTACCATGAAGATTGCGGCTATTCTTGTTTTTATAGCGGGGCTTTCCAGTATTTTTTTTGAAACGGAGCATAACCCTGTTTCCGTTCGGATTTTTGGAGCGATACTGAGTGTTGCGGGAACGGCTATATTTATCGTTGCGGTATGGACGATGCGTGACAGTTGGCGAGCAGGAGTGTCCAAAACCGATAAAACGGAGCTTGTGACAAACGGCATTTATCAAATCAGCCGCAATCCCGCCTTTCTGGGATTTGACCTTTTATATATTGGCACACTATTGATGTTTTTTAACTGGATTTTGTGCTTCCTAACGGTATTTGCGGTCATCATGTACCATTTGCAGATTGTCAATGTCGAAGAAGATTTTTTATTTGCCACATTTGGAAATGAGTATCTGCAATATAAGAAGAAAGTTTGTCGCTATATTGGCAGAAAGCGATAACTTCCAGTTTTTGAAACTGAGAAATCGAAATTTGAGAAGGTAAGTGAATGGGATACCACGATGATACAATGGAGGAATATGATAATGTCGAAAGATGAGTATTTGATAACCGATACGCCCCTC